>Ga0099364_10003180_pt1 | contig 25673 bp, 9 predicted proteins | sample TergutTh196P3_FD_73070 | JGI IMG/M metagenome (GOLD analysis project Ga0099364, IMG submission 73070) | Microcerotermes parvus P3 segment gut microbial communities from Pointe-Noire, Republic of the Congo - Th196 P3 | ecosystem: Host-associated > Arthropoda: Insects > Digestive system > Gut ...
GCGAGCCAAAAGTTTGCGAGAATAAAGTCCACAATATGTGATACTCCAAATCAAAAATGACACATTTTTCTGCGTTTATACGCTTGAAAAATAGGGATTTGGAAAAATCAATGCGTCAGCCCTGGGTAAAAGTTGGGGAGGAGTTTTGGTGTGTCCTGGCGTGAAAAATTCACAGAGTCCAGAGCGAAATCTCCGGTGCTACCGCACCGGGCTCTGTTTGTTTCTTGATATTTTTTCCGCCAACCCTGTAAAAATCGGCGTACCAGCACCACTGGCACTGAAAATCTCAATGTTTGAAATGCCGCCGTCCCGTAAATATCATCGGAATGCCGTACTTATTGCAGGCTTCGATGACCGACTCGTCGCCGCGAGAACCGCCGGGCTGAATCGCCGCACGAATGCCATACTCCGAAATAATATCAATCGAATCCGCAAACGGAAAAAACGCATCACTCGCCAACACGCTTCCCTCGATCCTGTCTCCCGCCTTTTTGATAGCAATCTGGACCGAGTCGATCCGACTCATCTGCCCTGCTCCCGCTCCGAGAAGCATCCCCTCCTTCGCTAAAACAATCGCATTCGATTTAACATGCTTGACCATCTCCCAAGCAAATCGGATGTCGTCCCAAACGTCCTGCTCCGGCTTCTTTTCGGTAACGACCGTCCACTGCTCTTCGGAATCCTTCTGCGTATCGGTCTCTTGAAGCAACGCTCCCCCCTCGAGCGGTCGAAGATTCCAATGAGACGGCGAAACATCCAGTGTACCGGCGTGCAACAGCCGGACATTCGCTCCCCATTTCGGCTTTTTCGTCAACACTTCCAGCGCATCAGCATCGAAAGAAGGAGCAACAATCGCCTCAACAAACAAGCCGGGGGCAACCAAAATTTCTGCCGACGCAACGTCGACCGGTCGATTGATTCCGATGACCGAACCGAAAGCGCTCAATGGGTCGCCCGCCATTGCTTTGCTCACGGCGTTGGACAGTTCTGCATCGACCGCCGCTCCGCACGGATTGTTGTGCTTAATAACCGAAACCGCCGGTTGCGAAAAAGCACGGACAATCGACAACGCCGCATCGAGATCGAGCAGATTATTGTACGACAATTCCTTTCCGTTAAGTTGCCGGGCGGAAACAACGTTAGCGGTCTTGGAACGAGGATCGGTATAGACCGCCGCCTGTTGGTGCGGATTTTCGCCGTAGCGGAGAACGTCGCTCCGCTTGTATTTCAAGGAGAGCGTCGCCGGAAATTCTCCTTTAGAGAGCCTTTCGATGAAGTATTGGGAAATCGCACTGTCGTAACTTCCGGTCATCATAAATGCGTCTCTGGCAAGACTTTGCCGCAGTTGCAATGTGGTGCGTCCGTTCTTTTGGATCTGCTCCAGCACGGCGGGATATTGGTCTTGCGAAGTTACGACGGTAACGAACTGATGATTTTTCGCAGCGGCACGAACCATCGAGGGACCGCCGATGTCGATGTTTTCGATGGCTTCCTCTTCGGTAACGCCTTCCCGGGCGATGGTCGCTTCAAAGGGATAAAGATTGATCACGACGAGTTCAAACGTCTTGATATTATGTTCGGCGAGGGCGTTCATGTCGCCGATGTTGTCCCTTCGGCAGAGTAGTCCGCCGTAAATTTTGGGGTGGAGTGTTTTGAGTCGTCCGCCTATCATTTCGGGAAATCCGGTGTAATCGGTGACATCGAGTACGGTTACGCCTTCTTTTTCGAGGTAGGTTCGTGTTCCACCGGTGCTGTATATTTCGACTCCGGCGGCTTGTAATCCTTTGGCGAAGTCAGCGAGGCCCATTTTGTCGCTGACGCTGATAAGAGCGCGGGTAATTTTTGGTGCTTTCATAGATAGGCTGTTTTGAATTGTTCAAGGGCGGTCATTTTCCCCTATTTCGGCGGAGTCGTCAAGTTAGCCGTCTCGTTTGCGGGCGGCTGGATGTGTAAAAATAAAGTTGGTGCAGCGCACGAGCAGGGGGCATTAGCCCCCCGATGGAAAACCAACACACCCCGCAACCCAACGGGGGGCTAACGCCCCCCGCTCGCTTGCTCACTTGCCCCGCTCTTGCGCAATGTTCCAAAGACCAACTAATTTTTTACACACCACCGTTCAATCGCTTCGTTGACCTTCAATCGAAACTCCTGCCAATCACTCATCGGAAATATCCTTTCATGCTCCCGCTGTCCAATACGGAAAGACTGCATACGCTCCTCTATCAATTTCAATCCCTCTGCGTCCCCCTTCTCTTTGGCTAGACGCTCCAACGTGATGAGCCGCCGGTAGTCCGTTAATCCCTCACGCAAACGCTCAAACTCCACCGAAGGAATCAACACACCATCTGGCGAAGCATTCGCCCAAGCATAATCATCCTCCCGGCAATCCAACGCATAATACGGATTCCCTGCCGCTGCATTAAAATGCCAAACCAATCGGAACTTCATATCGTACTCCCGAACACACTTGTACATATAGTCCCCCATCGTCCAACGATTCGAACCATTGTAAAACGCCCAGTTACCTCCTGCCTCGCGCAACAATCGAAGCGAGTCCTCGCTGTGCGTATTCCAACTGACCACATGATACGCTCTGGCAAACCGCATGTGCGGATCATCAGGATCGTTTCCCGCATAACTGCTCGCACCGGTAAAGAAAGGCGGTCCCTGCGGAAACGCCTTGTGATACGCCTCCGCATTGAGAATACTCGGCAACATATCTCCATCGACCGGTTCGTCCGCCAAGTAGTAATAGACCGGTATCCAATCGGCACTTTCGGCATGCTGCTGAATCGCCGTGTAAATCGCCTTGATGAACTCCGAGTAATCAGTCATTCCGGCAGCGTTCATTGCCGCCTCGTCGATGAAGTATTTATTGATACCCTGTATTCCGGCACCGTAATCGCAAGTCGCCATGAAGCCGAGTTCCCGAAGGAGTTTCATGTCGGCATCGGTCTGCGAAAAATCGAACACCGGCTTCCCCTCATTGAAACCCCGATAAGAAAATCTCGGAATGCCCGTTACGCAATTAAACCCGTATTCCCGAATCTTTTCGAGACTTGCCCGCTTGAGCCGTTCATAGAGCGCACGCGATGCCGCATCTTCGCGCCACGGCATATTGACGGCATGTCCCCAAGGTCCTACGGGAATATCCGCCTCGTCGAGGGTGCCTTTGCGGACTCGGAACGTGAGCGGAATGTTGAAGTCCCGACCATCCGCAGATAGAGTAACTCGTCCGGTGTAGATACCAGCAACGGCATCTTTCGGCGTTTTGAACGTCAGTTGGAATGTCCGCGTGATTCCCTGCGGCATATCGACTTGCGCACGCGGCATGAGCAGGCGGGGCGCAATCGTATAGACCGAGCCGTCCATTGTAACCCGCGATAATCGGTACGACACGTATCCGATGTCAATCGCCTCGGCGGGAATAGTGCCTGCCGGACCTTGTAAACCGCTCACTTTTACGGACACGTTTCCCAAGTCTCGGAGCGGCACGAGACTGAACGTGACCGGCGTATATTCTCCGGCAAAGGCTTCGGCGGAGAGTGCATCTATCCGTTCTCCTTCTCGCGGCATATCATTGTAGTAGATGTCCTCCATGAAGTTGCGTTGGAAGAGGATATAGCCGCGATTGGCTTCCGCCAGCGTTCCTATCCTTTCTCCGGTGCCGAGATGCAGAATCCGCTTGAAGTAATTGTCGAAATAAAACCGCCGCTTTTCCATAATGTACGCCAGGAACGCTTCCCCTTCTTCCGCGCGTTCCGCCGGATAGATAATGACCGAAGTAACGCAATTCGCCCAGTTTGCGCCGCGAAATTCCAAGAAGAGTTGCCCCTCTGTAACCTCTACGTCGAAAACTTTTTCGTCGTAGGCATCCTTCTGATATTTATCGAAAGTGTTGTCCGTCGGCAGGTCGTCATGTTCGAGAAAACGAAAATACCGGGCGTAAAACTTTTCTGCGTTCATCGTTTCCTGTACCATAGGAACACCGTTAGCGAGGACGGTGCGTTCATGATAAATCTGATTTTCTCCCCAGAATCCGCCGGGATGGTTTAAGTTTAATATCACGCGGTACTTTCCGTTGGGCAAATCGACTGCCAAGCCGCCGGATTCGATGGCGATGCAGTCCTGATAGAGCGGTTCGGGCTGCAACATATCGAATGCCCGCCAGACATTTGCGTCTTTCAATCCGTAGCCACGTGCCTCCGAGTAGAGCGTTGCCGGCGTGATAGGGGTGAACCCGTCCATGACGGGACCGCTAGGGGGACCGAAGTCGAAAGCCCAGAGTCCGTCGAACATCGGCGGCTTTTCGTTCCGCACCAGACGCAGGTTGCGGAATGTTGCTGCTCTTTCTCCGCCTCGAACAACCAAAACGAAGCGTGTGATTTTATCCAGGAGCAGGTTTCTTCCCGGTCGGGACTTTTCCCCGACGTAGAGTTGATTCAACGGCAGCACGAAGGTATGTTTTCCCGGCAATAGTACCGTGTTGTAATTGACGCGAGTCCAGTAGCCGGTCGTTTGTGTGTCTCGAACTTCGATGGTGAAAGGAATCGGTTCATTTCCTTCGATTTCGGTTTCAAAGAGTAGGGTATCGTAGTCCGACCAGTCGTTGGCACCTTCCAATGAGGCGTAAGCGTCGGCGAGTTGGAGTGCTTGTCTATCTTCGATCAAACGTCCGCCGTGGAATCGGGTGATGTCGATGGTGCGGATCGGCGGCTCCTTGGAGGCTTCCATCCCGCGTTCATCTTTCGGTAGAATTGTTCCGCATGCGAAGCATGTTTCCCATTCCGAATGATTACGGCATTGGCACATCACGCAACGGAGAGCCTTTGCCGGTTCGATTCTTTCCGGCGGCGCAATCGGTGCGATTTCCTCGCCTAGTACGGGTGTCGGCGTGAGCGGGACATCTTGTCCGACTTTTTCGAGGGACACATCGTCGATCCAGAAATATCCCGGTGCCATGAGTCCAAATGAAGGGGCAATCTTCTTTTTTTCGGTAACATCGGCGACAAACGTCAAGGGTGTCCAGCCGAAGGTTCCGTTTTTGCCGAGTTGGAAGTACATTCCGTCTTCGTTGGCGAAAGAAAATTCTGTTGTTGCGTTCCATTGTCCTGAACCGATGTCGAGTCCGCGAATGTATGCCGTTACGCGGTATCTTCCTGGTTCGACTTCGATTTCCTGCCGGATTCGGATTTTGCAGTTTCCGGCACCGGTCAGAAGTGCGGACGTTTCTCCGGTGCGTGCAACTTGTCCGACGTGGAAATCGCAGTCTCCTTCGTAGAGCCAGCCGCCCCAGTGTTGGAAGACGAGCCGGAACTGGTCTCTTTCCTTAGGCACTTCGAAAGAGGGGTCTTTCAGAAGATTTTCCTGTCCCCAGCAGGGAGAGCAAAGGAATGTAAGACACAACGTCAGGATGGATAGAAAAACGGTTCTCTTCATAATTTCCTTTGTGAATGTTGGGGTGTGCAGAACTGCAATTTTACAGGGCTGGCGGGAAAAGTTATCAAGGAACAAGCAGAGCCCGGTGCGGTAGCACCGGTGCCGCCGCACCGGGCTCTGTGAACTTTTTTCCCGCCAGGGCGGGCGGTAACGATACCTTCTACGTTCATTTCATCTTCGTGCTGGCTTTGGCAACGGCAGACGTGTGTTTCCCATCTTCCGTTACCGCTTGGACTCCGAGATCGACCTTGTCACCCCTACCGAGTCCAGACACCGTGATCGTCGCCGTTACACGTCCATTGTTAAGTACCTCGCCGATAACGATTTTTTCAATCTCAACGTCCGCCTCTGGAAACGCACCAAGTTGCGTCTTGGAATTCCACGCTCCAACCCGATAACCACCCAGTACAAGGAATCCGTCTCGATACAAAGCCGCCAGTCCCTCTCCTTCAAAAGTTGCGCCTGTCGGAAGCACAGGAACCTCACCCACCGGCGACGGTGCTAATGTCAGCGTCAGCGTCGTTGTATTTGTCGAAGCTAACTTGACACTCTTCGGTGCAGGGAACTGACCGTCCCTGTTCAATTTCACCGTTGCTCCGCTAACTTTGGCAAAAGCGGAAATGTCGCCATTCGCATCGACAAAAGACACGCGGAACTGATATTTCACACCATTCGGCTCTAATCCGTTAACCACGTAACGTCCGTTGATGCCGCCGATATCAGCAATCGCTACCATTTCTGTAAACTTGTACCCCTTGGCACCGCTGGTCTGGTGGACTTCGATCATGATGTGAGTCGCACTAGCCGGAATACCCGTCGCTCTGGCAAAGTCCAGCGTAACCGAATTCAAACCGGAGCCTCGGGCGATTTTTTTCGGAGCAGCAAGGTTAGTTCCTTTCGCCGTCTTCGCAGTTACCTTGGCAGGTTTATTGAGGTATCCGCCGTTCGCACCGATAACTTGAATCTCGAATTTGTAACTCTGGTTCGCCTGCAAACCCTTGATTTCGAACTTCTGGTTAGCACCAGTAGCGACTACCATAAACGTCCCCAACGAAGGATGTGAAGTGCACTTGACGACGTAGTAATGGACATTCGTAAGAGCATCCTTATTTGTGTTCAAGGTTAACGTAACAGAATTGTGCTTCTGCTCCGTCTTTACCGTGGCGGCTTTGAACTTTCCAGCAACAGCACCGGCTGGAAGAACCTCCAACGTGATTGTTTGCTTTTCAGAAACTTCCGATGCGGTACTATTGCCGTATTTAACTCCAGCGACCGACCCGCCAACCGCAACGACCCGGAACTCGTACTTCGTATCAGGTGTCAAACCTGTAATTTTCAAGAACGTCTCCTCTGTAACAACATCGGCACCGCCTGCTACCTTGAACGTAGTCCATGCCCCCCAAACGCCCTCGCCGGCAGCGCCGTCCCAAGCACGATACTGAACCGTGTAACCGCTTGCGTTCCACACCGGCGCCCAAGAGACCGTAACCTCAGTCGTACCTGTTTGGACGACCTGTATATTGTCTTTATTCGGCGTCGCAGCAGAAGCAACAGCCGGCGATCCAACTGTGAATGCCCGAACCAATTTGTTGTTGTCCGTAGTCAGTTCGGAAAGGACATTCGTGGTGTCTAGCTCAATGGTAATCGTGTATTCACCAGCAGCGAGTCTGCCCCACTCAACATTGCCTTGGTAGAAGCCGCCTACCGCTATCGGCGAACCTGTCGTAAACGTTTGGGATTGGGAATATCCGTTCGGTCCTTCTATCTTGATTGTATAAACCACGCCGGCAGCCGCTGGGAGATACCCGATGTTAGCAAACTTGTAACTGACGTTTACCGTGCCGTTTTCCTCCGTGATGACAATGTCGTCGATCCAGGAACGGTCGTAAGTCATTGACAAGTCCGCTTTCGTTTCGGCAATGTGTCCCGACAACTGGTAATGTCCGATATTGCCTTCCGCGCCGCTCCCTGCTCGCGTTATGTCATAGTTCGTGTTGGTAAGTGCGGAAACGGCAATGTAATACACTCCTGCCATATCGACGTCCGTGATGTTATAGAACAAGGAGGAAATGCCGCCGACGGCTGCGTAGGTACTGGACGCCACCAGTGTACCGGCAGCGTTGAACAGACGGACATACGTATCGACAGGCATCGTGGACATCGCATCTGCAATCGTGCTGAATACCAATGTCTTGCCGACATCAGCGGCGGTAACAACATATTGGAAAACATCGACATCAAGTCCCCCTAGTTTGCCGTCGCCGATGGCACCGCTCGCCAGAGCAGACGCAGCCGCCTCAAGCCGCTTGTCGATTACTTCAGCGTTTAGAAGCGTGTCGCCGACATCGAACGAGTGTTCCTGAACCATAATTTCTCGTTCTAACGTCGTTGGAGTACCATTGACGAACAATTGAACGCTGACCGTGTGGTATCCGCTGCCGAGGGTTCCAATGTCCAAGTTGCCGTCAAGTTTCCATACACCCGGTGCAATTTCGACAGTCTGAACATTTGCTCGGTCAAGCTGTATTGGTTGTGCCAGCGAATCTCCTAACACGGTTACGCTTACCGAAACTGTTTGACCGAGCGGATTGGCAAACGTAAAGTTGAGGAAGATAGACTCATCTTTCACGTATTCCAGCGCATCCGTTGTCGAAGATCTGTTGTTCGTGAGGATCAGAGGGTTGTTCCCGCCGCCCACATTCCTGAAGTTGGAATCATACGAATTGGCGGACGCCGACACGAAGATGGAGAAACTCTCCCCCGCACCCCAGGGGTGTTCGTAATAGTTGGTGAACACCCCCTCGTTATTGCCATACGTGGTAAGCCTCGTGAATGGGTTGTTTGCTTTTGCATAAGCAAACGCTTCGGTTGTGGACACTTGCCCGCCCCGCATCGGATCAATGGCGTTGATAAACGCTCGGGCGAAACCGTCTCCCCACGAATACTCATAGTGGTTGGTGGCTGCCATTCCGTACAGTTTCGCATTGGTCGCAATCTTCGCCGCACCTGTGGAAGGATCGATAATTTCGGCAAGGACTCCTCCGGCAAAACACTGCGTGAAGACCATTGTTACGTGTCCTTCTTGGATTTTTGCCACGGCATTAGCGACGTTTCTGCCGGAGATTTCGGTTCCCCAGCCGGTCAGGGTTTCTTCACCGACACTGGTCTGGACTAGGCTGCCCCCGCCGTGGTCAAATGTGTAAAACAACAAGTGATCGTTGGCGGTCATCTGATTTCCGATACTCGTAAAGGCAGCGTCCAAATTGGCGTAATTTGCCGTCCAGACTTGGCTCCCGGCAGCATAGGTCATGTCGGAATTTTGCCCGTTAGAAAGGTCGACTCCCGGGTCTGTACCATCGGCGTAAATGACGTAGATGTTCTCCCGCGCCAATCCGTAGGACGTTACAAGGACGTTATACAAATCCTTGATGGCATCGTAATAGCGGATGTGGTTATTAGGAGCATTGTATCCTCCCGCAAACAGCACAGCATAATTCGTACCGAGACCGACGGTCTGGATGTTATCGAGAGCTGCAGCCGATGAAGTTCCCGAAGGATTGGTTGCCGTGAGACGGAAATTGTAACTTGTCCCGGCGGTCAATCCCGTAACGTTGTAACTTGTCGCAGTTGCGCCAAGGCTGACGGTGGTCGACGACGTCTGCGAAGAGTTCGACGCCCAATACTGCAACGTGTAACCGGTCAGCCCGTTTTGCGGCGACCACGTAAGTGTCAGACCGGTACCGGCAACATTACTCACGCTAAAATTCGCCGGTCTCGCAGGCGCCGTTTGGTCTGCCAGCGTCGTTATGGTAATACTTTCCCAATGAGATACCATCCCGGAACGGCTGTCAACCGAGCGCACCTGAATATCATAAGTGGTATTGGAAGTAAGCCCCGATATTACTTGAGAGGTACTCGATATAGAGTGTGATTCCCAACTATTACCTTCGCGTGTCTTGTAACGGAGTTCATAACCGGTCGCCAGGTCTGCCACGACGTTCCACGAAACCTGCGCCGAATTCTGTTGAATCGATGAAGCGTTCAATCCTCGCGGAGTCGCCGGAGTAGGTGGAACCTCCAATGTGACATTAACGCTCTGTGAATACTCGGAATCGGAATACACATCTACGCCGTTTGCGAGAACGCGGAAGTAATAGGTCGTTCCGGATGTCAGACCGGTGACGTTTCCAAATCGTGCTGATCCGCCGAGAACCACATGTGTTCTAACATTCGTCGTAAAGGCGGCGTTAGTAGCATACTGAATCGTGTAGCCGGAAGCGTTGGAAACAGTGTTCCAACTGATCGTTGCCGCAGTCGTGCTTTGGGCAGAAGCCATTACATTGCCCGGAACATCGAGCGGCTCTGTGTACAAATTGCGCACAACGGTCAACGTGTAATCCCCGGTAACAGCCCCTTCACCAGAGGAGGCATTGTTTGGATCGTAATAGCGGTTCACATTCGATGAAACACCGATATAGTACGTTCCCGCCCCCATCAGCCACTGCTCATATGACAGCGAGGAATAAATACTGCCGGAGTCATCGTTGTACGCCAGTTGGTTGCCGTCGGCGTCGAACAATCTGAGCAATGTGTCGAATGTTGGACTGCCCGCCGGACGCGACGTCGTGAAGGTGAGTGCAACATCCCTCTCAATATCCGCTTCCGTAACCTCAATAGCGAACATGTGGAAGTCCTGACCATTGCTGATTCTGTGCGTGGCAGAATAGGTGTTGTTGACGAAAGGAATCAACGGTGCCGTCGCAATCGAACTTCCAGGCGTCAGACTCACCGCCGTCCGCGTCACGGTCAACGTGTAGTCGCCGGTGCTGCCTTCGGCACCGGAGCCGGAAACTTGAGGATTGTAGTCCGAATTCCTCCAATGCGAAACTCCCAGATAATACGTTCCCGATGTCGTCGCCGTAAAAGTCAGCGAGGAATAGAGCGTCCAACCGAAGTCGTCATTAGCCAGCAATTCGTTGCCGTTGGCGTCGAACAGTCTAATGTACGTATCGAACGAATCTCTTCCCTGCGGTTGCGAGGTTGCAAAAGTGTACTCACGACCGGCATCGAGCGAAACGCGGTACATATGCCGATCCCTATTGCCCTGTGCTCCGTCGCCGATGCGGTGCGTCGCAGAGTAACTATCGTTGACAAACGCAACCTGCGTTGCCGTGTTTAACGTATCGCCGGGAAGCGTCGACGTGTCAGTCATTGTCCAGACAAACTGACTCGTACTCCAAGCGGAGGTACTCGTCCCATCGAAAGCCCGAACCTGAATATCATAGAGCGTACCCGGATTGAGCCCCTCAATAACCATCGACAAAGAGTTCGAGTTAGTATCCCGAACCAGCATATTCCAATGCGATGAATTACTCTGCCGGTATTGGATATCATATCCCGTCGCCCCGCTCACGGCGTCCCACGCCAGTGTAATGGACGTCGCAGTCTGTGCCGTACTGTGGACATTAGCCGGCACTCCGAGCGTCGAACTGGACGCAAGCGTTTTTTCGGAGACGGTCGTGCTCCACGGAGACCATCCGAAGGAATTTGCAGCGATGATAATGAACTCGTACTCGGTATTCGATTCGAGTCCGGTAATGGTCAGCGTCGTCTCACCATCGACACCCCAAGCCCACCAACTACCTCCGTTTGCGCTGTACCAAACCTCATAGTAGTCTGCTCCGATTGAGGCGTTCCACGCCAGTGTAACGCTAGTCGTCGTCTTGTCGGTACTGCGGAAATTGGTCGGCGCAGCCGGCGCAGAATCAGCAACGGAGCCGGATACAATCTGCAACGCATAAGCGTTGATCGGCAAGCCGCTGCCCGGCGTCTCTTGCGTCGGATCGTAACCAGTACCATAACCGGAAACCCCCAGATAGTAATAACCAGCCGCCGTCGGCGTCCAATTCAACAAGGAGTAATACCCATATCCGCCGTCATCGTCGTACTCTACCTGTGTTCCGCTGGCATTGAACAGTCTGAGATAGGTGTCGAAAGACTCCTTGTCATCAGGTTGCGACGTCTCAAATGTAAACTCCTTACCCACATCACCGGGAGCGACGTAAAACCGGTACATATGTACGCCGTACTCCCGAAGCGTTTGCTCGGTACTAAACACGCCGCCGGTGAAACTTACGTCACGCGCCGTCGACATCGAAGAGCCGGGCGCATCATCCACGACGGTGCCGATGGTTACTTCGGTCGTCCAAACCCGCATTTCACTGAAGTTGGGGTTGGTCATTTCGCACATGAGCCTGACGTTGTTCACGGCACTGCTGAACGTAAACACGCCATTCGTTTCCGTGTAGTGAGTGCCGGAAACGAGTTGTTCGCCTGTCAGAACGTTGTTCCAAGTGTACGTAGTCGCACCGTCGATGTTCTCACTGGAGAGGTTAATCGTTCCGCTGGGCTGAAGCGTTGCGAAAATCTGCATCGTTTCTATGCCCCAAATATCGCCGCTCCAATCTGGCGGCAACGTCAGCGTCGAAAAACGAAGTTGGTTGTTATCAATCCACATGTATTCCAACGCGGTGAGTTGGGAAACATTCAATGACGTCAATAGAGTATTTTCATAGAAGTCCAGCCACCGCAATTCCGGGAGCGCCGGCAGGGTAAACGATGTCAGCGAGGTATTGTAAATATACAACCCTTCCAACGCCGTACAACCGGTGAGAATCAGCGAAGACAGCGGACTGCGTTCAGTTGGCGCCCCTTCCCCTTCCCAGTCCTCTCCACCGATGCCCAGGGATAGGAGTGACGAAAATCCGGTCAGGTCGAGCGATGTCAGTGCGGTTCCCCATATGTCTAGATATTCCAGTGCCGTACAACCGGTGATGTTCAGCGACGTCAGGTTGGGCTCACCGCCGAATTCTCCGCCGATGTACAGTTCCGTCAGCGACGTGAGGTTGGAAACATTCAGCGACTCCAGTTTGTTACTGCCAACCCATACGGACGTAAGACTCGAATAACCGGTAAGGTTCAGCGATGTCAACGAAGTCCCCTCAATCTCCAGTTCCTGCAATGCAGTGCAACCGGTAAGGTTCAGCGATGCCAGCGGTCCATTTATCACGTACCAGTCCCATTCTTCTTCCCCTTCGTACCATTCCCCCTGCCAGACATACAGGTACCGCAATGCTGTGCAGTTAGCCAAGTCGAGCGATACTCCCTGCCAGTCTTCGTATATGCTCATTCCGGTGAGCCGCATTTCGTCGCCGACGCGATCCCAGAATGCGTACTCTTGCAATCCTTGACTTTCGACCTTCTGCAAGTCGTTGGCGTTGTAGTTATCTACCGTCGGCAGTGTCGTTGCGGCAACGGGGTTTGACCAATCGGTGTCCCCGACTTCTTGGTTGTAAACACCGACGCGGAATTCATAAGTGGTGTCTGCGTCGATATAGATTCCCGCCTTGGGTCTGCTCTGAAAGAACATCGAAGAGATACCTGTCCATCTGCCCCAAGCCCATTGCCAGTTTTCGTCTCCTGCAATGCGGTATTCAACGTAGTAATCCCTTCTATTAACGTCCTGTACCGGATCCCATTGCAGCGATACGGTATAGGCAGTGGTGTTAGTTACGGTAAGGTTCTGCGGTGCATAAGAAACGCCGTCGAGTGTCGTTGCAGATGCGATGGCTGACCAGTCGGAGTATGTGTAGTTATAGTCATACGCTCTGACTTGGAATTCATACGTCGTGTTCGGTGCGAGTCCGCCAACTTGTCCGTAATAGGTCAAGCCTTCCAACCAGTAGCTCAACCCCAGGGATTGCCAGTTATTTTGCCCGGCTTCACGATATTGCATTTCGTAACCGTAAGCATTGTCCACGATGTCCCACTGGAACGATATGCTGCGTGCCTCGACTACGTTAACGGAGAAGTTCGCCGGTGCGGTGAGTTCCCCCGCAAGGGTACTAACATTGATATACGCACCATCGGACCACATTTCTTCATTGCATGCGTACACATAGAAATCGTACCAGGTGTTCGGATTAAGCCCGTCAATGGTAACGTACGTGTCGTAGGCATACGCACCATACCAATCCCCCCACCCATCAGTGTATTCAAGGTAGTAGTATTCCGCCCCTTCCACGGCATCCCATGCGAGGCTGACGGAATAGCCCGTCTGCCCCGTAAAGCGGAAATTTTGCGGTTCGGACAGCCCTGTGGAATCAAGTGTCGTTTCATAGATAATCCCACTCCATTCAGACGATGACCCATTATTCCATGCATGCACGTCAAACAGGTATTCGGTATTCGGGTTAAGACCGTCAATGGTAAGGAACGTGTCGTAGGAATCCCAATAGGACCATTGGTCCCACTCATACGTGTAATAACCAACTTCGTACCCGATTGCACCTTCCACGGCGTCCCAGGCGAGACTGACGGAGGTCTCGCCGATGAATGTGCTATGAAGACCGGTCGGCGCGGCAAGTTGCGTACTGCTTTCCGTAGGTACAGCGGAAACGGTGCTGGAAAACTCCGAATTAGTGTACTCTCCGCTGCCGACAGCCATAATGCGGAAGTAGTACGTCACTCCCGTCATCAAACCGCCGATGGTCGCCGACTGCGTGCTGGAGTTTACCGGTTCACCTGAGCTGAAGTTCGAGTCGGTCGAGTACCAAACCATATAGCCGGAGGCGTTGGCGACGGAGTTCCAAGTAACCGTAACCGACGTCGCTCCCGCACTGACTGCCGTAACACCCGTCGGTACGGCAAGTTGCGTGGAGGTTCCTGTACCTTGATATTCATACGCACCCATGTCCACGATACCGTTGACGATTCGGGCATTGCCGTCGAGGTCATATGAGTCATACGCGTAGTCATTGTCGCCTGCATCGATGCCTTGCGAACCGGCGACAAGGCGCAGATCCCACGCTTCCCACTGCGACTTCGACCACGTACTGCCGGAAGTGTATGAAACGAACTGCGGGACAGCATCTAATAGGTTCCCGCCGTAGTCATCTGCGGCTTTACCGCCGATGATGGACGTGTTATCCACTAATGAATGGTAAAGTTCTGTGTAGGTCACGCTGTCACCGTGCGTGTAGATATTGTTCACGTTTCCCTGCACTTTGTTGTCCGCTATGATGGAATTGAGTATCGTGGTATATCCGTCGTGATTATAAATTCCGCCGCCGCTACCGTCCGAAACCCAGTTTCCTGTAAGGGTAACGTTGGTCAGATTGGTGGTGCCCCACGAGTAGATTCCTCCGCCGCTGCCATAACCAGTACGATTACCAACGACAAGGGAAGAGGATATGTCCAGATATCCGTTACCGTCGCTGAAAACACCTCCTCCATGTCCGTTAGCCGCTTCGTTTCCTGCAATGATGGAACATTGAATCCATACGTAACCGTTGGCGCTGTATATCCCGCCGCCGTTATAAAGCGCTTTGTTCCCCGTAATGCTGCTGTTCGTTATGTCCAGACTCCCAGTATTGTAAATTCCGCCAGCGTCTCCGAATGATGAGTTTACGGAGAAGTTATCCTTCACCTGAGACTCCGTGAGTCTTAACCAGCCTTCATTGTAAATTCCGCCGCCGTTTCCGCTGCTATTCCCTCCCGTGATGGTCAATCCTGCCAGTGCGACAAATGAATCAATGGCGATGCTGAATACCTGTGATTGCGAGTTGGCGTCAATGGTAAGCGGGTCAGAGCCGAGACTGACAATGGTAACGCTCCCCATTGTGTTATAGTCGATTCCGATAGACAAAGCCGAGCCTTCGAGCGTAATTTTATTCTGCGTTGCGGTGGTACGGACGACGATGAGGTCATCTTGGACTGTGCTGCCCGCATCGGTTATTGCTTGGCGCAACGCAGAGTCCGTGAGGTTTGCAACCTCAATGATATTGTAGTCGGCGTAGTTGTTCAGATAGAGGTCGCTGTACTGCGAGCTGATTTGTTCGAATTCGCCGAAGGTGACCGAGAGCATTTCTCGTGATTCGAGTTCTTCGATTCGGCATGTTCTGGTTCGTTGCCTCTTCTTCTTGCGGATGTCTTTGGATGTTGAGAAGCGAATGTTAAAGTTTCCGTTTTCGGCGTTGAAGGCGTTTGTCATGGGGAGTCTCTCCGTTGTTAGGAAGTTGGGATGGTTAAAGGGAACGAGGAAAACGATGCGTCAAAGGACGACGTATCGAGTGTAACAGAATCTTTTCCGAAAGTCGAGGGGGGCGGTGTTAGCCCCCCGTTGGGTTGCGAAGCGTGTTGGTTTTCCATCGGGGGGCTAACACCCCCCGCTCGCGAGGCATAACTTCCACAATACCCAGCGGGGCTTGCGGCGACGGCAATAAACGGCAAGTCTATAAATTCTCACAAAAGGACAACAACCGTTAAAGACACGACGGACGCATGCCGATACCCGATATAGGAGTTTTGCCCGCACATACCATGGATAGGTTTTTTTGCTTTCTCTGTCTCTTTGCCTTTTCCGCAACACTTGCGGGAAATGCGGGATGTAGCCGGCAATTCTACCGGACAAAGGCAGACGCCGAAGTCTATTCCGTGATCCGTCAAGGAAATAACGACCCAAGATGGAAAGTCCAAGACTACAATATCAAGCCGGACAGCAGATCCCGAATGTTCGACCCCTACCATCCTGATAGGGAACCGATGCCGTGCGACGATCCGGCGGCTCACCGGAAAATGCACTACGTCGATGGTAAAAAAGGCTCCTCAAAATGGCACGAAAACGGCGATACCCGGCACGTCGAAAATCCCTGTTGGCGGCAATATCTACTCGTCAACGAAAAAGGAGAAGTCCCTCTCAACAAAGAAAAAGCAGTCGAACTCGCTCGGCTGCACGCTCCCGAGTATCAAAACCAACTCGAAGCACTCTACCTTGCTGCGATGGGCGTGTCGCAGGAACGGTTTCGATACGATGTCCAATTCTTCGGTAACGGCGGACTCACTTACAGAGTACCAGGCTCTGGACCGCCGACGCTGCAAAATAATGCCTATCTCAGAGCAGAAAGAATGCTTGCTACGGGCGGTGAGTGGGCAGTCAGGTTGGCAAACGAAATTACCTGGACGCTCAATGGTCAGGGAGATTGGAATATGGGGGCTTCGCTTATCAATGTCAGCGTGATGCAGCCGCTCTTGCGAGGAGCAAACAGAAAGGTGGTCTTGGAAAATCTCACACAGAGCGAGAGGGACTTTTTGGCGCAACTGCGTAACATGGTTTTATTTCAACAGGGACATTACACTCGAATCGTTACCGGCACAGTACCGCGAAACACAGGAGTTTCCGGCAGCGGAGGCGGATTTTACCGATTGCTGGCAGACCAAATTCAAATTCAAAACCAACGGCAAAACATCATCGGACTAGAAGAAAACTTGAGCCGGCTTTCCGAAATGTTCGAAGCCGGACAAGTCGGCAATATCGCTCAAGTGGAGGAAATGCGGCAGTCGCTTTTGTCTAATCAAAGCCAATTATTAGCACAAATCAACCGGTATCAATCGAGTGTTGAAGCGTACATTGGTTCATTAGGACTTCCGCCGGATTTACAGGTCAGCATCAGCGATCCGCTGTTGGAACAGTTTCAGTTGTCGTCTCCGACGCTCACCGTTTTACAGGAAGATGTCGCCGATTTGCTTGCGGTCATCCGGCAGAAGGAACAACCGATGCCTGAAAATTTGAGGGAGAAAACCAAAGAAATTATCCGGCGGGCTGAAGGAGAAATCGCTGTACTCGAGCAAGATTTAGAGATGTTGCAAAAAAGTATGCCTGCCAGATTGGAGAGTTTGAAAAACCTCGAAACATTCCTTGCAGACCGTATTGCTGGCGGCGAAAGAGTTGACCCTAGTATTTACAGTACCCAATACTTTGAGGAGCGCATTGCTAAACTTCGGACAGAGGATGTTCCGCGTAATGATACCCGGCTTCGGGCGGCGTTTACGCTGCTCCATTTGATAGTGAATACCGAAGAACAAGAATTGCGGGAAATCATTCGCAATCATTCGTTTGATCCTTCGATGTTTGAGGCATTGAAATTTTTTAAGTTAGATAAGCCGGTTGCAGATGTCGATGGAGAGCTGGATGTACGGCGGCAGGAACTTGATATCGTTACCCGACAATTACGGGCTCTTCAAGCACCGGGGGTGCAAGACCCGTTCAACGTTGTACTTCCGCAGCCGCAGCAACCTGTCCCGCCGGACGGCGGTCAACTGACGGCAGACGACAGACGGCAAATAGAGGCGACTCGTCAGGAAACACGGCGAATTATCGAGGACCTTCGCAGAGGGGATGAGTACCGCGATTGGGTCCGCCGGGTGTATTCTGCGTTCCAATATGAATTGGTATCGCTGTCGCTGATGCAAACCCGGGCAAGATTGGATGCAATGACGCTCACGCCGATCTCTGTAACGCATGACGAAGCGTTTCAGATCGCCTCGGAAAACCGGTTGGATTGGATGAACCGAAGAGCACACCTCACCGATTCCTGGCGGCAAATCGACATTGCAGCGGATAGAATGAAAGGCGTTTTCGATTTGCGGTTCCGAGGGGATATTGGAACGATGGATCGCCGGGGAATCGATTTCAGTGCGGATACCGGCAGTCTCGATGTCAGTGTAGTGTGGGATTCTCCGCTGACGAGGTACAACGAAATGATGGATTACCGCCGAAGACAGATTGAATATCAAAGAGAGCGGCGCGACTATTATACATATGTGGACACTATACAATCGGATTTACGTAATGTATTGCGTGAATCTCAGATGGGGCTGATTAACTTTGAAATTAACCGTAATTCGGTATTAGTTGGTACGATTCGGGTTGACGTAATGCAGCTCCAGATGGAGCAGCCGCCGGCGCGTGGAGCGAGAATCGATACCAGTGTGGCAGACCAGTTGATTAGAGCATTGGAAGGATTGATGCGGAGTCAAAACGAATTCTTAAATTCCTGGGTCAATTATCAAACGCAGCGGATGCTTTTGGACTTATACATGGGAACGATGTTATTAGACGAGCAGGGACGTTGGATCGAGCCGAACGTAGCGAGTCCGCAACCTTTTAATTCTCCGAGGTTTAACTCGCCGGACGCCGCTCCGTTGCCGATACCGGTGCCGGTCATTGAAACGCAGAGAATCAGCCGTCCTAGTCTTAATCGACGGTACGTTCTGTGATTGTATAAGGTTTCCGCCGGAAAGTAATATACCCATAAAGCAGTTCTGCCGTCATTGCGCGTTGCTCCATTCCGGCTTTTGTTTCGCCCCCACACCGGCGCACCTTGCCGTTTCCTCTAATTTTGGGGAATTACACCGTTGATTCACAACAAACAAAACAACCTCAGTAGCCATGAATGATAAAAACACTAACCTCATTTTTGTGCGGGAAAATGAGGTCGTCTTTGCCTGCTATTGACTTTGATAGGCAAACCACTATCAAGAAGGAAATCGACGATAGTGTCTTTGCCCTGTATTTCGATGTGCCGGTTAAAGATGTTGCGGCGCATGAGTTTTATGGGTACGTGAGTTCATGAGCAAGCGAGATGAACCGAAAGTGCAACGTGTCTGTGCTTTGCGAACTTTGCGCAACTCTTTGCGTTCTTTGCGTTGAAAAAAGGATTTAACCGCAAAGTGCGCAAAGGTTTACGCAAAGTACGCAAAGTGCCGTTTTTTGCATTTACGGCGTAAACCAAAATGTAAAACCAATTTTTAGAGGTTTCCACACGCCATTCGGAATCATCTATCCCCCCATTGAATCGACAGAAAAAGTACGTTACAATGGCAACAAACCGGCACGGAGCCGGACTCACTTTTCACCCTTTTCCTCTAATTAGGAGAACAAAACCCAATGGCAATCAAAGTTGGAATCAATGGATTCGGTCGGATCGGTCGGATGGTATTTCGCGCAGCCGTCGCAGATTTTGCAAAAGATATTGAAATCGTCGGCATCAACGACCTGTTGGAACCCGGCTATCTCGAGTATATGCTCAAGTACGATTCGGTTCACGGTCGCTTTCCCGGCGAAACAGCCGTGGACGGCAACAATCTCGTCATCAACGGTAAGAAAATCCGTTTGACCGCCGAAAAAGACCCCGCTAATCTAAAATGGGGCGACGTCGGAGCCGAAGTCGTCATCGAATCGACCGGTATCTTCCTCGAAGGAACCGGCGACAAAGGAGCCGACAAACACATCCAAGCCGGCGCAAAAAAGGTTATCATGTCTGCTCCGTCGAAAGACGATACTCCGATGTTCGTCTACGGCGTAAACTGCAAATCCTACGCAGGGCAAACGATCATTTCCTGTGCATCCTGCACAACTAACTGTCTCGCGCCGGTCGCCAAAGTGCTGAACGACAGTTTCGGACTCGTCAAAGGTTTGATGACGACAGTCCACGCTGCAACGGCAACGCAAAAGACGGTGGACGGTCCTTCGGCGAAAGATTGGCGAGGCGGACGTGGTGTCTTTGAAAACATTATTCCGTCTTCGACCGGTGCGGCAAAAGCCGTCGGTAAAGTCTTGCCTGCTTTGAACGGCAAACTCACCGGCATGGCATTTCGTATTCCGAGTTCTAATGTATCGGTCGTCGATTTGACAGCCGTTTTGGACAAGCCGGTGACGCAAGATGCGATCAATGCGGCGATGAAGTCCGCTTCCGAAGGGGATTTGAGGGGTGTACTCGGTTACACCGATGAGGCGGTCGTTTCGACCGACTTCCGCGGCTGTTCGTTGACGTCGATTTATGATGCGAAGGCGAGCATTGTGTTGGATGCCAACTTTGCGAAGGTTATCAGTTGGTACGACAACGAATGGGGCTACTCCTGTAAACTGCTGGAGATGGCTCGCGTGATCGCAAAATAGTTTAGACCTGTCCGGAAACTGTCATTCCCGCGCAAGCGGGAATGAAGGAGATGCAACCTATCAGAGCCGCAATCGTTAGATTGCGCAGAAACGATGCGCAATCTTACGATTGCGGCTCTGTTGATTTGATACTGCAAAATGTCGATGATTGCACTTTTTCTTTGTGAATCATTGTGCCCTTTGTGGTCAATCCTTTATTTTTAACCACAAAGAGCCAAGGAACACGTGATTCCACAAGGCAAAACGACCAGTTTCTACCCATTGGCAGTATAATTGAACTATCGAAACAGAAAAAAATGCAACGTTTATTAGTTTTACTCCTGCTCAGCACTGTAATCTTCACCGGTTGTACATCGAAAAAAGATGCGAGGCTGTACATCTATTGCAATGAAACTTTTTGGTATGTGATGCAGGAAGAATCCCTTTTTTTCAACAAGATTTACGGTTCGCAAGTCTATTTAATTCCCCTCCGGGCGGAGCGGACTGCCGATAAAACAGAAAGTCCCGCCGAAATTGGAATCGACCGGCGCTCGCCCATTCCTTGGTTGAATATGACGGCGGATGAAACCGTGCCGGATACCACACGTACTGCTCCAATCAGGACAGCACAAATCAATCCTGATATCGAACGGCAAATCCGTAGAATTTTCGAAACGCACTTCGGCGACCTCTTTTTGAGCGATTCGCCGAAACATTTGGAAGCCGTCCGGAATACCGCTCTTTCCGCCAAAGAATATCCTGTGTGTTATCTCACACTCTCGATGCTCGTGCCGTCGGGCAATCCGTTGCAGTTCCGCTCGGTTAAGGATGTACTCGACACAAATCACATATTGGGAATCGTTGATCCTTCGTTTGACGGACTAGGTGAAGCATCTTGGCAGGTACTGAGAAAAATTGTGCCAGGCGGTGAGTCGGATATTCCGATGCATCTCGTCCGAGTCTTTGAGAGGCAGTATGATCTTATGGAAGCGTTAGAATTGGGCAGAATTGATGCCGCACTCGTTTGGAATTCGACGAGTCAAGTTAGTTTTCTTCTGACAAAATATTCAGAAGAGTACAACACGGCAAACGAAAAGATTATTCGGGAAGCTGACCGGAGTAAAGATACAGAAAGACTTCGTGCCGTTCTGCAAGCAATGTACCAGGACTTGGTCGAAACGCAACGTTTTGCAGAAGAGGTCGAATTGACGGAGAATCCTGATGAGCGGCATATCACTGCCATCTGGCTGGTTGCGTTGAGTTCGTCTGACAATCACGGTCATTGTAAACGGTTCGCCGATTTTATGCGTTCCAATCAAGGCAAGGAAATCCTGCGGCGATTCGGTTTCGTAGTCGACTAGCTATACTGAAAACTATTGAAATTTTCTGTTTTTTGTTGCGTCTTGTTCCTGAAAAATAGAGATTGTATCATGAAATTGGCGATTTCCTCTATTCACTTTCTGCAACATTGTTTACTCTTTCGTTTTCTAGCCACGCAATTGTAGATGCTTTGCGTACATTTTATTCGACGAAAGAACTACCAAAATTGCCAGAAACACGAAACTCGGCTGAATAGTTACAAATTTCGATTTCCCCAAAATTTCCTCTATGAAAATCCGCTCTCGTGCGTCTATAATATCGGGAAGGCAATAACCGGTTATTTTTCCTGCGCCGCACAAGTGCGGCGGCTAAAAATTATGACATCAGAAGACTCGCTCTACGACGCGATATGCCGTTACGCGGCTCGATTGCTGTCCGACCTCGAAGCAGGGAATGATGCTGGCAGGGACATTGCGCAGGAAGTCTTTCTCCGCTTCGAACAACAAAAAGAAACTATCACCCATCCGCAGGCTTGGGCATATAAAACCGCCCGAAACCTCGTCATCGACCAGTATCGAAAGGTTAAAACCGCACCGTTGCCCGACGATTTGCTTGCGGAGGCGACGAAGTTTGATCCTGTCATCCTCGCAGAAAAAAAGGAGATACACACTATGATTCAGCAAAAGATTAACGACCTTTCCCCTCGACATCGGGAAGTGTTACGCCTGAAGTTTCAGGAAGGTCTCAAATACGCCGAAATCGCCGAAGTCCTCGGCGAGTCGGTCGCCACCGTCGGCTGGCTGCTGCACGAAGCGATTACGCAGTTGCGCCAAACGTTCACAGAACAGCCTTAACAGAGCCCGGAGCGGTAGCTCCGGGAATTCCGTATCTACCGATACGGGCTCTGTGAACTAAACCCTTTAACCAACCAAACAACTATGACAACCATAAATACTACCGATCCTCGTCTTACCGCTTTCGTTCTCGGCGAATTGTCTGCCGAAGAAGCGGCGGAAATCCAAACCGCTCTCGACCAGAGCGTCGAACTGCAAACCGAAGTGGCGGCAATCCGAGAAATCGTCGCCCAAATTGAAACTGCGATGCGGGAGGAAGATGTTAACAGAGCCCAGAGCGTAAGCTCTGGGATTCCCGTATCTTACGATACGGGCTCTGTAAACGTTCACTCTGTGAACGTCCGCCGCCGTTGGCTCATTTCCGCCGCGATCACCGCCGTTGCCGCTTCGCTCGTCGCCGCACTGGTACTGCCCCTTGTATTAAACACAGAGCCGGGGGCAGAGCGCAGCACAGTCATTGGGATTGGACCTGACTTCGCCGCTAAAAAAACCAACGACAAACTGTCCAGGGACTACGCACAGAATCAATCATTACGGCAATCCGGGCTTCCCTCTAGCTTCCCGATGGATAACGAATCCGCCGAAACATTAGCGGAATCAATGTCGCCCGGCATTTGGGATACCGCCACAGCCCGACAAAACGTCGAAATGGATATCACGTTTTCGTCCCGCGCCGTAGAAGGAAGAGCAAGGGAAGCGGAGGAAACATCTTCCGACCCTTCTCTTTCGCCCCCCGCCTCCACACCTCTCCGCGAAAAACAACGTTTGGAATTAACAGAAGAATTACAGCCTGCCGAACGTCTCGGTGGCGATGCTTATGCCGCTGGCATGAGAGGAGGCGGTGCTCGGTCGCAGCCCGGTATGCAACCCGCCCGTCCCGCAATTCCATCGCCTACACAGCAGCCTGCCGATGGATTGGCGTACGGACTAGCAGAACGAAGTGATTCCGACCGAAGGCGCTATGTCCAAATCACCCCGCCCATCGCGGAAGAGCCGCCTACCAGGGGGTGGACACCCCCCGCTCCAGAGCGAGTGGTCGTTAACGACTCCTACAACAATGCCAGAAACGAAGCGTACAAGCAGTTCACCGAAAACGATTTTCTGCCCGTCAAACTCGGCGAGTTTTCGACCTTTTCCATCGACGTGGACACCGCCTCCTACACGACGATGCGGCGATACATCAAAGATATGAATCAGCGACCGCCGGTAGAGTCCGTCCGGCTGGAAGAGTATCTCAATTACTTTACCTACGATTACGCTCAACCCGACGGGGACAAACCCTTTGCGACGCACGTCGAAGTTTTTCCCTGCCCCTGGAAGTCCGAACATCTCTTGGCACGCATCGGCATCAAAGGGAAAGAGTACAGCATTGAAGAACGTCCGCCGCTGAACTTGGTCTTTCTGGTCGATGTTTCCGGTTCGATGGCACCTGCCAATCGGCTGCCGCTGGTGAAGCAAGGCTTGACCGAGTTGGTCGAAAAACTGCAACCGAAAGATCGGGTCGCCATCGTTACCTACGCCAATAACACCGCGTTGGCGTTGCCTTCGGTCTCCGCACAGGAGAAGCGGGCGATTCTCGATACCATTAACGGCTTGCGTGCCTCCGGCGGAACCTACGGCGAATCGGGAATCAAACTTGCTTACGATACAGCTCGAAGGTATTTCGATAAAGAAGCGCAGAATCGGGTAATCCTCTGCACCGACGGCGATTTTAACATCGGCGTAACGAACAACAAGACGTTGGAAGAGATGATCGGCGAAGAGGCGAAGAGCGGTGTGTTTCTGACGATACTCGGTTTCGGCATGGGCAACATTAAGGATGACCGGCTCAAGACGCTTTCGATGCGGGGCAATGGAAACTACGGTTACATTGATTCGATTGACGAGTGCCGAAAATTGCTTGTCGAAGGTTTGTCGAGTACGCTCTTTACGATAGCGAAGGATGTGAAGATTCAGGTGGACTTCAATCCGGCTCATGTATCGGGCTATCGGTTATTGGGTTATGAAAATCGCAAACTTCGGGACGAGGATTTTCACAATGATGCGGTGGATGCCGGCGACATTGGCGCGGGACACACGGTAACGGCGTTGTATGAAATTGTCCCGGCGGGTGTGCGTATGCCGCAATCGGTGGACAGTTCGCGCTATGAGTTAGCCGCTCCGCCTGCGGAGCGTGCATCAGAGCCGCGACCGGAAGGTCGCGAATCCGAATTCGCGGACGAGCTAATGTTCGTCAAACTCCGTTACAAGGAGCCGGACAGCGAGCGCAGTTCGCTGTTGGAGTATCCTGTGAAGAAGGAAATCAAGGAAGCGTCTGGCGATTCGCAGTTTGCGTCGGCAGTGGCTTTGTACGGCATGTTATTGCGATCCAGTCGGCACAGCGGTAAAGGAACGTGGGACAGCGTACTGGAACTGGCGATGCCGAACACGATGGAGGACAAGTACCGCGAGGAGTTCATCGATATGGTGCGCAAGGCTAAAAACTTCTAGCCGACGCACTTGTGCGGCGCAGCAGAGCCGCAATCGTACAGGGCTGTCGGTAAAAATTATCAAAGAACGAACAGAGCCCGGTGCGTCAGCACCGGCGCTGCCGCACCGGGCTCTGTGAACTTTTTATCCGCCGGGCAAAATGATGTTGCAAAACGACACACATGGTGTATCATTTTGCAACAGGACTGCCAGACCGTAAATGGGATAGAATTGGCTTTTTTCTTTGCTCTCTTTGCGTTAAAAAAAGAAGATTTAACCGCAAAGCAAAGGAAGCGTATCAAAATAACCTTTCCATTTTCTAATTAAGTTATTCGCAAGCAACCCGGGGATTACGGCGGAGTACCGCCTACATCCCCGGCTCTTTGTCAATGTTATTTTGATACGCGTCCAAAGGGCGCAAAGAACAAAACGTCCCATTTGTCCCCGTTTGCCGTCTAACATCGTCTCCGCTACCACACCACCGCCGCACTGACCGAACCCAAGTGCGAAACCGTCCGCTTACTCGCATCGAAATCGTAATCGACAGAAAAACGCAAATTCTTCATCTGCACAAAATCGTAACCCAAACCGACATTGATCCAATCCTTGCCCCATTGAACCCCCCGAATGCTCGACGGCTTACCATTCAATGTCATCGTGGATGCCATACAATCGTTGCCGCTCAACTGCCGAATGTACTGCACACGTCCTTCGATACCGAGTAATTTGTACCGAAGAAGTCTCACCCGTAGTGCCGCAGAATCCAAACCGCCAGGACGAATCGGCATGAGAATCGGTGCAACCGACTCCGGCAT
>Ga0099364_10003181_pt1 | contig 25666 bp, 17 predicted proteins | sample TergutTh196P3_FD_73070 | JGI IMG/M metagenome (GOLD analysis project Ga0099364, IMG submission 73070) | Microcerotermes parvus P3 segment gut microbial communities from Pointe-Noire, Republic of the Congo - Th196 P3 | ecosystem: Host-associated > Arthropoda: Insects > Digestive system > Gut ...
CGACCAGGTTATCCCGGAACAGCTTGTTGTTGGGCTGGTGGATCTTGACCACCTGGAGCAGGCGGAGAAAGGCCTGGACCAGTATTTCGCCGGGGGAGATTTTTTTCTTCAGGCCTGTTTCACTCATGTGGTACCGGCCGGCTTTGATGGGCCGCTCTTTCCTCGGCCTTCCAGACGGATTGGCGTAACAGGCGGAAGGGGCTCTTGGCGGCCTTCCGGAGGGCCTCCGCCGCCCCGGCGGCCTGGGGACGCATAAGCATCAGGGCCAGGGCCGCCCCCTGGCGGTGGGAATTATCCCCCAGGCCGATGAAGGTTTTCCAGCTTTTCTGCAGCAGGGCGTCCGTAAGAAAAGGCAGGGAGGCCGGGGAAGCGCAGCGCCCCAGGGCCAGGTAGCAGTTGAAAAGCCTGTCCTCCGGCAGGTCTCCCTGGCCTTCGACCGCCCAGGCGTGGTTTTCCTGGAGGTAGTCGAGCAGCGCCCTTTCGCCCAGCCGGCTGGGATGCTTCTCTAAATGAGCGCAGAGCAGGCCGTTTACGGCCGTCTCCGGGTCGTTTAAAAGATGAAGGACATGGCGTATGTGGTCGGGGTTGCTGTTCAGTATCGCCCGGGCCGCCACCGCCCGCACCCGGGAGGAAAGATGCCGCGTGAAGCCGATAAAAAAATCCAAGGGGAAGGGCCCCCAGGATTTGCCGGCCAGGGCTTCAATGACCTTCAAGAGCTTGGCCAGGACAATCGGGGGGAGGGCCGTGAAGGAGGTGTCCGGCGGTGCCAGCTTTAAGATCAGGATGGCGGCCAGGGGCAGGAGAAACTTAAAGACGGTCTGATCCTTGACTTCTCCCAGGAACTGGATCAGCCGGCCGGCTGTTTGGGGCGGCATGAGCAGGATAAGGGCCTGGAGGTCGTGCCAGGCGGACTGGTCCAGTCCCTGGACCGCCGCCGGCTCCAGGTCGGCCAGGCCGGTAAGGCAGTCGGAGGCGGCGAGCTTATGCTTCAAGGTCTCGACGAACTGGGCCCGTTCGGGCGCTTCGGCGGCCAGGCCGGTCAGCTCTTCCAGGAAAACGCGCAAAGCGTTGAATTTACCCTGGGACAGGGCGACCCTGGCGGTTTCAGCCAAAAAGTCGCCCACGGGGTCCACGTCGGCGGCTAATGCTTCCTTGGCCATCACCAGGCACAGGTCCAGGCCGTCGCCCAATTTTTCACGCTGCTCTTCATGGGCCACCATGGCCTTGATCTGTTCTTCTTCCTCCGGAGTAATAGTCCAGAAATCCAGTTGCTTTCGGACATGTTTTTTGGGGTCCGGCCGGCCGCGGCGGGGCCCGCGGCGAGGAAGCCCCCGCTGCCCGCCGCCTCCGCCAGAGCCTTCACCTTCGCCGCCCCAGCCCTCGCCTTCACCCTCGCCCTCGCCGCCCCAGCCTTCACCCTCGCCTTCCGCCTCTCCGCCGCCAGGGGATTCCGAACCGGGCGGGCCGGCGCAAGCCTCCTCCGAACCGGGAGCGCCGCCCGCGATCTCGAAAACTTGGCCGTCATCGCCGGCCAAATTTTCCACGCCCTCCGTTTCGTCTTCGGCGGCCGCTTCGACCAAAAGGGCCGCGATGGGCTTGGCTTTCAGCTGACCGCCGGTGACGCCGAAATTCAAATTCGGGTCGGCCGAGTCTGCCGAAAGGCCCGGCAAGTCGCCGCTTACCCCTCTCCCGGCCGGCCTGATGAAGCCGGGTTGGGCCGCGGAGGCTTCATCCGGGTTCCCGCCCGAAACCTCGCCGTGGCCCGGCGCGGCCCCCAAGTGGAAACCGGCGCCGCCTCCGGCCCCGTAATCCCGGCCGTGGTAGCCGTAGCCAACGCTGTCCTGCATTTCCGGCCAGTCGTCACCCGTCACCCGCAGGGTTGAAAGGTCGGCCAGCGGTTCGGAATTCCAGAAGGTATCGGCCGAACTAAACTTGATGCAAGTGAAATCGGCTTCCCACAAGGTGGTGACCAGGTCGTCGTCGGCATCCTCTTTCAGGCTTCGGTGGCGGGTCAGGAGAATCAGGAAGGTCCGCATCTCGTCCGCGGTCAGCCCTTGCTCGAATTCCAGCCACTGCACCCCGTCGCGGAACAGGGGAAAAATCAGGGATTGTTCCCCGGGCTTATCCTCGTAGACCGGCGTCCGGCCTAAAACAATCCGCCCCAGCTCCACCCCCAAGCGGAGTTTGCCGTGTTCCTCCAGGAAGGCGTCAAACCATTCCATCAGTCCGGCCAGGGATTGTTCCTTAATTTGGTTGGTATCAGGGTAGAGGGCGAAATTCTTGACGGCTACGAATAATCGGCCCAGGCCGAATTTAACCGAAGCCAAAAGAGCTGTTCTTTCGCTGCTTTCCCCCTGTCCGGGAAGGCGCTCGGAAGCCATAAAACCTCAAGGTCGGCCGACGGCCGCCCCCGTAGCGGGCGCCGGCTATGAATCCGCGATATCTTCATTTATTGGTAGCCATTATAATGCCGCCCCCGTCTTTCGGTCAACACCCGCGCCTCGGTTTATACGCGGATATCATCGCGGTGCGGCTTTATGCTATAATTCACCCGTATCGGCACCTGATTTTCAGACTGGAGGGTTGGCGATGAAAAATATTTTTCCAGCGGCGGTGATTGTCGCCCTGGCGTTTATTTTCGCCGGCGGCGCCAGCGCGGCCCAGGCCGTGCCGGTGACCGGAGTGAAGCTGAACCAGCAAACGATGACCCTGCCGCTGGGAACGGTATCGGAACTCATCGCCGCCATCGAGCCCGCGAATGCCGCGAATAAGGAAGTGACCTGGATTAGCGGCAACGAGGCGGTCGCCTGGGTGTCGGGCATCGGGCAGGTAGAGGGGAAAAGCCCGGGGACCGCCACCATAACCGTAAGGACTAAAGACGGCGGCTTTGAGGCCGCCTGCATAGTGGAAGTAGTCGATTTAAAAGCGCCTTCGGCTTTAGATTCGGCCAAGCCCGCCAGGCGTTCGGCCTCCGCCGCCTCGGCGGAATTTATTATGATCGCGCCTCCGGCTCCGGCAATGCCTCAGGCGGCCCCAATGCACCCGCCTCCCGAAAGATGGCCGCACATACCCATTCAGGATACGGCGCGGTACGCGGCCTACGAGGACAACCCGGCGAAGCGGGCCGGCGACTCCATCTCCACCTTCGGCCTGGACGTGAGCACCGCCAGCTACGCCAATGTGAGGCGCTTCCTTAACTCCGGCCGGCTTCCCCCTCACGACGCCGTCCGCTTAGAGGAAATGCTTAACTACTTCCCCCCCCTCGCCGGGGAACGGAAAGCCGAGCCTCTCGCCAACTCGCCCTTTTACGTCGGGTATGAAACGGCGCCCTGCCCCTGGAACCCGGAAAACACGCTTCTATGGCTGACCATCGAGGCTCGCGGGCCCAAATACCAGGAAGCTCCGCCGGCGAACCTCGTTTTCCTGGTGGATATTTCCGGCTCCATGGCTCCCCCGGAACGACTGCCCCTGGCCCAAGCCTCGCTTAAACTCCTCGCGGAGCGGCTGCGGCCCGTGGACAGCGTCTCCATCGTCACCTACGCCAGCACGGTCGGCGTTGTCCTCCCCCCAACCTCCGGCCAGGACAAGGCGGAAATCAGGCGCGCCATCGAATCCTTGCGCGCCGGCGGGAGCACCGCCGGAGGGGCCGCGCTTCAAATGGCCTACGAGCAGGCGGAAAAGGCCTTCAAGCCGGAAGGCGTCAATCGCATTCTCCTCGCCACGGACGGAGATTTCAACGTCGGGGTTTCCGACACCCCGAGCCTGACCCGCATGATCGCCCGATACCGGCAAAAAGGCGTCACTCTTTCCGTCCTCGGTTTTGGCACGAACAACTTAAACGACGCCATGATGGTCTCCATCGCTAGCTCAGGCAACGGAAACTACAGCTACATCGACGGCCTTATGGAGGCCCAGAAGGTTTTGGGGGAGGAAATGGCGGCCACCCTCGTCACCGTGGCCAAGGACGTCAAAGCCCAGGTGGAGTTTAACCCGGCCGTTGTCGGGGAATACCGCCAGATCGGCTACGAAAAGCGCCAGCTTCGCCGGGAGGATTTCAACGACGACCGGGTGGATTCCGGCGACATTGGCGCGGGCAAGCGGGTGACGGTTCTTTACGAACTTAGCGGGAAAAGCTCTTCCGATCCCTTGAGGTACCGCGCCGAAGAGCGGCCCCTTCCCGCGTCGCCGCCCCATGACGGGATGGCCAACGAGACGGCCTATGTAAAACTTAGGTGGAAAGCGCCGAGCGGCGACGCCAGTTCCCTGGCCGAGTTTCCCGTCATGAACGCCCCGGCGGCCTCCTTCAGCGAGGCGGGAAATGACTTGCGATTTTCGGCGGCCGTAGCGGCCTTCGGGCAAAAACTGCGCGACAACCGCGAGCTTTCCGCAACCAGCTGGAAGGAAATAGCCGCCTGGGCGGAGAGCGCCCGGGGCGGCGACGAAGGCGGCTATCGCGCCGAACTGGTTCGTCTCATCGGCTTGGCGGAGAGCTTGGACAGGCCTTGATTCCTTCGCTTCGGCCCGCAATGACGGAGAGGAGCCGGCGAAAAACGCTCTATGGGGACAGTGTGACTAACTGCAGCTCATTGAATGAGCCAAGGCGCATAAAGGGGCCGAAAGTTCCGGCGCCCTGGGAAACGAGCAAGGTCGTGCCGCCCGCCTGATGCCGCCCCTTAGGCGTTGAAAATCGCATGGCTATGAGAATATTGCCGGGAAAAAGCTGGCCGCCGTGCGTATGCCCGGCGAGCATAACGTCGATGTTGCCTTGCGCCGCGTATTTAAAGCCCGCCGGGCTGTGGTGCGCCAAGACGGTGGGCAGCGCGGCGGAACGCCGGATTTTGGGCAGCTCCTCCTCCACGGTCAGATCGTTGACCATGTGGCTGTCGTAAGTCTCCCTGTCGGCGTTCATGTACTCCAGGCCGATCAGCTCCAGGCCGTGGGTTCTTACCATTTCCGAACGCAAAACCCGAATGCCGGCCTTTTCAATAAGCCCCAGGGCCTTATCCGTATCTATATAGAATTCATGGTTGCCGGTGGTGAAATATTGTTCAGCCTCGATGCTTTTGAAGAGCGCGAATAATTCCGGCCTCAAGGCGATATCGCTGTCCACCATATCCCCGTTATACAAAACAATATCCGGCTTATGGCGCCTGATGGCCTCGATCACCTTCTGAAGGTAGGCCTCGCTTCGCTGGGCCCCCAGGTGGAGATCGGCAATGTGCATTATGCTCACAGGCTTGGCCAGGCCTTTCACCTGTATGTCGTGATGGGTGACCGTAAAAGACAGGGCCTGGTAAAACCCCAGCCCCACCAGCCCCAGGGATATGAGAAGGCACCCCGCGGCGGTTTTTTTGCCGGGCAGCTTGATGAGGCGCGGGGAAAGGGCGTGCGCCGCGATAAGGAGCATGAACAAGTATACCTGGAAGATGAAAATCAGGCCCAAGGCGTTGTAGGCGGCGGCAACGACGGGGTTTGGGGAAGTATAAAGGCCCGTGAAGAGGAACCCGAAAAATCCGGCTACGAGGAGGAAGAGGGCGGCCTGTAACGGCCATACTCTTTTCAATTCCCACAGCCGTTTGAACCTGTACGGCACATACCAGGCCGAAAATACCAAGAGAGACAGGCAGATTATGGTCATTGGCATGGAATGTTACCCTTTCATTGATACCGCGCCTTTTTTGATTTAGAATAAGGCCTTTCAGGGTTACTGTCAATTCCAGGCGGTCTGCAACAGGCAGGAGCGATATGTTCCCGCACGACTTGCCACGGGCGGGCCGTAAAAACTTCCGCGGGGCGCGATTTTTTTATTGATTTTTTGCATTAATGAGTATAAAATATATAATATTGAAACGTATTAGAATAAATACAGGATAAAAAATGAATGGTTTGACTGATTTATTTAAGTTTTCGGGAATTGGAATTTTTGGCATGATTGTTGCTTCTCTCTCTCTCTCTCTCTCTCTCTCAGCACAACGCTCCGTATTAATTAAGTTTTTTCTTTTATTACACGCCCCGGCATTATTTTATAAACATAAAAAACCAGCCTCTTGCGGCGCCGGCTTTACGGCACTGAAGCCGGGCTTCCGCCCGCGAATTGCCTGACCATGTCCGCGCAAATTTCAATAATAACCCCCGTTTATAATGTCGCCCCCTATTTGAGGCAGTGCCTGGAAAGTGTTCTGGACCAGAGTTTCCCCGACTGGGAGCTCATCTGCGTCGATGATGGTTCATCCGACGGCTCGGCCGACATCCTGGCCGACTATGCCCGGAAGGATTCCCGTTTCAGATTTTTGGCCCAGGAGCATGTCGGCCTGTCCCGGGCCAGGAACAAGGCCTTGAGCGAGGCGGCCGGGGAATATGTCGCCTTCTTGGACGGCGATGATTATTTGAGCCCGCAAGCTTTGGCCCAAGCCCTGCCCCGCCTGACCGGCGAAGTTGATTATGTCTGCTTCGGGACCAATGTCTTCGGGCGGGCCCCGCTCGCCTGCCGGTGGAGGGAAAGCTTTTTTTGCAACCCCGTTTACAGCGGCCGTGTGGAAGTGGACGAGGCCGTTATCCGGGGGACCAATACCCATGTTTGGAACAAAATTTACCGCCGCTCAATAATCGACCGCCACGGCCTTTCTTTTCCCGACGGACTTTTTTACGAAGACGCCTTCTTCACCCGGGCCTATCTGCTCGTAAGCGGCCGGGGCTATTATCTGCCCGAACGCCTCTACCACTACCGCCTACGGCCGGATTCCGTCATGGGCCTGAGCCGGAAGGGCGATTTCGAGCGGGCTTCCGATCTTCTCCTGGTTATGATGGAGCTTTTCAAGTTCATGAAGGCCCGCGGCCTTTTGCCCGGCCGCGAAACCTTATTGGCCGGCTACCTGGTGGAATCTTTTCATCTCTCTTTGCAGTATGCCCCGGCCGCCGCCCATGAGAAAATCAAGGCCCTGGCCGGTCGATTCTTTGAGGAAATCGGCGCCGAGGCTGGTTTCCAGAACAAGGCCGCCGTTTTTCAGGCCCTCCTGCGCGATGCCGAGGAAAGCCGGCGCAAACTGGACAGCCTGATCTCCGCCCCCTGGCATAGGGTGGGGCGCAAGCTGGGCTTGGTCAGGCTATTGAAGGATGTGTGATAAAGATATTATTAACCGTCCCGCCCAAGACAAGGAAGCCTTGGTGTCCCTGTCCCCTATCTTAGCCCGTTTGGAAGCCGAGGCCATTCATATATTCCGGGAGACGGCGGCGGGTTTCGACCGCCCGGTTTTACTCTATTCCATCGGCAAGGATTCCACGGTCCTTTTGCATTTGGCCCGGAAAGCCTTCGAGCCGGGGCCGATACCCTTTCCGGTTCTGCATGTGGATACGGGCTGGAAATTCAAGGACATGATCGCTTTTCGGGAATACAAGACCCGGGAATACCGGGTGGAGCTTCTGGTCCACACCAACCCGGCCGGGCGGGAGCTGAACATCACCCCCTTCACCTACGGCTCGGCCCGCTACACGGACATAATGAAGACCGAGGCCCTGCGCCAGGCCCTGGAGAGCCGCGCCTTCGACGCGGCCATCGGCGGGGCCAGGCGCGACGAGGAAAAATCCCGGGCCAAGGAGCGCGTCTTTTCCGCGCGGGACCAGGGCCACCGCTGGGACGCCCGCACCCAGAGGCCGGAACTCTGGCGCCTCTACAACACCCGCCTGGGTTTGGGGCAGACAATGAGGGTATTTCCTCTTTCCAACTGGACTGAGCTGGATGTCTGGGAATACATTCTGGCCGAGAATCTGGAAGTGGTGCCCCTTTATTTTGCCGAGGAACGGCCCATGGTGCGTCGTTCCGGGGCGCTGATAATGGTGGACGACCGGGAGCGCATGGTCTTCGAGCCCGGGGAGGAAGCCCGGCTGATGAAGGTCCGCTTTCGAACTTTGGGCTGCTGGCCTCTCTCCGGGGCCATAGAATCTTCCGCGGCCTCGGTGGCCGATATCGTGGCCGAGGTGCGGACGGCCAGGTATTCGGAACGCCAGGGCCGGCTTATAGATTCCGACCAGGCCGGCTCCATGGAAAAAAAGAAGCGGGAGGGCTATTTCTGATGCCCGGCGAGACCCCCCTGCGCGTCCTTAGCTGCGGCAGCGTGGATGACGGCAAAAGCACCCTCATAGGCCGTCTGCTCCACGATTGCGGCGCCCTCTATGAAGACCAGTTGGCCCTTCTGGAGCGGGAACGCACGGTGGAAGGCCTGCCTGATTTTTCCCGCCTTCTGGACGGGCTCTTGGCGGAACGGGAACAGGCCATCACCATCGACGTGGCCTACCGCACTTTCCGCCTGGGGCGGCGCCGCTACCTGGTGGCCGACGCCCCCGGCCACGAGCAATACACCCGCAACATGGTCACCGGGGCCTCCAGGGCTGATCTGGCCCTCATCCTGGTGGACGCCGTCAAGGCCCGGTCGGGCTTTCCCCCGCAGACCATTCGCCACACGGTCATCTGTTCCATGATGGGCGTTGCCGACTTGGTGGTGGCCGTCAACAAGATGGATTGCCTGGGCTATGAGCGGGAGCCTTATGCCGCCATTGAGGGGGAATACCGCCGGCGCATCCAGGGCATCCCTTTCCGTTCCGTGACCTGCGTGCCTGTCTCGGCCCTGAAAGGCGACAACGTGGCCCGGCTTGGCCCGGCCATGGCCTGGTATGACGGCCCGACCATATTGGAGCTTTTGGAAAAAACCGAGCCGCTTTCGGCCGCCGAGGGCCCTTTGCGGCTTCCGGTGCAGTGGGTGGCCCGGGGGAAGGATTTTCGGGGTCTTTCCGGCACAATCCTTTCCGGCCGGGTGGAGAAGGGGAGCCGGGTGGTTTTCCAGCCTTCGGGGAGTGCCGGCACGGTGCGGCGCCTTTTGGGCCCCCGGGGCGAACTGGAGCGGGCCGGGCCCGAGGAGGCCGTCTGCCTTCAGCTTCAAGAGGATTTGGATGTGGGCCGGGGTGAAATAATCACCGGCCCTGAAGGGGAGCTGGAGGTGGCCGACAATTTCGCCGCCCGGCTTATCTGGCTCAACGAACCGGCCCTGGCCAGGGGCCGCCAGTATATTTTTCGCCTGGCCCAGTCGGAAACCCGGGCCACAATCACGGAACTGACTTCCAAGCTGGATATGGAGACCCTGCGCGAAACCCAGGCCAAAATTTTGCGGCCCAACGATATCGGGCGGGTGAAAATCAACCTGGAACGCCCTCTCCCTTTCACTTCCTACCAGGAGAGCCGCGACCTGGGCGGTTTTCTGCTGGTCGATCGCCAGAGCGGCCAGACCTTGGCCGCCGGCTTGATAGAATACGCCCTAAGGCGCAGCCACCTGCTTTTTCCGCGCAGTTATGAACTGAACAAGAAGGCCCAGGGCCGGCAGAAAGGCCAGACGCCGCGGTGCCTGTGGTTCACGGGGCTTTCGGCTTCGGGTAAATCCACCCTGGCCGAGCTTGCGGCCCGGGCTCTTCACGCCCAGGGGCGGCACATTTATATTCTGGACGGCGACAACCTGCGCGTGGGCCTGAACTCCGACCTGGGCTTTACCGAGACGGACCGGGCTGAAAACATACGCCGGGTTTCCGAAGTGGCCAGGCTGATGGTTGATGCCGGCCTAATTGTCCTGGTTTCCCTGATATCTCCCTACCGAGGGGACAGGGCGGCGGCCCGGGAGCGTTTCGCCCCCGGTGAATTCGTGGAAATTTTCGTCGATACCCCTCTTTCGGTCTGCGTGGCCCGCGATCCGAAGGGGCTTTACGCCCGGGCCTTAGACGGCCGCCTGCCCAACTTCACCGGCATCAGCGCCCCCTTCGAGGTTCCGGAAAACCCGGAAATCCGCCTGGATGGCCAAGAGACCCCGGAAAAACTGGCTGAAGAAATTTTGAATTATCTGGCCGCCCTGAAGGAAAACGGAAGATGAAAAATTATTTCGGCCTTTTATTACTGGCCCTGGCGGCGGGCCCGCTTTTGGCGCCCGGCTTGGCCTTCGGCCAGGAAAAAAGCCTCAGGGTCGGGTTTTTCCCCAATGTCACCCACGCCCACGCCCTCATAGCCCAGAACCTGGCCGCCGAGGGCCGGGGCTGGTTTGAGGAACGATTGCCCGAAGTCAGGATAACCTGGCACAGCTTCAACGCCGGGCCCACGGCCATGGAATCCTTGTTTGCCAAGGCCATTGACCTTACCTACGTGGGGCCCAACCCGGTCTTGAACGCCTACCTGCGGGCCCGGGGCGGGGTGGCCGTGGTGGCGGGGGCCGTAAGGGGCGGGGCCGGGCTGGTGGTCCCGGCCGGAAGCGCCCTTTCCCAGCCGCTGGATTTCAAAGGCAAGCGCATCGCCACGCCCCAGTTGGGCAACACCCAGGATATAGCCTGCCGCTATTGGCTCACCCAGGCCGGCCTCAAGGTCACCATGACCGGCGGCGATGTTAAGCTCATCCCCGTGTCCAACCCCTCCATACTGCCCCTCTTCGTCAAAGGGGAAATAGACGCGGCCTGGACAGTGGAACCCTGGGTCTCGCGGCTGGAAATGGAGGCCGGGGGGAAGCTGGTTTACGAGGAGCCGCCCGAAACATCCCTGACCACGCTCCTGGCCGTGAGCGTCGCCTGGGCCGGGACGGAGCCGGACATGGCCCGGCGCTTCACCGAGGCCCACCGCGAACTGACCGAGTGGATACGGCAAAACCCCCAAGAGGCCCAGAAGCGGGTGGCCGATGAGCTTACCCGCCAAATGAAGCGGGAATTCCCTTTGGACCTGGTGCGCCACGCCTGGCCGCGCCTCTTCTTCGAGAACGCCGTAAAGAGCGAGGAATTCGATTTTTCCTTCAAAGCGGCCCAGGAAGCCGGGTTTATCAAGAATAAGGGGTTGGGCCTGGAAGGGCTGGTGACCGGGCCGTGAAGAGGCCGGCCCTGGAATTGATCGACCTGGAAAAAACCTTTCCCGGCTCGGGAGGGGGCCCCCCGCTGCGGGCCTTGAGCGGCCTTTCCCTGGCCGTGGCCCCTGGCGAGTTCGTCTCCCTTCTTGGAGAGAGCGGCTGCGGCAAGTCAACGCTTTTGGCCGTGGCCGCCGGCCTTATGAGCCCCGGGGCCGGCCGGGTGATCTGCGAAGGGCGGGAAGTGGCTGGACCCGACCGCCACCGCATGCTGATGTTTCAGGAGGATGCGCTTTTCCCCTGGCTTGATGTTCATGATAACGTGCTTTACGGCCTTAGGTTCGTCCCGGGGTTAAGCCGGGCCCAAAAGGCGGCCCGGGCCCGGGAGTTTCTGGACCTGGTCGGCTTATCCGATTTTCGGCATTTTCGGATACATGAACTATCCGGGGGCATGAGGCAGAGGACAGCCCTGGCCCGGGCCCTGGCCCCGGACCCGCACCTGCTGTTGATGGATGAACCTTTCAGCGCCTTGGACGCCATGACCCGGGAACTGCTCTATGCCGACCTACAGCGCATTTGGCAGGAGACGCGCAAGACAGTAGTCATGGTAACTCACAACGTGCGCGAAGCTGTCTGCCTGAGCGGCAGGGTGGTGCTGATGGGCCGGGGCGGCCGCCTGATAGCCGACGAGGCGGTTACACTGCCTTACCCCCGGCGTATGAACGATGTGGCCCTGGCCGAGACGGCGGGACGCATCCAAGCCCGCCTCATGGCTAACGGCACGGCGGACGGCGGGAAACCCGGGGCCGGGGAGGGGGCGGCGTGAAAAATTTTCTGTGGCCGCTTTTGGTTCTGGGGCTTTTCTTAGGGCTGTGGCAGGCTGTGACGGCTACGGGCCGAATCTCGCCCCTTCTTTTGCCTTCGCCCCTTGAGACGGCCCGCTACCTGGCTTGGGCCGCGGCGGAGGGCCTTCTGGCCGGGGCCCTGGCGGTGACTTTAAAGCGCCTCTTGATAGGTTTTTTCATAGGGCTGGCCGGAGGGCTGCTTTTGGGTTTTCTCTTCCATATCAGCCTTCTGGCCCGCCAGACCTTGGGCCTGGCCGCCCTGGGCCTCCAGACCCTGCCCTCGGTCTGCTGGGCGCCCCTGGCCTTATTATGGTTCGGGCAAAGCGAGGCGGCCATGTATTTCGTGGTCATCATGGGCACCATGTGGGGCCTGGCCCTGGCGGTGAAAAACTCCCTGGAGACAACGCCGCCCATATATATCCGGGCGGCCCGGGTGATGGGGGCCTCGGGCCGGCATATCTGGGCCGGGGTAATTCTTCCGGCCGCGCTGCCCCAGATGCTGGGCGGGGCCAAATTGGGCTGGGCCTTTGCCTGGCGTTCCCTCATGGCCGCGGAAATCTACGTGGTCATCATCGACCAGTTCGGTTTGGGGCAACTCTTGCACTTCGGGCGGGAACTAAACGCCATGGACCAGGTCTTGGGGGTTATGCTGATAATAGTTATGGTGGGAGTGCTGACCGACCGCTACGTATTTCGGCCGGCGGAAAAATATTTTCAAAGGACCAGGGGGCTGACCTGGACCTGAACCCTTGGAGGATAAAGCAGAGGCGAGCATAGGGTATCTTGAAATGAAGCTGCTTTTTATAATACTGGCCCATGATCAGCCGGAGCAACTCCTGGAACTGGCCGCCACCCTCGCAGAGGCGGCTTCGGACGGGAGGGTGATCATTCATTTTGACGCGGGGGCCAAAGGGGAAGACTACGAGAAGTTGCGGGAAGCGCTTTTAGGGAAGCGGCGGATCACCCTCATGGAGCGAAGGGTTCGCTGCCCTTGGGGGGGCTACGGCCTGGTTGAGGCCGTATTGCTTGCTTTGGCCGAAGCCCGGGCGCAAGGGGAAGAGTATGACTATGCCCTGCTTCTCAGCGGCTCATGCCTGCCCTGCCGGCCCATCAGGCAACTGGAGCGCTACCTGGCCGAGAACAGTGGCTTGGAATTTATTGAGACAGAGGGGCCTGAATGGGTGGGCGGGGGGATTAGAGAAGAGCGATATACGTTATATGCGGTTTTCCCCCCACTGCGCTACAAGCGTCTAGAAGATTTTTTGTTCAAAATGCAACGCCGGTTCAGAATAAAACGAAGCCTCCCGGCAGGAATAAAAACGTCGAAATTCGGCTCGCAATGGTGGGGCCTGACTTGGCAAACCTGCCTGGACATTCTTGACTTCATGGCCAAAAACCCGGCCATTGAGCGTTTTTACCGCAAAACATGGATTCCTGATGAAATGCTTTTCCCCACCATGGTTACCCACCTTGTGGCGGGCGAAAAAATCGCCGGCCATAGCCTTACCCATTACCAGTTCACCGATAAAGGCAAACCAATAGTTTTTTATGACGACCATGAAGACTACCCATTCGGGCTGGAAAAATTTTTCTACCGCAAGGTTTCCGAAGAAGCGAAAGCGCTGCGCCGCCGCAGCCTGGCGCTGGCAATAGGGCCGGATAAGGGCGAGGCGCTTGAGATGATAGGCCGGGCAAACCAAGATTATGCGGCCAAGGTAAAAGCGCAAACGCATTTTCCCGCCCCCGGGCAGCTTTATTACAAAGACCAACAGGCCGATGCAAAAGCCACCTTGCTCAAACGACTAAAGAAGCCATACGTGATAGTATGCGGTTCACTGGAGCCGGGCTCGGCCATACTGCCCTCGTGGGACCATGTTACCCTAAATGTGCTTTCCCTAAGGCCGGCCAGGCCCCATACTCCCCTCAAGCGCATGGCGGAGCCGTATGTGGTTCTGTGCGATTCCCAGGAAGCGGTGGAAGCCACTCTAGCCGTGCTGAACTTATCCGCTTTCGAGTTGCTGGGCCAAATCTTCAAGCCCGAAGTGGTGGATTTCGGCCAGGGCCGTGAATCCTTCCACGGCTTGAAAAATAGCGACGCGGCCATTCGGGATATGGCGCCGGCTTTGTATTTCAGCAGAATTATCAAGCGCTGCGAGAAAATACCCGTGTTTCTCTGGATGCCTGGCGACAATTGGGCACTTATTGATATCGCAATTGCCGACCCGCGCTGCCGATTGCGGGAGATACGCCTGTGGTAATAAAAAAATCGCTTACAAATATTGCTAAGAAGCTAGGCAACCTCATTCACTACCAAAAGCTGACCTATGCCGATAAAAAAGCCGGGCGGCAGTTGAAGCTAGTGCAAAACAAGCTGGGGGCCATGCAGCCGCGGGATATAATACTCTTCTGCTGCCTGCGCAACGAACAATTTCGTATGCCATTCTTTGCCCGTTACTATAGGGATATCGGCGTAAAGCATTTTATTGTCGTCGATAACGGCTCAACGGATTCCTTCCCCGAATGGGCCGCGAAACAGCCGGATTTCTCGGTTTGGCGCACCACGGCCAGTTACCGCGATTCGCATTTCGGCATGCTGTGGCTGAATGATCTGCTGCGGCGTTACGGCACGGGCCATTGGTGCGTGGTGGTGGACCCGGATGAATTTTTGGTTTACCCCTACATGGAAACCCGCAGCCTCAAAGCCTTGGCAGGCTACCTGGAAGAAGAAAAACGCCACTGCCTTCACGTTGTTTTATTGGATGCTTACAGCGACAAAGATATAGAAGAAACCATACTGAAAGAAGGGGCGGACCCTTTTACAGTGTGCCCGTTTTTTGATAGTGACGGCTATATTCAAGTGCCAGGGTGGGGTGAGGGCATCTGGATTCGCGGCGGGCCGCGCCTGCGCGTACATAATAGCCAGAAGCCTGATTGGGCGCCGGCTTTAAACAAAATCCCCTTTATCAAGTGGCGGGCGCACTTCCATTACCGGCTATCAACGCATGATGCCTGGCCGTTTTATCTTAATAAAGCCCACTCACCGGGTGAAGTTTCTCCCACAGGCGCGCTCTTCCATTTTAAATTTATCGGCTCGTTGATAGGCAAAGCAGAGGAAGAAATGAAGCGTTCAGAACATTATGCTGATAGCCGGGAATACAAGCGCTACTTGGAAAAAAAGAAAGCCTGCTTTTATGAGCCGACTCTCAGCGTGTGCTATGAAAATCCGCGGCAACTGGTTGATTTGGGGCTTATGTCGTCTGGTAGGTGGTTTTAGGGTGGCTAGTGAAGTGTTCAACCTTACGAATGATTCAAAATTGCATTACAGTGTAAATTCCAGCAATTGCGTTATCAATACTACTCGAAAACATAATATTCCCATAAAAGAGCATTATTGCCGAGGAAAATTTCATGAAGCTTATTAATACACTCCTGAAAAAAATAAATCTGGAACTTAGAAAATGTGACCCGTCCGCCGAAGCAGGGAAACGACTTGACCAGCTTTTGTTTGATTTGCCGGTTCTAAGGCCCTCCGGTTTTCCTTCTCATGACTCTGATATTGTCTTGATCGTATCGCATGCAGATATCGAGACTGTCCAGAAAGCTATGGATAATACGCCACAATGTCGTCTCAGATTCATCGCCCGAGTCGGCGGCAGGCCAGATGCTCTTGCAAGATGGCCTATCAAAAAGAATAATAGTACGTGTGATATTCCTGTCGGTCGACTAGAAGATCTCACGCAAAAAAGTTTTTTTGAATTTGTTTATTATGAACCAAAACCTAGGCCAGGTCTATATGGTTTCGTAGCGAATCGACTTGCCAGTCTTGGCATTCATTATTTTCATGTAGCAGGAACTAATAAAGAACAAAAGGCACATTTTTCATTGGATTATACAAAACAAAAAGAACAATATAGTGATCTATTTAACGAGTTACAAGATGCAGATAGTCGTGTGATACTGGCTCGTATGATTAAAGCGTTATCAACTGGACATTTAGGATATCTAAAATTGAGTATGTATAAAATGTATTTTCACCCTGACTCCCCGGTAAAAGCAGGTGATATCGTTTTCGATGCCGGAATGGGAGTGGAAAGATATCCGACATCAGTTTACGCCAATTTGGTGGGAAAACAGGGCCATGTATGGTCTTTTGAGCCACATCCTATGCTGTTTTTAGAAGCAAAACAAGCACTACAGAACCTAGATAATGTAACCGTTCTTCAGCTTGGCCTTTGGAAGAAAGAAGAAAATCTACCTTTCCAACAATTCAACAACGGTGCATCCCGAGTCAGTACAATCAATGCTTATGGAAGTAATATCATACAAGTGTCCTTGAGGCCGATAGACTCTGTGATGGAAGAGAAAAGGATCACAAAACTTGATCATCTCAAAATGGATATCGAAGGAGCTGAATTAGCGGCTCTGGAAGGGGCTGTTGAAACTTTGCGCGCCCACAAACCCAATCTTTCCATTTGTCTGTATCATAAACCTGAAGATATTTTGGAGCTGCCCAAATTTATAAAAGACTTAAAACTTGGGTATAAAATGTATATGGGGCACCATTCTGTTATGCGTAGGGACCTTGTCCTCTATGCGACCGTACGCTAATACGAGGAATAAATAAAAGGGCTTGGTGAGTCACTATAAGGAGTTAGGAGAAAATGGGCTTAAAGCAAAACAAAAGCAATTTTTCCATTGTCGTTTCCAGTAATTATAAAATAGCATACGTTAGCATACCTAAAGTTGCTTGTACTTCTATGGCATGGTGGTTTGCTCATTTGGAGGGATTGACTGATAAAATTTTGTCTAGAAAAGACAGTTTTGAGAGTTCACCAGATCTTGTTATACACGATCTTCTTTATAAGGTATCACCATCTATCTCGCGTTCAGTATATATCGAGATTGACAAAATATTGAACGATGATCAATATTATAGCTTCGCGCTCGTTAGAAATCCATATCTTAGATTTTTCTCAGCCTGGCAATCGAAATATCTTTATCAGGAACCGAAGCAAATGAGCGGCTTCCAAAATTTTCCTTATTTTGACCTTCCAAAATCATTTCAGCAACTAGCAGAAAATATTGAATGTTTCCTTCATCATATCCATTACTCCTCAGAGCTGTTTTGTGATCCTCATTTCATTCCTCAAAGTGCTTTTTTCTCACATGATTTTAAGTTGTATTCAGCAATTATCAAACTTGAATCCCCAAAACAGTTGGAAGTGGAATTGTTTAGAAAATTTGGTAATGGTTTTCAAAGTCCTTTAAATTATAAGAGAGCTAACGAAACTATTATTCCATTTTTGCCGGATTTGATAACGCCCAAGTCGCAAGAGTACATTATGAATCTTTATAAGAGTGACTTTAAAAATTTCAATTATGATCGTGAAATACCTGCCAAAACGCGCGAATTCTCGGAGGCAGACTTACAAGTCGCCATCTTTGGGGTAGAAATGTTAAGAGGAAGACACAAACGGCTGGCCGATGTATGTTCTTATTTAAATAATAGAATCAAAGAACTTGAAGCCAAGCTTGCCTCTGCTAACGATAATTATTAGGTTCGAGAGAGGTAATTTTAAAAACATGATTTCGAGTTTAAACTCCATGCGTTAGCAGTAATTATTCAGAGAAGTATATTGTGGGGTAGATCAACTTTAAATATCTTGTATTGCAGATGAGTAAAGCGATTCCCCTTGGCGATGTTGTTTACAAGTAAGGAATTAAAAGTGAACGAATCACAGGCATGCCATCCTTGCCAGATATTCGTCATTAAATCTCTCGCCTCTTGTAAGAGCAAAGGGCGAATGACAGCCATGCTATATATCGGGGTAGTATTAGGAGTCTATTTGTTATGATTCTCTATAATTGCGCTTTCCCATTATACCTAGGGTTCATTCTTACTCATAGGCTTACAATTAATAGTAATAAACCTGCTATAATAATGGTGGATGAAAGACATTTCTCGCACTTTAATGTAAATAAGTTAATTACAGAGAATATATTTCAAAATATTATCCCTGTTGATGGGCACGTTGGGAAGAAAAAAAAGAATGAATCGCAGGCGGCAATAGAACAACTAATTGTAGATGACTATGACAAGGCATTGAAGAATTTTGATTTATCGCTCGATGATTTTGAAGCGGTTTACACTACAAACGATTGGTGGTATGAAGAATTTAATGTATATTTATCCTTAAAAGAAATTAGTTTTTTTTGGCTGGAATTTTTTAAGGATATGGCTCATAATTTAACTGTCGCTTGGTCATCAGGTGAAAGGTTTAAAAATGTATCCAAAAATTATGCAGAAGTGATGAGAAAACATTTTCCTCTCTATCCCAACAATATATTTGCAACACCTGTATTACTTGAAGATAGCAACAAATCAAAGAAACTTTACAAATGCAAAGTATATGATCTTTGGGATCCTGAAAACCTGATAAGGAAGTTGAGTATCGATAAAGTTGAATCAATAGTCAAAATATTTGGAACTCCTAAAATAAGCTCAGATTCTGTATTGTTGTTGCGCGTGAATGATGCATGGCCTTCTAGAGCAAATCCTGCAGAGGAAAACGGTTATGTTCCTTTTGGCCTTTATATAGAGCTACGTGACCCTTTCTTAAAGAATATATATACGGATCTATTGGCATTGGATTGGTTTATTCCATTGGAATCAAAAATATACATAAAGCCGCATCCGCAACGCCAATTGACGCATGATGATATAAAAAAATACTGGGGAAGAAATGCAGTAAATCTTGGTGACTGCCCTTTTCAGATATTATCTACATATTTACGGGCAAATAATATTAAATTCAAATCAATTCTCGGCTATGGGAGCACAAGTAACAGATCATCATTTGACTTAAGTAATGAATATATTTTCCTTTCGGCGAAATATTGGCGGAGTTACTATCAATATAATCGTTTGTATATATCTCTAATACTGGCGCAACAAATGGAGGCTAATATCCTGAGGATAAGAACAAGCGAGAAAATATTCGAACAAGTTATATTTATGAATAAAATATTGTTTCAGCTTGGAATAGAAATCGATAAATTTGATGCAAGCGCAGTTGTCCAAAATAAAACAATGCTGATTATTGATGATATGTCAGTTGAAAATTCATCGGCCTGGAAAGAAACTTTGATAAAAATTCCGAATAACTCTGTAGTTGCTATTCTTGACGCTCAAGAAAAATTTAATTTTTATTCTACTGAACTCCGAGAATTTCTTATACCGATAAAAATTGGTAAAATTCAAATTTCTGATAATTCCCTGGATCCATGTGTTACAGAAACATTGTGGATATTTAGCAAGGATATCAAAATTCGCGATATCGCCAGAAATATCACTATAGAGAGATTGTTGCCGAGGCTAGGTGTTAAGATATCAGTCAGAAAGCAACCCGTATCCTATATTATAGAGATGTTTAACATGGCTGAAAGAGCAGAAAGTCTAAGAAAATTAGCAAATATTTCAGCCCGGCATGAGTTAATAAAAGTAGAAACAAACTTTATAAAATATCTAAAATTATTACAGAAGATAATGAAGAAATCTTTAATAATAATTGCCATAAAAGATACTCCTACAAATAAAATTATCCAAAATCAAATTCAACAAATAAAAGAACTAGGTCTCAATAATTTTGGTAATGAACTCAGGAGAACATATATAGGAGTTATTCGTTCTGGCCAAGTTATCCTTGATAAATTAGGAAATAAAGAAGAGCCGTTAAATTATGAAATTGGTAACTGGGAGGGAAGTGAAACATTAAAAATCATTTGTAAATTTACGCGAGCAGGAAGTGTCGCCCAGATATTTATAGATGGAGAGGATTATGCTATCAACAAACGTGGAATAAACATTGTTGTTTACGATATATGGGCTAAAACAGTTATAGACTCAGTTTCTTTTGATATGCATGAGGCAATTACCCAATGTTTTAGGTAATAGACTCATAAAGAACAAATTACTAAACGCAATGATTTCATAGATTTGTATGAACGCTAAATTTTGTTCTTTGCTTCAAATTTTGCCGCCTCGCCGAGTAGGCCGCTTACTAGAAAATGACTGAAGTGATATTATTATATTCTGAAAGATTATCGAATGTGTTTCAGCCAGTGAATGAAGGTTAATTTTTTACATTGTAGTCATTTTCTGTGATTTGTAGTTTTCAAATTACACATTAAATCCATGCATTAAGCAACGTATGTTTTCATATGAATCTGATGATAAAGGAGAAATAACCATGGCTCTGGATGTTTGCGCCATTATAGTTGCTAGAGGTGGGAGTCTCAGGTTAAAAAACAAAAATATGCTTGATATTGGTGGGTATTCCATGTTGGCGCATAAAATAATACAACTTAAGAGATGCGATAAAATTGATAGAATTATAGTGGGATCAGATTCTGAGGAAATTCTTAAGGAAGCTTGCTTTTACGGGGCAGAGACTGTTAAGAGACCTGATTACTATTGTAATGAATCGCAATGCACAGCCAACGAAATGATCTACAATATGTGCTCCCTGATTGAGACCGATGTGGTTGTCTGGGCTCATTGTACGAACCCACTTCTTTCACCAGAAACTTATGACAGAGCTGTAAGCGTTTTTCTTGCTAATGAGCCAATGTACGATTCCTTATTATCGGTAACAGTTTTGAAAGAACATTTATGGACTAGCGAAAGTAAACCTTTAAATTACAATCCTTATGCTCGTTCTCATACGCTTGCACGAGATTTGACGCCCATATATATGCAAGATGGAGGTATTTTCATACAGCGTCATAAAAATATGTTGAGAAATTCATATTTTTTTGGTGCAAAACCCTACTTATTCATTGTCCCTGAAAATGAAGTCATGGATATAAATACGCCACGAGACCTTCTTGTTGCCCGTATTCTTCTTATGAAAAAAACCGCTACCTAATCTTTAAAAACACGACTAAAGGAGTTGTTGGAGTAAATGAAAACTACATAAAAATACATAGATACGGCCGAACAGTGAGAGGCATTGACAATACATCAACATGACATGGCCGTTGCCGGCCTGGCCTGCCGCTTCCCCGGCTGGTCTTGCCGACCCTGAATAGTTCTGACGCCGCTTGGCCGATCGGTAGCAGAGGAACCAGAAAAAAAAGAGCAACAGCATCCTGAGCGCGATGCGCAATTCGAACCTAACAACCGGCAGCGGAATATCGCTTTAATGAAGAGGCGAAACCAATCATGCCCCCAATTCACCTTGAGCAAGCACAAGAAGCTTTTAATATTGATATAGAAACCGTCTTAATGGCACCGAACAATGGCCAGGGCATTGGAGCACCAGGGGAGGCTGGATGAAGCCCTGCCCCATTATGAGAAGGCCGCGGGCCTAAAGCCGAACCTGGCCGAAAGCCAGGCGGAGCTGGGCGGCGGCTATTATAACGTAAAGGATTGGCCCCGGGCGCGCGAGGCCTACCTGGCCGCCCTGGCCCTAAAGCCTGGCGTGCCGGCTTGGCTTTTGCAATTGGCCATGCTGGAACATAATTTGAAAAACTGGCCTGGGGCCGAATCAACCTTATTGAAGATTCCCGAACAGCAAAGAGATACCGTCGAATGGCGCCTTACAATGGCCAGGGCTTTGGATCACCAGGGGCGGCTGGATGAAGCCCTGCCCCATTATGAGAAGGCCGCCGGCCTAAAGCCGAATCTGGCCGAAAGCCAGGCTGCGCTGGGCAGCGCCTATCATCGCGCAAAAGATTTGCCCCGAGCCCGCGAGGCCTACCAGGCCGCCCTGGCCCTAAAGCCTGGCGTGCCGGCTTGGCTTTTGCAATTGGCGCTTTTGGAGAATGATTTGAAAAACTGGGCCGGGGCTGAATCAGCCTTATTGAAGATTCCCGAACAGAAAAGAGAAACCATCGAATGGCGCCTTGCAATGGCCAGGGCTTTGGATAGCCAGGATCGTCTGGATGAAGCGGCGCCGCATTATGAGAAGGCCGCGGCCTTAAGGCCGGACCTGGCCGAAAGCCAGACAGAGCTGGCTAACCTCTATCGTCAACTCAAGGATTGCACGCCCTCGGTAAAATGGACCATATTGAATGCCGCTCGGGGCTTTTGGGAATGAACCTTGGCAAGATGTGCGGCACGCATTTTTCTGGGCTTGCCGCCGTCATTCTTTAATAATAACGATTGTTAATCCATGGCCGTATGTGATATAAGAGATTTTAGATAGGTTTGAGGCTTTAAAACTACGAGGCGGCCGGAAAATACAAGCCAGACAGATATGGATGGCCCGGCAAATCAAGGGAAGCATTGGATCGCGTAGGGGGTAGTTTATGGCCTTGGAAAAAATGGTTTATCTTTTCGGCGGGGGCAGGGCCGAAGGCGGCGGAGACATGCGCGGCCTATTGGGCGGCAAGGGGGCCAACCTGGCGGAAATGTCCCGCCTGGGTCTCCCGGTTCCGGCCGGGTTCACCATCACCACGGAAGTCTGCACGGCCTATTACCGGAACAATTTAAGGTATCCGCCGGCTTTGAAAAAAGAGGTGGAGGCCGCGCTTCGGCATGTGGAAAAGACCATGGGCGCGGCTTTCGGGGATGCCAGAAACCCGCTTCTTATTTCCTGCCGTTCCGGCGCCCCGGTATCCATGCCGGGCATGATGGAAACGGTTCTGAACATCGGCCTCAATGACCAGACCGTCCAGGGCCTAATTTCCAAGACCGACAACCCGCGCTTCGCCTATGATTCCTACCGCCGTTTCGTGGCCATGTATGGCGACGTGGTCATGGGGCTTAAGCCCGACTGCGAACTGGCGGTCTCTCCCTTCGGGGCGATCATGGAAGACTTAAAGGAGCGAAAAGGCTACCGGCTGGATACCGACCTCAACGCGGAAGACTTAAAGGGCCTGGTGGGGGAATTCAAGGACCTGATCAAGACCAGGCTGCGCCGGAATTTCCCCGAAGACCCCTATGAGCAGATGTGGGGCGCCATAGGGGCGGTCTTCTCTTCCTGGATGATTCCCAGGGCCGTCTCCTACCGGCAGATGTTTTGCATCCCGGGAACCTGCGGCACGGCCGTCAATGTCCAGGCCATGGTCTTCGGCAACCTGGGCCGGACCTCGGGCACGGGGGTGGCCTTCTCGCGCGACCCTTCCACGGGCGAGAATTATTTTTACGGCGAATATCTCATCAACGCCCAGGGCGAGGACGTGGTGGCCGGGATTCGCACCCCTAATCCCATCAACCGCACCAAGCCCCTGCCCCCCGGAGTCGTTGCCACCCTGACCGATGAAATGCCGAAGGCCTACCGGGAACTTGAGGAAATCCGCCGGAAGCTGGAAAAGCATTATCGCGACATGCAGGATATAGAGTTCACCATTCAAGAGGGCAAGCTCTGGATGCTCCAGTGCCGCAACGGCAAGCGCACGGCCCAGGCGGCGGTGAAGATTGCCGCCGACCTGGTGCGGGAAAAGCTTCTCGACGAGGCCACGGCCATAAACCGGGTGGAGCCGGACCAGTTGACCCAGCTGCTACTGCCCCACTTCGACCCCCAGGCCCAGCGGGAGGTCATCGCCCGGGGCCTGCCGGCTTCGCCGGGCGCCGCCGTGGGCCAGGTGGTCTTTTCGGCCAGTGAGGCCGAAGCCTGGACCCAAGACGGCCGGAAGGTCATCCTGGTGCGGGTGGAGACCAGCCCGGAGGACATCAACGGCATGATCAGCGCCCAAGGGCTGCTCACTGCCCGGGGCGGCATGACCAGCCACGCCGCGGTGGTGGCCCGGGGCATGGGCAAGACCTGCGTGGCCGGGGTCAATGACATCAGGGTCAGCTATGAGAAAAAGGAATTCACCACCAAATGCGGCGGGGTCGTAAGGGAAGGCGACTGGATTTCCCTGGACGGCGGCCGGGGGGAAGTCATCCGCGGCCAGCTGCCCACTATAGCCGCCAGCTTAACGGGCGATTTTTCCACCCTCATGAAGTGGGCCGGCAACCTCAAGGCCCTGGGGGTCCGCACCAATGCCGATACGCCCCATGACGCCCGGGTGGCCCGGGGGCTGGGGGCCGAAGGCATTGGCCTGTGCCGCACCGAGCACATGTTTTTCGCCCCCGACCGCATAACAGCCATGCGGGAGATGATCCTGGCCGTGGAGAACAGGGAGGGCCGGCAGAAGGCCCTGGATAAGCTTTTGCCCTTTCAGCACGAAGACTTTTACGGCATCTTCAAAGCCATGGACGGCCTGCCGGTGACCATCCGCACCCTGGATCCTCCCCTCCATGAATTTCTGCCGCAGACGGATGCGGAAATCAACGAGGTGGCCTTGTCCTTGGGGGAAAAAGAGGCCCACATCCGCAACATCTCGGAGCTGCTCAAGGAACAGAACCCCATGCTGGGGCACAGGGGCTGCCGCCTGGGGGTGGCCTACCCGGAAATAACGGCCATGCAGGCCCGGGCCATCTTCGAGGCCGCGGCCCAGGCGGTTTCTGAAAAAATAAAGGTGCTGCCGGAAATAATGATTCCCCTGGTGGGTCATGAGCGGGAATTCAGCCTGCAGAAGGCGGTGGTGGACAGGGCGGCCAAAGCGGTCATGAATGAAACCAATACCCGCTTCAAATATTTGGTCGGCACCATGATCGAACTGCCCCGGGCCGCTTTGGCGGCCGATAAGATAGCCGCCGCCGGGGCGGAATTCTTTTCCTTCGGCACCAACGACCTGACCCAGACGACCTTTGGCCTCAGCCGGGACGATTCAGGCAGGTTCCTGCCCGACTACATCAAGGAAGGCGTGTGGGACCGGGATCCTTTTGTTTCCATTGATAAGGATGGCGTGGGCGTTTTGATACGGATGGCCATTGAAAAAGGGCGTTCGGTCAATCCCGCTCTGAAGATAGGCATTTGCGGTGAACACGGCGGTGATCCAGACACCGTCAAATTTTGTCACGAGGTGGATATGAACTACGTTTCCTGCTCTCCTTTCCGAGTTCCGTTAGCCCGTCTGGCCGCGGCCCAAGCCGCGGTGGCCGAACGCCAGGCCGCAACCGCCCCCAAGCCGGCGGCCAAGAAGACCGCTGTAAAACCCGCGGCTAAACCGGCTGCCAAACCAGCGGCCAAACCCAAGCCCGCGGCTAAACCGGCAGCCAAGCCGGCGGCTAAACCCGCAGCCAAGAAGCCGGCGGCCAAGCCGTTAACCAAGCCGGCGGCTAAACCCGCGGCCAAGCCGGCGGCTAAGACTGCAGCCAAACCCGCGGCCAAGACTGCGGCCAAACCCGCAGCCAAGCCGGCAGCCAAAAAACCGGCGGCCAAACCAGCGGCTAAAACCGCGGCCAAACCGGCGGCCAAGCCCGCGGCCAAAAAGGACGCAAAAAAGTAGGCGCGTAGGGGCGAACCCAGGCGTTCGCCCGATACGTGTTCATTCAGCGGCCAATTCCTCGCCGGCGATCTTGCCCCAGAAGGGATCGTTGGCCTCCTGGACCAAGCTTAGGGCGGCGCGATACTTGTCCCGCCTTAAGAGGCGCTTATAGCCCTGGGCCACGGCGTAGAGGTTTTCCGCGCCGGCCCCGGCGTCCCGGTTGGCCATGGCGGAGTCGAGGTTGCGTTCAGCATCGGGATTACGCCCCAGTTCCAGGTAAACCTGGGCCAATTGGTAGTATTTCTGAAAACGGTCCGAAACTTCCGGCCCGGCTTCGGCCAGGTTTATTTCCACCTGGGCGGCCCAGTCTTCCACCCGGCCTTCTTCCAGGTAGAGCTCGGCCAAAAGAGACCGGACTTGGGGGTCGTTGTTCAAGGCCGGCTGGCTTAGTACGCCGTTTTCCAGGGTGGTCAGGGCCCCTGTTTGGTCGCCGGCGGCCAGCCTTAGCCGGGCTTCGGCCAGGTAGGCGCCCGGGGTCGAGACGGAAGCCGGAAACTCGCGGCGGTAGCGCTCCCAAAGCTCGGCCGCCTCGGCCGGGCGGCCGAGCAGCCGGCCCAGTTCCGCGGCGTCCTGAAAGGCCTGGGC
>Ga0099364_10003182_pt1 | contig 25665 bp, 21 predicted proteins | sample TergutTh196P3_FD_73070 | JGI IMG/M metagenome (GOLD analysis project Ga0099364, IMG submission 73070) | Microcerotermes parvus P3 segment gut microbial communities from Pointe-Noire, Republic of the Congo - Th196 P3 | ecosystem: Host-associated > Arthropoda: Insects > Digestive system > Gut ...
ACACTATCGCGAAGCGATACGAAAAAACATGAACGCCCGCCTGTCAGGCTGTGTGAACTGTATGTGAACTTACGTCCACATTCGTTCACATCATGTGCGGTTCACACCATCGCGAAGCGATGCGACAACGCAGTGAGGCGGAAAATAGACCGCTAAGACGTGGCAATTTTGGGGTGGTTCGACTATATTAGACCTCTTGCATAACTCCTCGCGGCGCTCATTCGGTCTTTATTCCAATGGGCTGTGTTCTCCTCCTAGCCGGGCGTAAGCCCGCCTGCGTCGTCGGCCTTGCCCATCGAAATAAATCCTCGAAAGAGCATCCACGATAAGTTATGCAAGAGGTCTAGTATACGCCTAAAGCCCCAAAATCCTCATCGCGTTGCCGTATAAAATGGCGTCTATATCCTCCTTCGGAAGCGGGAGGGTCAGCAAATGCCCGATTTCCGTCCGCGCGTTGCTCCACGGGGCGTCCGAGCCGAACAGGATCTTATCGGCACCGTGTTTTTTGACAATCCTCAGGAATTGCTCATGCGGGAAATACTCAAACCCCATTGAGGTGTCAAGATAGACGGCGCTTCCTGCAAGATAAGCTTCCACATCATCCCACTGGCCGTGCCCGCCCAGATGCGCCGCGATGATAATCCCGCCGCGCATCTCACGGGCGATGCGCGCGAACCTCTGGGGAGAGCTTTTGAACGGCGGCGAAAACGCGGGGTCAAAACCGGCGTGGTGCAGCAATATCAGCCCTTTTGAAAGCGTATAATCATATATTTTGATCATACGCTCGTCATCGACGATAAAATCCTGATATTCCGCGTGGAATTTAAGCCCCTTGAGCCCTAAGCCGGCCACAAAATCAATATCCCGTTTATAGTCGTCGGTGTGCGGGTAAATGCCGCCGAAAGGGACAAGCCTGTCCGAGCGGAGGCCGGCGGCCCATTCATTTGCCGTGCGCATCTGCGATTGCTTTGTGATAACGGGGTGGATGACGGAAATATCGATGCTACAGTCATCCATATTTTTCAGCAGCCCGGACACCGTGCCGTCGCTCACCGGCGGGTATTGATTGTCTATGCTGTCGGACAGCGCTTTCATCGCCTTGGGCGCCAGCTTATCGGGGAACACATGCGCGTGGAAATCAATCATCATAGAGAGAACCTCATCCTTTTCCATTTAGTGTCAGCAGATCCTAGCATAATGTACCATAAATACAAGTGATTTTCAAGCTTAGAAGCTGTGAACACAGCTTCTTATAGCTGTACAGCCCGCTTCACTTATGGTATACTTATCCAAATTGCCATATATTGATTCGCACGATAAGCTGCGAATTAATTGTGCATCTGTTTCGGTTGTTTTTCGTCAGAAAGATGAGAAACAGGCGCATTTGAGCGAGAAAAGTCCCGAGTGATTTATTCGCGGGGTTCAGGGCTTTTCGAGCGGAGCAATGTCTAAAAGGAGAAATTTCATGAATACTCAGGGAATGCAAAAAAAGGCTAACATTGTATTGATCGCGGGTGTGCTTTTCAATTTATCCATCGGCGTGTTATACGCATGGAGCGTGCTGAAAACAAGTATGACCGCGCCGGTCGGCGACGGGGGCTGGGGCTGGAACAACCGTCAGGCGGGGCTTCCGTACACCATTGCGATTCTGTGCTTTGCGTCGGGCGTGCTCATCGGCGGACGGATTCAGGATAAGGCAGGGCCGCGCCGGGTGGTGACCGCAGGCGGGTTTATGGTGGGGCTTGGGCTGCTCCTCTCCGGGGTGATAGGGAACAACCCGGCCGGCATCGCCGCATGCTTCGGCGTCATCACCGGTTTAGGCATCGGCATAGGGTACGGCTGCGTTACACCGTCCGCGCTTAAATGGTTCCATCCCAGCAGGAAAGGCTTTGTAAGCGGAATGGTCGTGGGCGGCTTCGGGCTTGGGGCCGTATATCTCGCGCCCTTGGCGAGCACGCTGCTCCGGCGGTTTTCCATCCAGCAAACCATGCTTTTTATGGGGATTGCCGTTATGGTAGTCAGCATGGCTGTCGCGCAGCTCATCAAGAACCCGCCCGAGGGCTATGCGCCGAAGGAGCCGAAGAACATAACGCGGGGCGCCGCCGGGAAAAGCGCCGTGCCCGCCGATTACACATGGAAAGAAATGATCAAGACCAAGCGGTTTTACATGATGTTTTTCCTTTATCTATTCTCCGCGTCGGTGGGGCTTATGGTGCTTGGCAACGTCACTAAAATCGCCACCATTCAGGCGGGGATTACGGATGCCGCAATTTTGGCGGGGCTTGTATCGTTCATGGCGGTTATGAATTTCGGCGGGCGGATTATCGGCGGCATGATGTCCGATAAAATCGGCAGGACCGGCGCCATCTTTGTGGTCTTGGTTTTACAGCTTCTCAACATGGCGGCCTTTTCGTTCTACAGCAATTTCCCGGCGATCGTCGTCGGCATTATCGGCACCGGGCTTTGCTTCGGGGCCCTTTTGAGCATATTCCCCGCCTTGACGGCAGACCAGTACGGGCTCAAGAACTACGGCATAAACTACGGAATCATATATCTTGCGTGGGGACTTTCCGGTGTGGTGGCGCCTGTCATCGCGGACTACTTTTTCGATATGAACGGCAATTTCAATACCGCTTACATCATCTGTGCGGTGATGATGGTATTTATGATTATACTGAACGCTTTCCTGCAAAAGGACATTTCACGGCAATAGTAAAAATATACAAAAAAAATTTTTATAAAACTAAAAATCCATGATATACCACATTGTTATTTAATTAACAATGTGGTATATTGTTATTATGAATCCAAAAGATATCTATGGATTCATATCGGCTATTTGCCGCGGTTACCGCTTCAGCGTGAACCGCAAGGCTATTTTTAGGAAATAAAATCTAAAGGGAGGTCTTTCATTTGTCTTGGGAGCAAAAAATTGACATCAACAACATCAGCACGGTCATCTGCGGCAGCCATGTTTTTCTTGGGGTAGGGGCCATCGAGAAAATAGACTTTATCGCCGAGCAGCTAAAGGTTCGCGGTGTTGACAGCGTCATCGCCATGACCGGCAAGGGCGCGTACGCCAAAACCGGCGCGTGGGATTACGTTACGAAAGCGCTGGACAAGCATGGAATCCGCTACACGCTTTACAACAAGGTGCAGCCGAACCCCGAAACTCAGCAGGTTGACGAAGCTGTAAAAATTGCCAAAGACGCCGGTGCGAAGGCTGTCATCGCAATTGGAGGCGGAAGCCCCATCGATGCGGGCAAAAGCGCCGCGATTCTGCTCGAATACCCTGACAAGACTTGCCGGGAGCTTTACGAGATGAAATTCAGCGCCGAAAAGGCGGTCCCGCTGATTGCCATTAATTTAACCCACGGCACAGGCAGCGAAGCCAACCGCTTTGCCGTGGTTACCATCCCGGAAAAGGAATACAAGCCCGCCATCGCGTACGATTGCATTTACCCGCTGTACTCCATCGACGACCCGGCGCTGATGACCGGTTTGCCTGCCGACCAAACCAGATATGTGAGCATTGACGCGGTAAACCATGTGGTGGAGGCCGCGACCACGGTTTTAAACAACCCGTTCGCGATTACGCTGGGCAAGGAAGTCATGCGGCTTGTGGCAAAGTACCTGCCCGCCGCCTTGAAAGACCCGGAGGACTTGGCCGCGCGGTATTTCCTCACATACGCCGCGATGATTGCGGGCACCAGCTTTGACAACGGCCTGCTCCACTTCACGCACGCACTGGAGCATCCGCTCAGCGGCATCAAGCCGGAGCTGACCCACGGCCTGGGGCTTGCAATCCTGCTGCCTGCCGTAATCAAGGAAGTGTATCTGTATCCCGCCTCCGGCGTGATTCTTGCAGACCTGCTCAGCGATGTTGTTCCCGGCCTGACCGGCGACGCGGGCGAAGCCGATAAGGCCGCGCAGGGTATGCGGGAATGGCTTAAATCCGTCGGCGTGACGGAGATGTTAGGTGACGTCGGCTTTACAAAAGCGGATGTGCCGAGGCTTGTACAGCTTGCGTTTGAAACCCCGGGGCTTCAGGGCCTTCTAGGCTGCGCCCCGGTTGCCAGCGGCAAGGAAGCTGTGGAAAGAATTTACACGGACTCGTTTTAACTAAAGAAAAAATGCACCCGGCAGGGTGCATTTTTTCTTTGATTTCACGCGAGAGTATGTTATAATAACCTCACCCGTTAGCAAAATCAAAGATTTTGAACGGGTCCCGAGAACATTGAAACATCAAAAGGCGGGCGCTCCGCGCCGCACGCGGGCTGTCGCCCGCTAACAAAACGCTCCGCGTTTCGTTTTTATGTTATAATGTGAAAAAAATAAATGGTATGTATATCTTTTCGGAGGCAGTATAGATGAAAAAGGCAATCTCCATCCTTCTTACGGCGTTTTTTATTTTTAGCGGGCTGTATATGCCCTCTTTCGCGGCGAGGGAGCAGGGCCATACCGTGTACGTAGCTACACGGGAAATCCCCAAGGCGGCATCGAAGTTCGCCCGAAAATATTTTAGCGAGCAGCTTATGGTCAATTATCTTTGCAGCCGGACGGGGTTGACCATAGAGCAGGGTCAAAGGGCTAAGCTGGGCCCTGCTTTCAGGATGGAAACGTATGATTTCGAAAACGCGGCAAGGATTTACTACTTCCCCATACTTTTAGAGGACAAATTTATTGCAATGGGCCTTGTGTTTTGGAACAGCAGCGGATATTACCAATTCCAGCTTGAGGGGAGAAACGACGCCAACCAACCGCTCCTTGACGCGCTAAACACCTTGCCCTCCGGCCCGGCCGCGCCGCTCATGTTTATTACAACACAGGACGGCTATTTTGTCCGGGATTCCAAGGGCGGCGTGAAGCTGCTCTATCAGTACATCCTCTCCGACGCGAAAAGGCTTGAGCGGCAGCAGCCGGAGCTTGCAAAGCTGGCGCTTCCCGGAAAGGTAACCGCCACAGGCGCGGCCCATGTGTTCCCGGAGAAAATCTCATCCCGGCAGGAAATAAACGAGGAGCCGGTTCTCACCGTCAAGAATGAAACCAAAAGAGTAAAATACACCAGCTCCGACGGCGGGAGGACATGGACGAACAACGCGAAGCCGCCTGTACATATATCAATCAGGCAGTCGGGCTTCCCGCAAAAAGACGGCAGGATTCCCTATACCGTCCACAACAATACGGCAAAGGAGCTAAACACGGACGAATATTTTTCGCTGAAAAAGTGGAACGGGCAAAAGTGGGTCACACACCCTGAGTCAGGCAGCCTTGAATTTCCCGATATCGGGATTGTAATCGTCCCGAACGGTGCAAGCGACTTGACTGCGTGGTGGGAAAGGAGCAAAGTGAAGCTCGAAAAGGGTGATTATAAGCTAATAAAGGTAATCAACATCGATGGTGAAAAATTCACTTGTGAAGCGGACTTCAGCCTTGTTTAAGCCATGTGTTAAGTGAAAGTCAAGATAAAATATAAAAACGGGGGAATTACAATGGCGAAAACAGTACCCGGCCGGCCCTTCAACAAAGTACTCGCGGCGAACCGCGGCGAAATTGCAGTCCGCATATTCCGGGCCTGCCATGACCTTGACCTGAACACGGTGGCGATTTATTCAAAGGAAGATGAAAACAACAATTTCCGTATTAAAGCGGATGAAGCTTACATGCTCGGCGAAACCGCCACCCCCCTGGGGGCGTACTTGGATATTGACCGCATTATCGAAATCGCGAAAATACATGACGTGGACGCGATACATCCCGGCTACGGCTTTCTGTCGGAGAATGCGCGGTTTGCCAAAGCCTGCGAGGAAAACGGCATCAAGTTCATCGGGCCGCCGGCCGGGGTTCTGGCGAACATGGGCGACAAGCTAAGCGCCAAGGAGATTGCGCGGCGCTGCGGCGTGCCCACGATTCCCGGCTCCACCGAGCCTCTCAAGGATGAAAATGACGCGGTAGCCCGCGCCGAAAACTATGGCTACCCGATTATCCTTAAGGCGGCGGGCGGCGGCGGCGGGCGCGGTATGCGCCGCTGCGAAAACGAGGAGGAGGTGCGCAGCTCGTTTGGCCTTGTCGAGAGCGAGGCATTTAAAGCATTTGGCAACGGCGACATCTTTATGGAAAAATACCTTGAAGAGCCGAAGCATATCGAGGTACAGATTCTTGCCGACGAACACGGCAATGTGGTGCATCTGTTCGAGCGCGACTGCTCGTTGCAGCGCCGGTACCAGAAGGTGGTCGAATACGCCCCGGCGTTCAGTTTGCCTTTGGAGCTGCGGGAGAAAATCTGCGGCGACGCGGTCAAAATCGCGAAGGAAGTAAGCTATGTAAACGCGGGCACGGTGGAATTCCTTGTCGATAAGCACGGCGAGCATTTCTTCATCGAGATGAACCCCCGTATTCAGGTTGAACATACCGTCACGGAAATGGTAACCGGCATCGACATTGTTTGCGCGCAGATTCTGATTGCGCAGGGGTTGCCCTTATCCGTGCCGGAAATCGGGATTACAAGCCAATCCGACGTTACCATGCGCGGCTATGCGATTCAGTGCCGCATTACCACTGAAGACCCGAAAAACAACTTCGCCCCCGACACCGGAACCATTACGGCCTACCGCTCGTCCGGCGGGTTCGGCGTGCGCCTTGACGGCGGCAGCACCTTTACCGGCGCGGAGGTGCTCCCGTTTTACGACAGCCTGCTGGTCAAGCTTATAACGCATGACAATACCTTTAAAGGCGCTATCAACAAGGCGATGCGCGCGTTAAGCGAGACACGTATCCGCGGCGTCAAGACCAACATCGGCTTTATCGGCAATGTCTTACAGCACCCAAAATTTTTAGCGGGCGGGTGCCACACGAAGTTTATCGATGAAGCGACGGAGCTTTTCCAGATTGAAGACCCGCAGGACCGCGCCACCAAGATGCTGAAATACATCGGCAACATCATCGTAAACGACCCGACCGCGGGGCAGGTCATGTATAACCCGTCGCGTATGCCGAAGCTGGACGGCGTTATAAGGCCCGGCTACAAGCAGTTACTGGATGAAAAAGGGCCGGAGGCCGTCCGGGATGCCGTGCTGAAGGAGAAAAAGCTGCTGATTACCGATACGACCATGCGCGACGCGCACCAGTCGCTGATTGCGACGCGCCTGCGCACACGGGACATGCTTCGGGTGGCGGACGCAACCGCGGAAGCGCTGGGCGACGCGTTTTCGATTGAGATGTGGGGCGGCGCGACCTTTGACGTAGCCTACCGCTTCTTAAAGGAATCGCCGTGGGAGCGGCTTGACCTCCTGCGAAAAAAAATGCCCAACGTCCTGTTCCAGATGCTGCTTCGCGGGGCGAACGCCGTCGGGTATACCAACTACCCCGACAATTTAATCCGCGCGTTCATCCGGGAGTCGGCGAAAAGCGGCATTGACGTATTCAGGATTTTCGATTCCCTCAACTGGCTCCCCGGCATGGAAATCGCAATCGACGAGGTGCTGAAAACCGGAAAGATTGCCGAAGCCGTCATCTGCTACACGGGCGACGTGTCCAACCCGAAGGAGGACAAGTGGACGCTTTCATATTATATTGATATGGCGAAGCAGCTTGAAAAAATGGGTGCGCATATGCTGGCGATCAAGGACATGGCGGGGCTCATTAAGCCATATGCGGCGAAAAAGCTGATAATCGCGCTGAAAAACGAGGTCGGCCTGCCGATTCATCTACATACCCATGATACAAGCGGGAACCAGATTGCCATGCTGCTCATGGCGGCGGAATGCGGCGTGGATATCGTGGACGTCGCAATTTCCAGCATGGCGACCGGCACAAGCCAGCCGTCGATGGAATCCCTTGTCGCCGCCTTGCAGGGGCAGGAGCGCGACACCGGCCTGAACCTTGAAAAGCTTCAGGGGCTGTCGGATTACTGGGCCGACGTCCGCACGCGTTACTGCTACCTTGAAAGCGGTATCAAGCATCCGGCTACCGACATCTATCAATACGAGATTCCCGGCGGGCAGTACACGAACCTCAAAACGCAGGTGGACAGCCTTGGCCTTGGCTACCGTTTTGGTGACGTCAAAAGGATGTACAAGACAGTTGACGGCATGATGGGCGGGCTTGTCAAGGTTACGCCGTCTTCAAAGATGGTCGGCGACTTGGCGATTTTCATGGTTCAGAATGACTTAACGCCCGAGAATATCGTGGAGCGCGGCGAGACGATTACTTTCCCGGATTCTGTCGTAAGCTATTTCAAAGGCATGATGGGCCAGCCGTCGTGGGGGTTCCCCAAGGACCTGCAGCGCGTTGTGCTAAAAGGCGAGGAGCCGATTACATGCCGTCCCGGCGAGCTGCTTCCGGACGCCGATTTCGAAGCCGCCCGCGAACACTTGAAAAAATTCACTAACAATCCCACCGACCGCACGGTAATCAGCTGGTGCTTCTACCCGAAGGTGGTGGAGGAATTCCTGAAAAACCGCAAGGAGTTCGGCTATATCAACCGCCTTAGCAGCCATGTATTTTTCCACGGCATGGCGGAGGGTGAGACAAACCGCGTCAGCATCGAGGACGGCAAGACGCTTGTCATCAAATATCTCGGCAAGGGCGACGTCAACCCCGACGGCACCCGCAATGTGATGTTCACATTAAACGGCGTGCGCCGCGAGGTTGCCGTTGTGGATTACAGCGCAAAGGCGACCAGCGATACCGTGACGCTGGCGGATACCTCCGATTTGACGCAGGTCGGCGCGCCGATTCCCGGCATGATCAGCAAGATTCAGGTGAAAAAAGGGGAGAAGGTCACGAAGAACCAGGTGCTGCTGGTTGTGGAGGCCATGAAGATGGAAACCAGCATCGTTGCGAATTTTGACGGCGTTGTCGGTGAGATCCTCGTCAAGGAGGGGACGCAAATCAAAGCAGGGGAGCTGCTGATGAGGATTAACGAGGCGTAATATGACAAAGAAAAAGCCTGCCAATTGGCAGGCTTTTCTGCGGCTTTATTTACGGATTGTTCGCTCGCCCGTCAAAGCGTTATAGACGGCTTCCTGTATCACCTTGCTTGATGCGGTAGCGCCGGAAACGGCGTCCACATCAATGCGCTGCTGCTGCAAAATACGATTCGGTATCTCGTTTGCGGCAGCGCCCCGGTCATTATAGTGCTCTATCATTTCCAATTCGATGATTTGATTGTCTTTCACCACCACCCGTACCTGCGCACGAACGAAATCCACGTCACAATCGCCATAGTATTCCCCGTCCGCTATCGCGCTTAAATCAACATGCCGGACTTGGATTGCCGCAATGTCCCGCCTATATGCCCGAAGCGTGAACAGATAATCAAGGCCGAAACCAAAAGCAACAACAAGCGCAAGCAAAGCGCCGCATAAAACCAGTTTCGTTCGCTGTGAAAGTTTTTTCGGCATAATCATTCCTCCGGTTTTTTGTTTGTTGAATTTTTCCGGCTGCATATACCCTTGTATATACTATTGACAAAAGCGTCTACAGCCTTTTCGTTGTCATAAAACGCAGCGGCGCCGGCTACCAGCGGCAATAATTTGTCAAACAGCTTTATAATCTTTTGATAATTTCCTGCTAATTCGGCAAGTTCCTCACGTTTGCTTTCCAGCAGCGTATAATTTAGACGGTTGCATTCGTCGTTTCGCTCCATGTCAAGCGAACAGATTATCTGCTTGATTTCCCCTAAAGAAAAACGGGCGTATTTCATCACAACTATATATTGCAGGAGGATGTAATCGCGTTCGGTATAATACCGGTACCCGTTATCCCCGCGTTTTGGTGATACGATTCCCAGCTTATCATAATACCTTAAGGAATCCGTTGGCAGCCCCGACATTTTAGACATCTGCCTGATCGTCCACATTTTCATGCCTCCTTTTTTATATCATATCATTAGAGCATACTCTAATGTCAAGTATAGTCGAACCACTTTGTGTATTCCGACCGACAACAACGCTGAAAAGCACAAAAATCGCCAAAAATACGGGCCGTTAGCTTTATGTCGACAGGCCCTAGGAAGACGACGCAGGCGGGCTTTCGCCCGGCAAGGGGGATGACAACGCCGAACGGTAAAAAGACCGCAAAGACGTTTCGGGGCTTAAGTGGTTCGACTATATATTCACCTTGCCGCCGTGCAATGAAAAAACCTGCCGTCCGGCAGGCCGGCACGTCCGCCTGTTGGCGTCTGTGTTGTTATACGGGGGCAGCCATACATTTTTCCAAGTAAACGATAGTCAACTTATCGGAAACTTTTTCTTCTTTAAACTTTACATATCCGAGATGTTCATAAAGCCGAATGGTTCTCACGCTCTTATTGCTTGTGAACAATTCAAATCTGGCGGCAGGGCATTCTTGCTCAATTGCTGAAAGTAATTTTGTACCAATACCTTGACCTTGCATTTCAGGGCGGACAATCAGCTTACCGATAAAAACAGTGTTGTTTTCCGTAAAAGCGCGTACTGAGCCGATTATTGCCCTGTTCTCATCAATCGCTTTCAGAAAAACGCTTTTCTCATATTCCTGCCCGATTTCATCATATGTTTGTTTTAACGGAGGAATCCCGTAATCATTCAAAAGCCTGGCTTCGCTTTGATAAGCCAAATACTGCAGCTCAAGTATCGTTTTCAAATCCGTTTTGTCAGCTTTGACTATTACCATCATGCTTTCCACCTTTTCATAATTCCAGCGCTTTAAAAAGCGCGATGACTTTAGCCTCGTCTTTTATCCCGGGCCCGCTCTCCACGCCGGTCATCAGGTCAATTATCGCGGCGCCTGTCCGCCGGATGATTTCCGCCGCGTTATCGGGGGTAATTCCCCCGGCAAGGATGGCAGGGCAGCTTACGGCGCGCCTCAGCCTTTCGAAAGCGGAGAGATCGGCTTCGCCGCCGGTGGCGGCGTTATCCGGACCGCGCGGGTCTGACAGAATGGCGTAAACGCCCGCCGCGCAAAAATCAGCCGCGTTTTTTTCCAAATCGGGCGTATCCGGGAAAAGGGTCTTGATGACTTTAATGCCGTGATGTTTCAGCTCTCCGGCAAGATATGCGGTATCGTCAAGCGATTCGCCGTAATGAAGCTGGACGATACCGGGGTGAAGCTCCAGGGCGAGCCGGAGTATTTTATCCGGCCTGCCGCCCGTGACGATACATGTCTCCGCCTGCTTGGGGACAGCCGATAGAAGCTCCTTCGCGGCCCGCGCGCTCAAATTCCACGGGACAGGCCGCGGGTAATCGACGATGAACCCTGTGATATCCGCGCCGTGCCGGACGCACATGCGCGCGTCCTCAGCGCGCATAAGCCCGCAGATTTTTACTTTCGGGCGCAAGAGCGGCACTCCTTTCGGTTATCTGATTATTCTGTGTAAAACTGCAGATAATGCTTATACTCCTCATGTTAGGGACCGAACAAAATAATCCCGAGCGGCCAAAAACCAAAAAACCAAAGGATTAAAGTTATGTTAATTATTATAAGTACAAGTGCAGGAGCCGTTTTGTTCCGCTTGTACCCTTTAATAGCCATAACTACACCCGGAACACCAAAAACAGGAGGAACGAGCCACAAAAAAGCACCCCACCCTATTGGAAAAAGCAACGGACTCGCAAAGTAACTGATGGCTATTACGATAACCGCAGCCAAAACAATAAACAATGATATCTTGGTAAAGTTAACCTCTCTTTGCATTTCAACAAACCTCCGAAAATATAAATTTTCTACCTATGCTTTTCAATCGGCACTTGCAGCGAACGGTACATGGCCCCCATATCGAGCGCCTGCCACAAGGCCGTGCCGACAAGCACCGCGTTTGCCCCGGCGGATACCGCAAGCCGCGCGTCTTTTGGCGACAGGATGCCGCTTTCGCTGACCAGAAGCGCGTCATCCGGCGCGCCGGAAGCAAGCGTTGCTGTTCGGGAAGGGCCGCCGCCGTCTTTTTCCAGCGTCACGATATCGCGGTTGTTGATGCCTATCAGCCGCGCGCCCAGCTTGCCTGCAAGCGTAAGCTCTTTCGCGGTGCAGGCCTCCACAAACGGCTCCAGCCCCAGCCTGATTGCTTGTTCATATAACGCCGGAAGATTCTTCTCGTCTATAATGGCGCAAATCAACAAGATGGCCGACGCGCCAAGCTCCGCCGATTCCTTTAGCATATCCCCGCTTGTGATGAAATCCTTTCGTAAAACAGGCACGTCCACAGCCTGTGTGACAGCGCGGAGAAGCTCCGAGCTGCCGCCGAAGCGCTCCCGCTCGGTGACAACCGACAGCACGGGCGCGCCGAAGCCGACAAGCTGCTTTGCGGTTTCTACAGGATCACGCCCACGCAGCAAATCGCCTTCTTTTGGCGATATGCACTTGACGTCGGGGATGACGGCGGCAAGTCCGCGCTTATTTTCCGATGCGATGGCGGCTGAAAAGCGTGTTTGGGCGCTCATACGGGGCTGTCGAAGCTGCGGGACATTTCCTTTAGTTCCCCCAGTTTTCTGGCGGCGCCGCCGCTGTCTATTAATTCACCCGCAAGGGCGGCTCCCGCCTTGAAATCATCGGCCTTGCCGCCGATCATCAGCGCCCCGGCGGCGTTTAAGAGGATGGCGTCGCGCCTTGCGCCCCTTATTTCCCCGGAAAAGACGCCGTTTATCGTTTCCGCGTTTTCGGCGGGCGTGCCGGTCTTGATGTCGGAAAGCGTACAGCGGGCAAGCCCCACGTCCTCCGGCTCGATTTCAAATGTGGAGACCCCGCCGTTTTTCAGGTGGTTGATCCTTGTTTTTCCAAGCAGCGAGATTTCGTCAAGGCCGTCCAGCCCGTGGACGAACATGGCGTCGGTGTAGCCAAGCTCCTTCGCCACATATGTGACGGTATCGAGCAGCTCCGGCTTGTATACGCCGAGCAGGTGCTTCGTGGCAAACGCGGGGTTAATCAGCGGCCCGATAATGGAATAAAAGATGGTCTTAATGCCCAAATCCTGTTCCGGGGGGAGCACCTTGCCCATCACCGGGTGGAAAAGCGGCGCGTAAAGGAACGCAATGCCAATCTCCTCAATCATCCGCTCCACCTCGCGGGGCTGCAGGTCAATGCCGACGCCGAGCGCCTCAAGTACGTCGGCGCTGCCGGAAAGGCTCGCGATGGACCGGCTGCCGTGCTTTGCCACGGGAATCCCCGCCGCCGCCGCGACAAGCGCCGTCGCCGTTGAAATATTGAAGGTGGAAAGCCCGCCGCCCGTGCCGCAGGTATCCATCATGCCCGTTACCCCCGGCTTTAACGGGACGCAGTTATCCCGCATGGCCTTCGCGATATACGCAATCTCCTTAAGCGACGCGCCTTTCATCAGAAGGGCCACCTGAAAGCCCGCAATCTGCACGTCGCTGACGTCCCCCGCGTTAATCGCGGAAATCAATCCGGAAATCTCCGCTTCGGTAAGCTCCTGCTTCGCGGTGATTTTTCCAAGAATGTCCTTATACATGTAAATCAGCTCCTATATGTTCAGGATTGCCTGTTTCATTTCTTTCGCGAACCTGAATACCGGCTCCACACAGTCGGCGCCGTACCTCTCAATGATTTTCACGATGGCGCTTCCGACAATCACGCCGTCGGCGAAGCCGGCCGTTTCGCGCGCCTGCTCAGGTGTGGAGATGCCGAACCCAACCGCGCACGGGATATCCGCCGCCTGTTTGGCGCGCTCTATCATGCGCTTTGCGCTGTTTCCGATATCGCCGCGCTCGCCGGTGGTGCCAAGTGACGACACGCAGTAGAGGAACCCGCCGGAGTTCCCGGCGATTTTTGAGATTCTCTCCTCGGAGGTCGGCGCAATCAGAGAAATCAGCTCAAGCCCGTTTGATTCGCACGGCCCGAGAAGCTCGCCACGCTCCTCGTACGGCAGGTCGGGTACAATCAGGCCGTCTATGCCGCAGGCGGCGCACCGCCCGGTGAATTTTTCGACGCCGTAGGCGAACACGGGGTTATAATACGTCATAAACAATATCGGCGCCTTGATATTTTTCCGGACGCGCGCCACAAGATCAAAGAGCATTTCGGTTGTGCAGCCGCCTTTTAAGGCGCGCTCGCTGGCGGCCTCGATGACCGGGCCCTCCGCGACCGGGTCGGAGAAGGGAATCCCAATCTCAATTAAGCCGGCGCCCGCTTCATCCAGCGCGTACAGCAGCCTTTCCGTCGTATTCAAATCCGGGTCGCCGCCCGTGATAAACGGGATAAACGCTTTTCCGTTTGCAAATGCCTCACGAATCCTGCTCATTGATGGATACCCCCTTGTATCTGGCGACTGCCGCCACGTCTTTGTCGCCGCGCCCCGACAAGGTTACGGCGATGATTTTGTTTTTATCGAGCGTCCCCGCGTATTTCATGGCGTAAGCCACGGCGTGGGCGCTTTCAATCGCCGGGATAATCCCTTCGGTTCTTGACAGGTACTCAAACGCCTCCACCGCTTCCTTGTCGGTAACGGCGACGTACCGCGCCCGCCCCCGGTCGAACAGCTCGGAATGCTCCGGCCCGACGCCGGGATAGTCAAGCCCTGCGGAAATGGAATATACCGGCGCGATCTGCCCGAATTCGTCCTGGCAGAAATACGACTTCATGCCGTGGAATACGCCGGTGGAGCCGGTTGTTATCGTGGCGGCGTTATCCGGCGTGTCAACGCCCCTGCCCGCGGCTTCGCAGCCGACAAGCTCCACGCCTTCGTCGCCGATAAATTCATAGAAGGAGCCGATGGCGTTGCTTCCGCCGCCAACGCAGGCGATGACCGAATCCGGCAGCCTGCCTTCTGCGGCTTTCATCTGTTCCTTGATTTCGCGGCTGATTATGGCTTGGAAATCACGCACTATCGTCGGGAAGGGGTGCGGCCCCATGACCGAGCCGAGGCAGTAGTGGGTGTCGTCCATACGCCCCGCCCACTCGCGCATCGTCGCGTTCACCGCGTCCTTGAGGGTCGCCGTTCCGGAGGTGATGCAGTGGACCTTTGCCCCCAAAAGCTCCATGCGGTAGACATTCAGCGCCTGCCGCTCGATATCCTCCCGGCCCATGAAGATTTCACATTCCAGGCCGAGCAGCGTGGCGGCGGTCGCGGTGGCGACGCCGTGCTGTCCCGCGCCGGTTTCCGCGATCAGGCGCGCCTTTCCCGTTTTTTTCGCCAAAAGCGCCTGCCCCAGGACGTTATTAATCTTATGGGAGCCGGTGTGGTTTAAGTCCTCGCGCTTTAAGTAAATCTTCGCCCCACCCAAATCCGCGGTCATTTTTTTCGCGTGGTAAAGAAGCGACGGCCTTCCCGCGTAGTCCTTCAGCAAGGCATCAAGCTCGTTTATAAAGTCCGGGTCGCGGCTGAACCTTTCATAGTCCTGTTCAAGCCTCAAAACCGCGCTCATCAGCGTCTCCGGGATATATTGCCCCCCGTAAACCCCGAATCTTCCTTTTGCCATTTCATCGTCTCCTTAAATTATTATTCTTAAAAACGCAAAAATCCCTGACAAAGCTAATAGCCCTGTCAGGGACGAATATCGGAATATCCGCGGTGCCACCCTGATTCGCGATTGCTCGCGCGCTTGGCGGGGTACCGTCATACCCCCGGCAACTGACGTATGCCCGCACGTCATGGAATACTCGGCGTGATGCAAAGCGATACGCCTTTGGCCATGCCCTCAACGGCCCATTTGACGACCCGCGTTTCCCGCCCGGCTCTCAGCTATCCGGACTCTCTGTATGGTGCGTAATCGCCGTTACTTCCGTCTCAACAGTTTAATACAGTATACTCCGCCCGTTTTGTTTTGTCAAGGATTTTTTCACGCCCGGCATATACCCGCGGGGTTTAATAAATATAATAAAAAGGTTGAAACATCCATCATTTTTATGCTATTATGGTAAGAAGCAAGATAAAAATCCAATTTACCGGGGTGAAACGATGGGATTAAATGATTTTACAGGCTTAACGGATCTTCACATTGACGTGTTAAGGGAGATTGGGAATATTGGTTCGGGCAACGCGGCGTCGTCCCTTTCGCAGATGATGGACAGGCCGGTTGACATCGCCATACCGAGTGTGGCGATTCTTGACGTAAATGACGCGATAGCCAATATGGGCGGCGCGGAGCTGCAGATTGTCGGGCTGCTCCTTTCGCTTTCAGGGGACGTCAACGGCATGATGATGTTCCTTTTGGAGCGCGAGTTTGCGTGTATGCTGCTAAACGCGCTGATGTTTATGGACGTCAAGGATTTCAGCGAGATTGACGAGATGGGTTATTCCGCGATACAGGAGATGTCGAATATCATGGCGGCTTCGTTTGTCAACGCCATAGCTGATATGACCGGGCTTGCCATCGACCTTTCCCCGCCGTCCACCGCAACGGATATGCTGGGGGCGATTATGAACGCGCCCGCGATTTATTATTCGAATATCAGCGATAAAATCATTTTCATCAAAAACGAGTTCGGCACCGCCGACATGAAAGCGCCGGCCCATATCATCATGATGCCGGACGTGGAATCCCTTAACAAAATACTCGAAAAGCTCGGGATTGATACAATCTAGTGAGATTACTGAGAGGGGGTATCCGATACCCCCCTCAATACTCCTCCGATTCCGCACAATTGGCGCGGGTTAAGGAACCCTGCGGCGAAATCAATTCGCCTGCGGGGAATTACGAAGAACATTATTTGCAGCTTTGCCTACAGTCTAAAACCCCCGCAATATGCGGGGGTTTTTTATATTTACATCCTTTATGGCTTTCTTTTTGCGACGTAACCGGGGGCGGTCACGCGGTCTATCATGCTGACAAGGTTTCCAATTTCAGGCTTGGAAAGCTGCTCGTCGGCTCCCAGCCGCTCGCCCTTGTCCCGCATGGCCTCGTCAATCAGGGATGAGAATATCACGACAGGAATTTCCTTTAGGATATAATCCTCTTTTACAAGTTTTGTCAGGCGGTGGCCGTCCATTTGCGGCATTTCAATATCTGTTACAATACAGGCGACATGGTTCTTGATGGGGTCGCCGGATACCTTTGCTTCGCAGAGGAAATCCCAGGCCTCCTGCCCGTTTTCGGTTTTGATAATATTGTCGTAGCCCGCTTTCTTGATGGACTCGGTAATCAGCCTGGCAAGCAGCATGGAGTCCTCGGCGATCAGGACCGGCAGGCTTGTGCGCTCGCGGGTTCCCATCGCCTCGATTTCGGAAATCTGGATGCTTGTCTCGGGGCTGATTTCCGCAATGATTTTCTCAAAATCAAGAATGGAAATCAGGCGGTTTTCATACTCGGCGATGCCGGTGGCGACACCTTCATCGCCGCCATAAATGATTTTATCCGGCTTTTGAATTTTTGTCCACGAGATTCGGTCAATCCCCACAACAGTGTGGACGTGGAAAGCAAATTGAAGCTTGTTGAAGTTTGTCACGATAAAAATGTCGCGGGTATTGTCGCCCGACGGCGGAAGCCCCAGATACTTCGCAAGGTCGATAACGGTGATGACCTCGTTGCGCGGCTTGAATATGCCCTCAATCACGTGGTGCGCGTTCTGCATGGGTTTAACCGCCGAGTATTGCATAATCTCGGTTACCTTTGCGACGTTAATTCCGAATAGCTGGCCGTCAATTGTGAACTCCATGATTTCAAGCTCGTTTGTGCCTGATTCTAGCAGGATTTCAGTTTGTTTATCCATTTTCATTGATCATCCCCGCCATTTCTTCAAAAATACACCTTTATTATAGCAAGTAATCATTCAAAATACTAGCCTTATTTTCAGGAAAAATTGTTATCTCCGTCATTGTCCCGCGGCACATCCGGCACATCCGGTGTATCCGGGTCATCCGTCTGCGGTGGCTGGGGTGCCGCCGGCGGCTGGTATATGGGTTGGGCCGTTTGCGGTGGCTGCTGCTGGGGGTAAGGTGGCTGCGGGTATTGCGGCGGCTGCGGATAGTAAGGCGGTTGCGGATGCCCGGGATACCCCTGCTGCGGCGCGCCGTAGTCCGGGGGAGGGGCGTAGCCGCCCGGGGGATAACTGCCCGGTGGATACCCATGCTGGTAACCGCCGGGGGCGCCGTACCCAATGGGGGGGCCGGACATATTCCACTGCGCCCTCGGTTCCTGATTGCGGATGATGAATAGGAAAATCGGGACTAAAAAATGTGTGAAAGGGATTGCCGAAAGCACGGTCCACGCCGTGGAGCTTTCGGGGCGGTAGGATTTGTAAATTTTATTCAGCGCAATGATTTGAATAACGTACAGCGAAAGGCCCAAAAGCCCGCCCAAGGAACTGAGGGCGGTACCAACCGTAAGGCCCGGGCCGAAATCAATGTCGGAGTAAGAGAATATACCGGACATTGACGGCCACATCATCGACGTCGACACGCTTGAAAGAACCCGGGAGATAATTGTGCCGAGAAGCAAGACTATTCCGAAAACGGATTTTGAGCCCTCGGTTCTTGAAATGTCGTCGGCGATGGAGCCCATCCTGTACTGGCCTATGAACGGAATCCACGCAAGGCCCGCGCCGCTCATGCCGCGGTTTTTCGCAAGTGCATACAGCGCGATGCACCTGAAAATCCAAAACAGCAGCCAAACGATTGATATGATAAGAAATGTGATAAGAATCATGCCTATCACAGCCATAAAATCCGGGGATGAAGTCCAATCGTAAGCGTCCCAACCATAAGTGTTCATTTTGTGCCTCCTAAAAATAAAGTCTGTAAAGAGAAGTATAGCATACTTCCGGCGCGGTGGATAGTGTTTTTTAAAAGAAAAATAATATAAGTAAAACGGTCTTGCTATTTTTATTTTTTGATGTTATAATCTTTTCGTGCTTCCGTGGCTCAGTCGGTAAAGCGATTCACTCGTAATTATGCGGCCTTCTTTTTGCCCTGTTTTGTGAAGCTTCGTAACCCCTGTAATAATGCGGTTTATTGCGTTCATCCTTCCTAAATGCCCGTGCGTTTTAGTGGTCTGCTGTGAAATGTGGCCACAAACGGGACACAAAAATATGCTGCTGTGGCTCAAAGGTAGAGCACGTCACTCGTAATGACGGGGTTGTGAGTTCGATTCTCACCAGCAGCTCCAAAAAAATTCTGTCGAAAGCAGTCGATTGCTACGAATAAATCGACTGCTTTCACATTGACCAAAACCCCCTGTAAAGCTACCGGCAATTTGTGGATATCGCCGATTTTCGCCTTGATTTGTTTCCCTCAAAGCGACCAGAACCTCCCCTTTACGGGTAATAGTGAAGGGATGCTTTATCCTTTACATTCGGCCGGAGAGGGATTATACTTTATGTACATTAAGAAAACAACAGGATATGTAGTGGGAGCGCACAAAATTTCATCGGAGGCCTTGCCGGATTGCTGTGACGCCGGCCCTTATCGGGTAACGAAAATCGGCAGGGTGCTGACACTGGAAGAAGAAAGGCTCTCACGCAAAAATGCCGGTATTTTATCAATTCAACAAATCCGGACCCAGTTTTACCGCATCATTGCTGAAAGCGACGACAGGCTTTGCGCGGTTTGCAGGGCGCAAGCCGGCAGGGTGATTCCGGTTGTGATTGCGCGGCAAGGCGTGAATTTTCCACCTTTTCACCCGAATTGCAGGTGCACGGCGGTTGGAGAGAGCAGCCTGAACCCAAACCAAGACCCGGGGATGGCGGAAAGACTGTATTGGGAATACGTTAAGGGCAGCGACCTGACATTCTTAGAAAAATGCGAGCTGCTGGAGGCGCTTTACGGCGACTTTGACGAGGATGAGCGCAAAAGGTTCGCCGCTGATTTGGTGCGGTTGTACGCCGACGATCCGGAAATGGTGAAGGTCATCGAAGCGTTTGGAAACGGATTATTCAATATGCCGCCCATTTTTGGATTTGATTGGGACAAAAAAGGACTGCCTTCTTCGGAGCATGTGACGATTGAGTTTATGCAAGCAGTGATTGAGGTTGCTAAAAAATTGAAAATAAACCCCGATGATTTAATGGCCGTTATAGTGTGGGAATCTTGGGCAAATCCCACAGCCGTAAATAGAGCATCAGGGGCTACTGGGCTAATACAATTTATGCCAGACACAGCTATATCTCTTGGAACAACAACAAAGGCACTATCAAGAATGTCCGCAGTTGAGCAAATGGAATTTGCATATGAGTATTTGAGTAGAAATGGTGGAAACAAAATGACCACACTAAGCGACACTTATATGGCAGTTTTGTGGCCGGCGGCAGTTGGGCGTCCAGCAGATTTTGTATTATGGGAGAGGGATGGAAGGCATGCCGGACAATACCGTGTGAACAGCGGGCTGGATATAAATGGAGATGGCCTCATAACGGTTGCCGAAGCGACACAGAGGGTTGTTGACAGGAGAGAACAGTTCAAAAGATAGTGTGATTAGTGTATCGAAAGGGCTATAATTTCTATGAAACTATTATGCGGGATTATCATGATAACGGTTTTGCTTTTATCCACTGGATGCCTAGGCGTTCCGCCTAATGCTGCAAATTCAGATATAAATAATGAAAACCGCTGTACAGAAGATTTGTCTTCATGGGTTGGCAGATACTATTTTGAAGAGCTCTGGGAATCTCCTTTTAACGATTTGGCGCGCGGGTTGTCTTATACAGTCGACATTTACACAGAAGACAGTTGCCATTTTGCAGTTGTACATATTGACGGATTTCAGACACTGGTAAGAATGGGGGCAAAGGTTGTGGGCAACCAAAAAGAAATAAGTTTGCTGTTTGGTTCATACCTGCCCGATAATATGTGGAGTGTACCCAACGAGGGAGATTTGCTGTTACGCTTTGAAAGGAAAGGGGCAAAAATATATACCTACTGGGGCGCAATAAAACCGGTTTTGCCTGAGAATGAAACATCAGGCGGAGTTTATTTTAGTCAGAGTTAGCGACTTTGCTGCGAATGAACAAACAGTGGATTATCCCTATTTCTGCAAGAATAACCACCTGCACCTAAAACAACCTACTGACATGAAAACCGGCGGCCCGTTTTGCGGGCCGCCGGTTTTTACGGCTGCCTTACTGCTGCGGAAACAAATACTGATTCATTTTTGATAAAATGGCGTCAAGCTCCACGGGCTTGCCGATATGGTCGTTCATACCCGCTTCAAGGCAGCGCTCGACATCCTCCCTGAACACGTTGGCGGTCATGGCAACGATAGGGGCTTTCATTGCCTGCCGGCTGCCAAGCGCGCGGATTTGGCGGGTCGCTTCGTAACCGTCGACCTCCGGCATGTGGATATCCATGAAAATCATATCATAATCGGGGTAGTCCTTGAATTTCTGCACGGCGTCCCTGCCGTCTTCCGCGCAATCGATTATAACGCCGGTATCGTCAAGAAGCGCCAGCACAATCTCGCGGTTGATATCAACGTCGTCCGCGAGAAGAATCCGCTTGCCGGTGTAATCGGGAATTTCGCCGTCTTCCAAGCCGGTGCCGTTCCCCTTCGTACCGGGGTCATCCATGCGCTTGCATTTTATATTGAAGATGAAGCTTGCGCCCTTGCCTTCCTCCGATTCAATCCATATCGTGCCGCCCATCATCTCCACAAGGCTTTTAGAGATCGCAAGCCCCAGGCCGGTGCCGCCGAATTTTCTTGAGATTCCCCCGTCCGCCTGTTCAAAAGAGCGGAACAGCTTTTTCTGGTTTTCCTCCGAGATGCCGATGCCGGTATCGGTGACGGAAACCCGAAGCGTGCAGATTCCGGCGGTTTCGTCCTCCAGTATGGCGGTGAGCGTAATCGTGCCGTATTCCGGCGTGAACTTCACCGCGTTGGAAAGCAAATTGACGATGACCTGCTCAAGGTGCTGGTCGTCGCTTTCAATGAAGCGGGGCGCGTCCGGGTCTAAACGGACTGTCAGGGCCTGATTTTTTTCTTCGGCGCGGTTCTTTATTACATTGATTGCCGCCGTCAATAAATGCTCAAATTCAAAGGTATAGAAGCTAAGCTCCATCTTGCCGGATTCAATTTTTGACATATCGAGAATGTCGTTGATTACGCCGAGCAGGTATTGCGAAGCCTCGTCAATCCGCTCCAGGCAATACTGCATGCGCTCGATGTCCCCCGAAGCGCGGGCGATGGAAGCCATGCCCATGATTGCGTTCATGGGGGTGCGCATTTCGTGGCTCATTTTGGCAAGGAAGTCGCCCTTCGCGCGGCTGGACTGCTCCGCCTGCTCCTTCGCAACGACAAGCTCTTTTTCCAGGCGCAGCCGGTCGGTGATGTCGGAGGCGATGATGCCGATGCCGGATTTGCTGGCTGATGTTGTGAACAGGTTGAAGTTGAGGATGCGCTCCTCGCCGTCCTTGCGTATAATCGGAAGGTTCAGGACAATTTTGCCCGCGTTTAGTATCTGCGGGAAATAGGTGCTGTTAAGCTTATCCAGTATCTCGGGCGGGAAGAAAGCCGCAAGGCCCTGCTTCATAATTTCGTCCGGGGAGTATCCTGTAATATTTAAAACGCCTTCGTTAAAATATTCGAAATAGCCGTCCGCGTTTATGTATGAAACAAATTGCGGCGAGCTTGCCGCAATAGAGGACATCATGGAAAGCGTATGCTCCGTGTCGCTTCTTGCAATCGCGCCCGCGATAATGCTGCCAATCAGGCTTAAAAGCTGGACGTCGCTGCTCGTCCATGTATGGGGCCTGAGAACGTTGTCTACGCACAAAAGCCCCCACAATTCACCCGAAATGTAAATCGGAACATCGATAAAAGCCTGAATAAACTCGGCAAGGTAGGAATAATCCGGGTCGTTTACCGTGTTGTCGCTTGCGACGTATCCGGCGTTGTTTATCATGAAGGCTTCATAAAACGGGTCGCCTATGGTAAAGGGGAAGACAACGCCTATCCGCCGCGGGGCCTGCTGCTCGGGATTTGTCCATTCGCCGGTGAAGGCAATCGTCCCGCCGCCGTGGTCGATTTTGCCGATGAGCAGCCTGCTGACGCCTAAAAACACCCCCGTCATTTCAAGGGCCTTGTTTATCAGATTCTGGCTGTCGCCGATAGAGACAAAGCTCCTTGATATGGAGGCCATGAGCTCCTGCTGCTCCAGACGCTGCCAGACGGCCTCCTCGGCTTTTTTGATGCCGGTGATGTCAATCGCGTGCTGCATATGCACAAGCTTGCCGCCAATCCAGGGGATTAACTTGTCCTGGCATTGGTAATAACGTCCGGTCACGGTGCTTTGCCTCTCCCACAGGACGACGTGCTCAGGGTCTTTACTCAGCGTATGCATGGGACAGAATTCGCACCGCCGCGTGCCGTTGTCCTGCAATACCTTCCAGCATACCTGCCCGGCCGCGTCGCCGGATATATCGTAGTGCTCCTTCATTTTTTCGTTCATGAAAAGGATTTCGTCCGTATCGGAATCGGTCACAAACACATATGAATCCATGCCGTTAAAGATGCTTTGCAGTACCTGCTGGGATTCGTCGGACTCCTGAAGGCGCTTTAGCATTTCGTTGATGGATGCGCGCAAAACCTCAAACTCCCGGCTGGTGGAGTAATGGGGCAGTTTGCCGGTGTTTATGGTTGCGATTTTGCCGACGTCTGACGTCAGCCGTTCCATGGGGGTAAGCATATAAGCGTTTATGAAAAAGTAAATCAACGCCATCAGCAGCAGCACCATGATGGTAAGGGTAGACAGTATGCTTCGCATGGCGGCTTCCCCATCTTGGTAAATGGTCCTGTCGGCTTCAAGGACAAGACGCTGGGAGCCGCCTGTCAGTGTTTTAAAGTAAATGCCGGCAGCGTCGGGCGGGCTGTACCGCATGTATAAAAATTCTGAGTCGGAGTCAAAAGCGCCATGGGTGTCCTCAATGCGGAGCGTCACGCCGGAAAAATGGAGGAGATTCTCAAAATAGCTGTTGTCAAGCTTGTTCCCGAAAAAGAATGTGCCGGCAGGCTCGCCCCGCTCGCCGAAAAGGGCAACTGGCACGCCGCATACATAGTAAGTATCGCCTCCGGCCGTAAATGTGCCCGACAGGAAGATATCCTCCGGGTCGTTCGCGTATTGCTCTAAAATCGCACCGGCAACAGGTTTCAGCGCGTTTACGGCCTCCGGCGGGACGTTGCCCAGATAGCCGCGCGTATAATCGTAGTATTCGCCGTACACGAGATTGCCATCCGTATCAAGCATAATCAGGAGGTTGTAGCGCAAAGCCTCCAGAATAAAGGTGTCGGGCCAGTTGTTCACGACAAAGTCAGGATTGCTCCCGCGCATGAAATCAACGGTTTCTTTCCAGTTGGCATTATCAATCGTCATCGCGTTTAAGGCGCTGAACGCCGTCTCCAAAATTCCGCTTGCGGAGTTGATGTGCTCAAACTCGCGGTGTTCATCCGCGCGTTTGAGCATCCCCGCGATGGAAAACTGAAAAACAACGTAAAACAATGTCATAAACGCGAAAAAACAGAGCCCTGCGGCAACAAGAACCGTTAGACGCAAAGAATTCTTTTTTTGTTTTATTTTCATTTATGCCCCCGTTGCGGGAAACCCCGTTGCTGCTTATATTATACGTACTATTTTTAAATAAAGCAAGAATAATGCCTTAATTCCCGCCCCATAAAAATTCGGGATATGTACCGTCTCTTTTCATCTTTGCGATGGCTTTTCGCACAACGGGCATATCGTCTGCGTACGTAACGCCGTACCATTTGTCCGGTGTTTTCAAGACGCTGACCTCCGTTTTGCCCTCGGAAAGCATCTGATTTACGACAAATGGAAGAAAATATTCGCATTTCAGCGGGTTTTCCGGCAGGTTTTCGCGCAGGAACGCGGCGAAACGATTTTCGATTTCACCCATCATCGAAAGGCCGAACCCCCAAAGGTTCATAGAGGCAACGGTGTCATACGGCAAAAAGGTATAGCTTTCGCCGTCCTCGGTGTACGCGCCGCCGCCGGGCCGGGATTCTATACGCGTGCGCTCGACGATTTCAAGCAGCTTGCCCTGCTCGCCGGTTTTGCAGATGCCGCGGGCAACGTAGCCGTTTTCGGTTATCGTGTTTCCGATTTGATACCCCACCATGGCCTGACGGCTTTCACCGGCTTCGCCTTCAAGAAACCGGTAGATGGCGCGAAACGCTTCCGCGCCGTAAAAATCGTCGGCATTGATGGCGGCAAAATTGGAATCCACCAGATTTTTGGCGCTTAACACGGCATGGGCCGTGCCCCACGGCTTTACGCGCCCGTCCGGCACGCGAAAGCCCTCCGGCAGGATATCAAGCGTCTGGTACGCGTAACAGACCTGCATGTGGCGCTCAATACGGTCACCCACAGCCTCGCGGAAGTCTTTTTCCAAATGCGGCGCGACAATAAACACAACCTTGCGGAATCCCGCGCGAAAAGCGTCATAAAGCGAGAAATCCATTAAAATATGCCCGGCGTCGTCAACGGGGGCGATTTGTTTCAACCCGCCGTACCTGCTGCCCAGTCCGGCTGCCATAATAACCAAAACAGGCTGATTCATAAAAACGGTCATTCCTTTCAGTTTAGGCGCTCTAATATCATCAAAGAAATTGACAAAAAGCCCCTGTTATGGTAGCATTATCTATGGAAAAAAGCAACCGGCACTTTATATGGAGGCGTGGAATGAATAAGGCAGAGATACTGGGATATGTAGACCACACAATGTTAAAAGCGGGATCGACATGGGGCGAGATAGAGGAGCTGTGCGGCGAGGCGGTGCGCTATCAAACGGCGTCG
>Ga0099364_10003183_pt1 | contig 25650 bp, 20 predicted proteins | sample TergutTh196P3_FD_73070 | JGI IMG/M metagenome (GOLD analysis project Ga0099364, IMG submission 73070) | Microcerotermes parvus P3 segment gut microbial communities from Pointe-Noire, Republic of the Congo - Th196 P3 | ecosystem: Host-associated > Arthropoda: Insects > Digestive system > Gut ...
TAGAAAGGAACAAACCTATTTTTTACCCTTTAATCAGGGCAGTAATGGGGCAGGAAATGTTGGGGGCTCCGGAAACCCCGATAACCCCGACGGTTATCCAACAGCCTATTTATGGGAAGAAATCTTGCAAAAAGATAATCTATTAAAACTTTTACAAAGATACATAAGCGTTCAATCTACCGAAAGCACAGAAAATAAAAACGGTGTAAAAAGCAGAAAAAAATCTAAGCGTATAATTTTCCCCCGTTATCATCAATTTGATGTCGTTGAGAAAGTTGTTGAAGATTGTCTAATATATGGAAGCGGAAAAAATTATTTAATCCAGCATAGTGCTGGGAGCGGTAAAAGTAATTCCATAGCCTGGCTTACCTATAAATTGGCTTCCCTTTATAATAAAAATAACGAACTATTATTTTCCAGTGTAATTATCATTACAGACCGTCGTGTCTTGGACAAACAATTACAGGACACAGTAAGCGGCTTCGACCATAAAGCTGGATTGGTGGAATGTATAGATGAGACTAAAACTAGCCAGGACTTAAAGAACGCAATCAATGACAATAAGAAAATTATCATTACAACCTTGCAAAAATTCCCGGTCATTTTTGACCAGGTAAACGACCCTAAAGGGCGTAGCTTTGCAATAATTGTTGATGAGGCACATAGTAGCCAGACAGGTCATTCAGCCAGGAAACTTAAAACAGCCCTTGCAGACACAACAGAAGCTGAACAAGAATTCGCCGATTATTTTGCCGCAGAATCTGCCCCAGATTATGGAGATGATGATGACGATGAACAGGATGTAATTGTACAGCATTTTATAAATGCAGAAATACTTACCCAGGGTAGACATAATAACCTGTCATTTTTTGCTTTTACTGCAACACCTAAACAAAAAACAATAGATATGTTTGGTGTTAAATTTGCAAACAAGAAAAGCAAAGCATTTCATGTATACTCAATGCGTCAGGCAATAGAAGAAGGTTTTATACTTGATGTCCTAAAAAATTATGTAACCGTAGAACAATATTTTAAAATTGCAAGAAAAACTACAGAAAACAAGGAATACAAAGAAACTCCAACAATCAAGGCTATAATGAGATATTATGCGGCACAAAATAAGCCTGTTTCTGATATTGTTGCTGTTATCGTAGAGAAGTTTCGTGAAGTAACCCTAACAAAAATTAACGGTAAAGCCAAAGCAATGGTAGTTTGTCCAAGCAGAAAGGACGCAGTCCGTTTTTACAATGCTATTAAAGATTATGTTCAAAGGAAAAAATATACCGATGTAAATGTACTCGTTGCATTTTCCGGTAAAGTTGAGCTTGATGGACATGAATATGAAGAAGTAAAACTAAACAAAACGTCAAGTGGTAAACGTATTAGCGAACAGGGCCTACCGGAATACTTTGCAGGAGACGAGTTTAATGCCCTTGTTGTTGCAGATAAATATCAAACAGGTTTTGACGAGCCAAAGCTTCACACAATGTTTATACTTAAAAAACTCAATAGCGTTAAAGCAGTTCAAACACTCTCCAGGGTAAACCGAACAGAAAAAGATAAAAACGATACCTTTATAATGGATTTTGTGAATACAACAAGCGAAATTCAAAAATCCTTCCAGCCATTTTATGAAGAAACAATTCTAGGAGGAGAGTTTAATATAAATAATGTATATGATACCAGAAATAAACTACTTGATTTTCATTTATTCAATGATGATGACATCGAAAGTTTTATAAAATTGTATACCAAAAAAGAGCAAACTCCAACAGACTTAGGTAAATTAACTTCAATGTTTTTACCCATGGTTAATCGTTTTTCCAATTTATCAAAAGAACAAAAAATGGAGTATAAAGACCTTATAAAATCATTTACAAGATTTTATTCCTATATCACACAGTTAATTCGTATGTTCGATATCAATTTACATAAAATGTATCTTTTTTGTGAATATTTGGGTAAGGTACTGCCTAAATATCATAGCGAAATTATTAATCTTGATGATAAAATCAAATTAGAATTTTCCAATATTAAACAAACCTTTTCTGGTGAAATTACACTAAAAAAATCTCCAGATAACAAAGAAAATGTTCTTAAACCTATAGGCGATAAAGGTGGTAAAAAACGTAAAGAAAAAGTCGATCTTTTGCAAAATATAATTGATAAGATAAACATAGCATTTGAAGGCAATTTTGACGAAAGCGACCGTATTATAGTTGAAGCCATTTATAATAAAATAATTGGTGACGATAACAAACAATTAAAACGCCAGGCAAAAAACAATACAATAGAAATGTTTACATCAAGTATTTTCCCAAAAACATTTGATGATGCAGCAATAGACTGTCATCTTGATTCCAACGAAGCCTATACAAAACTTTTTGAAAACAAGCAATTTTACGGCATTGTAAGAGATATTCTGGCTGATGCTCTCTATAATAATTTAAGGCAGTAAATTGTTACCTATATAGGTTCCAATTTGTAAAATTCCTTCTTTGCTTCCTTTTTAATGTTTTCAATAAATTCTATTAATTCCTGAGTCAATGGCTCAGGTTTTTCATCTATGTTATAAATATCAATAAAACTACGAAAGGTACTTATACGATATTCAAGATTACCTAGGCCTTCTCGCTGCGCTTTTTCTTTTAATTCGTATAATTTATTTTCATTCCCTAGCAAGATATACCATGATTCTACATGATGATTAAGAGGTGTTAAACGATTTTCACATATTTTTTTGAAGAACCTTAGATTATCTTCTTTTGATAGTATATTTTCACAATTATCGAATATTACAAAAGGAATATCTTTGTATTTTTCTGCATAATTCCACATTGTAATTTCTTTTTTTGCTTTTCCTTCACAATTTATAACAATAAATACATTTTCTACCTTACTGTTTTTAGAATACTCTTTGTAGCCCATATTCATGAGAAAAGTTTTTACTATTTGAAGTTTATCAATTTTGGAATTTCCAAGCAGAGCACACCCGTTTTGATCACCTATTTTTCTAACAATAGTAGTTAAAAAAATACGACTTAAAAAATTATCTAAAATTCTCATTTGCCATGCATTATCTGGATGTTCCGCTTTTCTGTCAGTATTATATTCATTTTTTAAGAAAGTTGAAAATTCACTTAAGAATGAAGATTTAGCCTTCTCTAATGTTTTTGCAAAGTCAAGCATTTCTTTCTTGATAATGAAATAAATTGATTTAGCGTAGTCATCAGCTTGAGAAATTTCTTTTAGTTTTGTCTTGTCTTTACTCATCTAAGACTCCTTTTTTTCAAGATATATATTGGAAGATATACCTCTAGAATTTATTTTTAGAGAACCTATAAAAACCTTATCTAAAATACTTTAAACATTATACCATACTATTAATGAAACAGAAAGGCTTTTTCTTAACTTTTCTCCCTACCTTGCTAGCCATTTAACACCCTGTTATAATGGATTTACCATGACAAGCAGGCAAAATTAAAACCGGGCAGTGCTAATCTGGAACATAGCCAATCACCTGGTCACTAATTCAAAGTAATCTTACGCCGTAAAAGTTGAGCGTCGCTCCAACGATCCCAAGCACCACTAATAGAGTGTGTGTAGTATATATAAAATTCTTTTCCAGTAACTTGTGGATCATCCCCTATACCGATAATAGTCGAAAAAAAATGTTCCCCTGCTTCATCAGAGATAAGAAAACGTCTACTCCAATTTATTCCATCATCTGATACAGTAATATAAAGATACTGGTCTGTTGGAGATTGCCATTGAATTGCAGCTATTATAAATTTGTTTATATACGAATTATATGATATGTCCAGCCAAGATGAACCTGGATTGCCATTTTCCAATGGAGATGACCTTCCGCCAAGACCTGGTTCAGAAAAGCCGCCATTGTAATATTTCAGGAATACTGGAGCTGTACCGTTATTAACTGCTGTCCTAATATCAGAAATACTTGCCCTTGCAACGGTTAGATTATTTATAGTCCAAGCAACACCATCAATATAATCTCTAAAATAAAAATATATATATCCATTATACAGTACAGAGGCTGTTCCTAGCATATCCATAGCACGATTTGAAGTATTACTGAAAGGTCTATTAGAGCTTATAATAAGCCCTAAATCAACAAAATCAATAAATCGGCCGTTCTCATCTTTAGTTGTCGATACGGCGGCTCCAGTCATTGATGCAAAATTTCTATAATAACCGTCACGATATTGTTCTGCATGATAGAAAAGTAGTAATGTGTTTTCATCAAGAAGATATATATGTCCTCCTGACATATAATCGCTGTTTTCCTTGGGATTTAATATTCTTATATCCTTAGAGCTATATTTCGCTGGTTCATCTAAAGTTCCTACTGTCATGACAGTTTGTATGCTGTTTGCAGCGTAAAACACATAAGTTCCATTACCTTCATTAATTACACCCATATTCCCATCAGGCCACCAAACAAGATTCCTTGAATTTCTTTGTGCATGTGTATAAACAACCTCTCTCTGCCCAACTGTAAAGTCTTCTCTACTAAAAAGAATACTGCTACTGGTATCTGTATTGCACCCAATCATTCCCAGAGCAAATATAACGCCAACGATGAATGTCAAAGGATAAAAAAAGCTTTGTATTTTCATATAATTTCTCCATTTAAACCTTGGATTATGCAAATTATACTTTGATTAAAATTAATGCACAAGTTAGGATATCCCCTGTAAAGAAAAATATATCCTAAGAACATTTTGTATATGTTTTATATACAAAATAAGTTGAATAAACATATAGATATATTAGTTTACAAGGCATAATTAATTAACCATTAAAATTTATTTTCCCTCTTTCCTTATTAACAAGTCCATAGTACAATATACAGACTAATCACACAGAAGGAGAACGTCAAAATGAAGTTCATTAGTTTTGCTCTACTATTAACGCTGGTAAGCTTCGGGGCCTTTGCAAGACCAATGTCGGAAGTGGAACTTGATAACCAAATTCGTATGCGTCAACTGGAACTGGAAAGGCAAATGATGCAATTTCGGCCTACGCCACCCCCTCAACAGCCGGTACAGGCACCGGTACAGCAGCCACAAGTTCCCCAACAACAAGTACAACCCTCTCAACAGCTAATACAGGCGATCCAGCAAAGGGCACAGGCCCTGGAACAGGAAGTCCAAGCTTTAGAACGGGAGTTACGGACTGCCATTCAACAGACACCGGGCATTGAACCACAGGCACTGGCCGCTACCCGGCAGGCATTAACAAATGCCCAGCAGGCATTGACCGCAGCTCAGCAGATATTGGCTCAACAGCCTCAACCTCCTACCCAGCAAGTTCAAGCTACACCTTTAATTCCAAAAAGTCTAACCATTACCGGAATAACAGATCAACTGGCTAATCAAGGTTCATTTGGGCTTCTAGTTGGTGCTTTTCCCATTGGGACAAGTCAGGACACTGTATTAAATGACCTTGTCGTATACTTAAATTACCTGGGCTATTTAAGCGGGAATGAAGTAATCCAAAGGGTCGTCGCTGCTGCCGATCCAACTGACCCTCTTTCTGGTGCCACTATATGGGGAAGTATAAATAATTATGCCGGGAACGCCCCATTATATGTTCTTGCAGGAAATTATTTTGCTGATTGGACAGGTTCAGGGACTTATGATGTCTGGGTCGCTTTAACTGATGGTTTTACCGGCTATCTTTATCAGGCAAGAAGCATTTCATTTACATCTTCCACTACAACAGTTCCGGCAGCCGGTTTTTCTTTGAGCCTTTCGCAAAGGATCTACTACTAAATATTAACTAATTAGCAATTAAGGAGAATGTCAATATGAAATTCATTAGTTTTGTATTATTATTGACGCTTGTTAGTTTTTCAACCTTTGCCAGACCAATGTCCGAGATGGATCTTGATAATCAGGCTCGTATGCGACGCCAAGAGCTGGAACAGCAAATGCCTCAGCAAATACAGGCTCCCCAGCCGCAAGTACAAACGCCTCAACAGCAAGTACAAGTACTTCAGCCTCAAGAACAAACTCTCGAACAGCGAATACAAGCCCTTGAGCAGCAGGCTCAACAGCAAATACTGGTCCTCGAACAACGAATACAGGTTCTTGAACGTGAGGTACATACAGCTATTCAGGACGCACTTGCCTTTGAACAGAGAGCATTAAACTTTGAGCGGGATGCTCTGACCTTTGAACAGGAAGTACGGACTGTCATTCAGGAAGCGATGGCCTTCGAACGGGACGCATTAGCCTTTGAACAGAGGGTTTTGGCCTTTGAACAGAGGACACTGGCTTTTGAGCAGCGTGCATTGGCCTTTGAACGGGAGGCACTGACCTTTGAACAGAATGTGCGAACTGTCATTCAGGAGGCACTGGATTTCGAACGGGAGGCATTAGCTTTCGAACAGAGGGCATTAGCTTTTGAGCAGGAAGCATTGGACTTTGAACAGAGGGTGTTGGCTTTCGGTCAGAGAGCACTGGACTTCGAACAAGATGCATTGGCCTTTGAACAGGAAGCATGGATTGCAATTCAACAAGCACTAACCAGCGCCCAACGAGCACTAGCTGCAACTCAGCCGGAACAGCTTCCTGTCCAGCCAGTACAACCGGTATCAGTTCCAGTACAGCCTTCTGCTTTAGTTTCAAAAAGTCTAACCATTACCGGGATCACGGATGAACTAGCTGACAGAGGATCCTTTGGGCTACTTGTCGGTGCATTCCCCAGAGGAACAAACATGGATTTTGTGATAAATGACCTAGCTGTTTACTTAAATTATCTGGGTTATTTAAGCGGGAATGAAGCAATCCAAAGGGTCATTGCAGCTGCTGATCCAACTGATCCAATGTCTGGTGCTTCCATTTGGGGAAGTATAAATAACTATGCCGGGAACGCCCCTTTATATGTCCTTTATGGAGATGATTTTGTAAACTGGACCGGTTCGGGGACTTATGATGTCTGGGTTGCCTTAACTGACGGCTATACAGGTTATCTTTATCAGGCAAGAGATATACCATTTATTACAGCAACAACAACAGTTCCTGCATCAGGTTTTTCATTGATTTATAGTGAAGATATAAGCTCTTATATAGCCGCAGCTCCTTATTCCCCTGCTCCAGTGTATAGTCCTGATCCAAAATCATTAACCATTACAGGAATCACGGATGAACTGGCTGACCAAGGATCCTTTGGCTTACTTGTTGGTGTGTTTCCCAACGGAACAAGTCAGGATTTCGTGTTAAACGACCTTTCTGTATACCTAAATTATTTGGGCTTTTTATGGGGGAACGAAACAATTCAAAGAGTCGTTGCCGCTGCCGATCCAACTGACCCCATGTCCGGTGCATCTATATGGGGAACTTTAAATAACTATTCCGGTAATGCCCCTTTATATATCCTATCCGGAGACGATTTTATTAACTGGACCGGTTCGGGGACTTATGATGTCTGGGTCGCCTTAACCAACGGCTATACTGGTTACCTCTACCAAGCCAGAGATATACCATTTACTACAGCAACAACAACTGTTCCTGCATCAGGCTTTTCAATAAGGCATTCACAACTGATTACTCAATATGTACCACCGCCTCTCCCTCAACAGCAAGTACAAGTCCCTGTTCAACAGGCCCCTCAACAGCCTCAGCAAACTCAACAACAGGTGCAGGCAGCCCAAGAGCTACAAACCCTCCAACAACAGGTACAAACTCTGGAGAGGGATGTCCTTGCTTTCGAACGGGATATTCTGGCCTTCGGACAAGAGCTGCGGACTGCCATTCAGCAGACACCTGGCTTGGACCAACAAGCACTGGCCAATACTCAGCAGGCTCTTATTCTCGCTCAACAGGCTTTGGCCGCTGCTCAACAGGCTTTGGCTCAGCAATTACAACCCCCTGCCCAGCAGGTAATAACTCCTGCTTTAGTCCCAAAAAGTCTGACCATTACCGGAATTACAGATCAACTGGCTGACCAGGGTTCTTTTGGGCTGCTTGTCGGTGCCTTCCCCAACGGAACTAGTCAGGATTTCGTATTAAATGACCTTGCCGTATATTTAAATTACCTGGGCTATTTAAGTGGGAACGAAACAATCCAAAGGGTCATTGCAGCTGCTGATCCAACTGACCCCATGTCAGGCACTACTGTGTGGGGAACCATAAATAACTATGCAGGGAATGCTCCCTTATATATCCTTTTTGGAAATGATTTTTATAACTGGACCGGTTCAGGAACTTATGATGTCTGGGTCGCCTTAACTGATGGCTTTACAGGGTATCTATATCAGGCAAGAGGCATTTCATTTACATCAGCTGCTACAATAGTTCCAGCGGCTAACTTTTCTTTGAGTCTTTCGCAACGGATCTATTGAGAATTTTATTGGTGGTTAGTGTCGTTAACAACACTAACCACTGAATAAAGCACTTAACTCACAAAACCATTTACCGACATCTTCTGTCCTGTGTGCATCTGAACCGACAATATATTTTAAACCCAAGTCTCTGCTCCACTCTATCATTTTGACATAGTTCTCAAGAGAACCACCGACATGGCTGTTGCATATACTGGTGTTTATTTCTAAAAGTAATCCATTTTTTATAACAGCTTTAAATAGAGTTACAAATTGTTCCTTCATAGAAAAGGGATCAAAATCGAAATTACGTTTATAAAAAACCTGCCGGAATCTGTCAAAATGAGCCATAACATCATAAAGCCCGGAATTCACTAATTCATGGGAAACGTTAAACGAAAACTCCATTAGTTCTGACGCACTAAGATCCGCAATATCTTTTTCCCAATACTGAGAATGCAGATGAAGAGAGCCGAGTAAAAAATCCAGAGGATATTCTTTTATTAACTTTTTAGTAATATCAATGTTTAAAGGATGATAATCAGCTTCAAGCCCTACAATAACACGGATTTTATCTTTATACTTATTTTGTAGTTCCCGGGAGTATTCATAATAACGGACGAATTCTTCCATGGTCAAGCCATGCGGAGCTACAAGCCTTTCATCAATGGGCGCGTGATCAGAAAAAACAAATTCTGTAAACTTTAACTCAATTGCTTTAAGCACAAAGGCTTCCATTGCCTCAAAGGTCTGTCCTTTTTCATAAGGATGGCTATGCATATCTCTGGAAAAATCCAGATGCAAAAGGTCATTTCCTGTTATTTCCACGGTATATCCTCCTCAATATGATTATAATACCAAATCCAAGATAAAAGAAAAGAGCCAAAAGCTAAATTGACTTATATAACTAATGGTGGTATTATTTTAACTGCTAATATTTGTTCTGCATGGGATTCAATAATCATTTATTTATGGAGGAATTCATGAAAGTTTCGAAACTTTTATTTCTAATTGCCTGTTTCCTTATGATAACAGGAAGTAGTTGGGTATTTGCCGCAGGCGGCAGCCAGGCGGGATCTGCTCAAGCAACAACAACGACACCTGTAGGTCAATATCCTGTTCAGACAAATGCTACCTTGCATTATTGGCTGGGGCTGAATGGTAATCTGGCGCCTAATTTTACCAATATATCAGAAACTCCTTTTGCCAGGGCCCTGCTGAGACAAACCGGAATCAATGTTGTCTTCCAACACCCTCCCTCAGCTGCAATTGCTGAAGCTTTTAACCTGATGATTGCTTCCAGGGACGATATGCCGGATATTATTGAACATAACTGGCGAACTGTAGCCGGAGGGCCGGAAAGGTATATTGATGACGGGATTATTCTAAGATTGAATGATATTATTAATAGCTATGCTCCGCATTTGCAGAATTTCCTCAGAAGCAATCCACATTTCGACCGGATGGTAAAAACTGATGAAGGTAATTACTATGTATTCCCTTTTCTTATGGAAGGAGATTTATTACTCAATACCCAGGGACTGATACTTCGCAAGGACTGGTTGGATGAATTTGGACTCCAGCCTCCGGAAACTCTGCAGGATTGGTACAATGTGCTGGTGGCATTCAGGGATAGAAAAGGCGTTCCCTCACCTCTCTCGGTACCCTGGAGCAACAGACCTTACATGTTCATGCCTACTTTTAATGTCCTTAATGGCATGTATATAAGCCATCAGACTAATAGGGTAGTTTACGGTCAAGTACAACCTGGTTTTAGACAATGGCTTACAACCATGGCCCAGTGGTATAGGGAAGGGCTCCTGGACATGGATATAGTGACCTTAACAAATGTAGTACGTGAACGGAAAATGATTACCGGAGAAGCAGGTGCTACAGTGGCTTACTTGGGATCTGGTATGGGGGTTATGACAAATGCAGCAAGGCCTGGTAATCCCAGTTTCGAGCTTATAGGTTTGCAATTTCCCGTATTAAATCGCGGGGACAGATTAATCTATGCCTTACCCAGTGAATCATACCTTGGTGCATCTTCCGGGGCAATTTATACCGGGAGCAGGAATATAGAAATCGCTGCCCGCTTCCTGGATTATGGTTACAGTCCCCAAGGACACATGCTATTTAACTTTGGTGTTGAAGGAGAATCCTTTACAATGGTAAATGGTCAGCCGACTTATACGACTCAAATCATGGAAGGCGGTCCTAACAGATGGCCTCTGGCTCAATCCCTATCTGCTCATATCCGGGCTTCCTACTCAGGACCTTTCATCCAGGATGAACGTTATATCATACAGTTCTTCACCATGCCCGAACAGAGACAGGCTCAGCAAAATTTCACACTCCCTGGCGCCAGTAATTATCTCTTGCCTCCTATTCTCCCGACAGTGGATGAAAGTCGTGAATATGCCACTATTATGCAGTCCATAGGCACCTATGTAGACGAAAGAATCACCAGATGGCTTTTGGGAACTGATCCCATAAACGATGCTACCTGGAATGATTATATAAGTACCATACAGCGTATGGGCCTGGACAGGGCAATTGCCATTCAAAATGCCGCTCTGGATCGTTATAATAGACGCTAGTACCTGAGACCAATACTTTATTAGAAAAACATACCTCGTCCTTTTAGGGCGAGGTTGTTGATTGAAATATGTTTTTTATTATTAATCTATTTTCTATAAGTTGTCCATCTTGTAAATCTTCAGTGAAAATATATTTGCATTCAGATTTTAGAGCTGATACCAGCATCAGACAATCCCAATATCCATAACCAAGTTTTTCATGCAGGGATATCGCATTTGAAACATCTTCAATATCAATAAATAATAATATACTCCCTTCAATGATTTCTTTAATAGATGCATTTAATTCTTTGGCATTAATATTAAATTTCTTGACACAGACATTGCAAAATTCATTTAAGACCTGGGTACTGATTACACAATCATAGTTATCAACGCAGTTCATAGCTATTTTTTGCTTTTTAATTTCTGTTGCAGAATAAAGGTATATAAAAATATTACTGTCAATAAATGCTCTTTCATTAACGCTCATTTGCTTTATCCCTATTAAACTTAAAACTCCGTGTGTCCAGTGACATAGCTTTAAATTTTTTTTTATAAACTGGGTAGTGATTATCTTGAGTTAACACAATTACCTTAACTGGTGATATTATTTGATCAAGGTATTTATCAGGTATTTTGATGATACCTCCTTCTACAGTAGAATTGAATTCAAATGCTTGCATGCTTTACCTCCATTATGGTAATATTTTATTTCGTATGCAGATTTCTTTCAAGGCTTTAAAAAGGTGCTTCGGTTTTATGAACCACCAGACGTTTTACGCAGATCCGTTGGCGGAAAACCAAAGTGCCGTTTAAAGGCTTTGTAAAAAGAATTGGGCAGGCTAAAGCCGCATTTAAGGGCAATATCATTAACCGATATGGCAGACTCGGATAATAAGGAATAGGCCATTTTCATCCGTTTTTGATCCACATATTCAAATAAGCTTTTTGCACTGGCTTTTCGGATTAAACTTTGGGTATAACGTTCAGAAAGGCTAAAATTCGCAGATACTCCGTTTAAATTCAACATGGGATCGGCGATATTTTCATCGATATATGCCATGATTGATGCGGTTAATTCCATTTCCTGACGGCGGCTACTTTTTTCTATATTGTTACAGATTATGGCGGCTGCTGTAAGTATCTTTTCTGTTAAATCTTCGATGCTACCCGATGGATCGTAAACAGGCAGGGCAAATAAAAAGTCCTTATCCTCAGTATATTCTGCCTGGAATCGTATAAAAACCTGTTCAAAGGACCAAAAGAGATGGTAAATAACTGATTCTTCTATAAATCCTCGATCCTGGTACTGAGCAAAGGAATGCCTTATCATCAATGAGGCGTGTTCCAGGTCAGCTGCCAGGAGTAACTCATAGAAACGCTGGCTGTCAGAAAATTCGAGGGGGAAGCGGTCCGGATTTTCATCTCCCGTATAGAAAAGGTTTTTTCCTGTCCGTCTGCCTGACATGCGGAGAAGCTGACGGGTTTGGCGGTATGCAGCGGATATGGATTCCATGTTTCCAAAAATGGCGGAGACAGCAAAAACCAGGTGAAGCTGATGCCTTGTCCGCATTAAACCTGCAATTTCCGCGAGTATTTCATTATAATTCTCAGGTTCCGGAAAGCTTTGAGTAATAGGTAAAATTATTATGGCACTGTCATTCCCCATATAATGAACCAGGAGCCTTTGTGTATAACGTTCTGAAATCAACTGAGCCGAAAGATGCACACCGGAACGCAGCGATTCCAGCTCTTCATTTTTTTCATAATCCCCGCGAATAAGACAGAGGCACCAGGTTTCAGGGAAATCATTGAACATGGAACGTGCCTGTTCCCATTCTGCCCTGGTATAAATAAGGCCTCCCAAAAGCCGTTCGAACATCCCAAGACGAAGCATATTATCCTGTTCCTTTAAGATGCTCTGGGTCTTTTCAAGGTCTGTTCCCATTTGATCTACAGAGTGAATGATGTATAAAAGCTCATTGGCCGGCAGGCTTGAAATATGGCTCTGCTGCATAAGCTGGGAAACTATTTTACGGAAAGGAGCAGAATGTTTTTTGGAAAAATAAACAGACAAACCAAAACCGGTAAAGAGAAAGAAAAGGATACAGAGAAAAATGAAAGTCAAGCCCGGTCTCATTTTATCCCAAATGACAGAGTTGGGTATGTAGGCAAAGCCCCGGAAACCCTGGGGATCAAAATATTCGATTATTTGATATTTACCCATTAAATCAAAATTGCCATAAGAACCTATTAACTGGTGTTGGTTGTATAGTTCCACATAGCTGATGTCATTAATAAGCCAACTCTGGAACAGGAGATCTCTATTGATTATAAAAAATACTTTATTCGGTTGAAGAGAAATACGATGCAGACGCATATCTCCGGAAAAGATCAGCCCGGGAAAATACCTTGATTCCGGGGTAAAGAACTCCCCGCTATTACTGAACCCGGGAGCTGTATTCCAGATTCCCTGTTCCCATTCGGGGAATCTTAAAAAGGCACCAAAAGATTCATCAGCAAAAACAAATATTCTGTTAGCAGTAATAGAAAGACCATTTTGGAAAAAAATACCATAATCAACTATCATATCCTGCGAAAGTGCGTTAACTGCATTAACCATATCTCTCCTGGCCAAATCCATTGCATACAGATCTGTGGTACTTAAAGGAGCAATTAATGAGGCAGTTCTGATTATGGAACTATAATTTCCAATTATACTGGTCAAAGCCCTCATCCGATTAATGTCATTCCTGAAAATCTCCATTTTCGATGAAAGATGTGAATAAGCTTCATGATTGGATGCATTTCTTAATAAGGTATACATATTGATGGAAACTGCCAGAAATATGATCAATAGGGCGGCAGAAAGGGAAATATAACTAAATAAAAAATTTGAATAAATCCTTTTCATGGAATATTATTTATTACATTATAACATGATCTCATTTTTATTAGCTATAAGTTATTTTACTTCCAATGCTTTTTTTTGTAACTCTATATAACCACTTTGGGCTACAGAAAGATTGATAAACCTCTGTTTAAGTAATGCTTTTTCTATAGTGTCTATTCCAGGAGAACGGAGTATATTTTGAAGCCTTGTTTTATGTCTCAACTGAAACTGTGATTTTTTGGCTCGAAGCTTTTTGAAATGCAGATAAAGCTTGAGATATTCCAGTTTCATAAGAAATACGCCCTTCCTGCTCTTTCCCTCTGGTAGCAAAACCTTTACGCCCAGCGACAATATTTGTAACAGCTACGGTAATATTATTTACTAAGCCAATCAGCTCCAAATTTTTCCTCTGCTTCTGATAAATTCCAGCCGCTATTTATAAGGTAATCAACACCTACTTTTTCTTTTATAACTTTAGCCAAAAATGGAGGCATAGGGATAGTTTTTGTCAGGCGTTCACATCCTTCTTTATCTCCAGCATTCCATAAGGCACAGGCTTTGTTTGATATGGAAAGTATTTCGTCAAAGGACATGATTTGTGGCATAAGCTTCTCCTCATTTTACAGTATATCAGATCTAAAACCATTTTCAAGAGGGATTGTTATAAATTTTTACTCATGATTTTATAAATTTTCACCATGATTTTTTGTAAAACAAAATTTCATGGATTAAATAAAACATTTCAAGTTGCATAACTAATCATTCCTCCCATATCATAAATAAAAATCCTTTTTAAGGATAAAACTATTGGAGGAATTCTATGAAAATTTCCAAATTACTTTTGATAAGCACTGTTTTGCTTATTTTAATCGGAAGCTCCCATGTTTTTGCAGGGGGTGGTCAGCAAAGGGCACAAGAGCCTGCAGTGGATGAATCCAGGATCTTGAACCCCCGAGGGCAACTTCCTCTGCTAAGGGAAAACATAACCTTAACTATGGGGATGGTAAGAAGCCCGATAACACCTGATTTGGTGAACAATTATAAGACCCACGAGTTACAGAGAGATTCCAACATCACTCTGGAATTTGTTTATTACGGGTCTTCCGGATCTGAAGCTCAGCAAAGGCTGGAAATAGAAATAATGGCTGGAGGAACTGAACTCCCGGATATAATTAATTTTGGTCTTGATGCCATCGCAATAGGGTATTACGGCAGCCTGGGAATGTTCATCCCACTTAATAATTATATACAAAACAGTGCTTACTGGATGAATCCTATGATTGCAGAAATTCCTTTTGACCCTTGGCCATATATTAGGTCTGCGGACGGAAATATTTATTCTCTCTTTAATTATGATGGTGAATATACAACAGAGGTGGCTGCCAGAATGTATATCAACACAGCCTGGCTGGAAGAAGCGAATCTTGCCTTACCCAAAAGTACAGCAGAATTTGAAAACATGCTTAGAGCTTTTCAAAATCGCCGGCCGAATGCTGATGGTCGTAGAACATTTCCCTTTATTGATATCCGGGATAATATCAGAGGTGCCCGTTTTATCGGCCCGCTGGTCTCACCTTTTGTTTATATAGGCGCAAATAACCGCTGGTTCTACAGGGAACCTAATGGTCTAGTATCTCCAGTCTTTACAACTGAAGGATGGCGGGAAGCTTTAACCTGGATCAGGAGTATGGTTGACCAGGGCCTTATTGACCCTCTATCATTTACCCAGGATAGAGAACAGATCATGACCATTGGCAGCGCTACCAATGAGTATGCCTTTGGAGCTTCAACTTTTTACCCATTAAACTTTATTCCGCTGGATGATCCCCGTTCAGATACATGGGCCTTAATGGGACCTCTTTCAGGACCCCGCGGAGGAGAACCTGTACCAGTCTGGGCCCGCAACACACCTTATCATAGTTTCAGTATTACAAAGAATACCCGATATCCTGAGGTTTCTTTCCGTTTTGGAGACCTTATGATGAGTGAAAAATTTGCAGTTATAAGCCGCTTTGGCGAAGAAGGAGTAGACTGGCTACGCCCGGAGCCAACAGACAGAACATATTTTGAAGCATATCCTCCATACCTTATTCCTATTTATGCCTGGGGTACTCCTACCAACAAACTTTGGTCTGTTCAAGGCCCCCGTATTCTGCCGCATAGAATATTTAATGGTGCCTGGGTTTATGGAAGGCTAAGGCATGTTGATTTGTGGAATGCTGAAGCTACCTCTCAGAGTATTCCATACATGAATCCATTTAATTCAATTGGCCCTGTTATTTATTCCATGGATGAATGGGAAAGAATAGGAGAAATTAGGGCTAACATAGAAAGCTATTTTCTTGAAAGCTATATTCGCTTTGTACTTAGAAACATGAGCCTTGAAAATGATTGGAACAGGTATCTGGCGGATTTGAGAAGTATGGGACTTGATACTTATGTTCAAACTTTCAGAACTGCTCTTGAAAGAATGGGTAATTAAATAAAGTCTGTCCATAATGTGTCTATATTATGGACAGACTTTATTTATTCGATGCCTTCACATATGTATTGATTATAAAAGGCGGTTTATTATGACATTTAATATAGAAGGCGTAATTCATTCCATGTATGATATCCCGGATCAATTGGCGGATTATCTTCGACGAATAGCAGAAATTTGTTTTTCCCATGAAACAGATGAAAAAGAGCAAGTGTTTCAAGATTTAAAGTTATTTGAAAAACGCAGGGAAGGTATCAGAACCCTCTTTATAAAAACTATAGGTGGACTGGATTTGGAAAAAACTCCTTTAAATATATGCCGGGGAGAGACTCTACAACGTGGAAATTATGAAATTCGCAAGCTTATTTTCGAGAGTCAGCCCGGATTTCATGTAACATGCAACTTATATGTACCTTCCGGCATCGTATCAGGAAATATAAAAAAGGCACCGGGAATTTTATTTACCTGTGGTCATAATATACATGCCAAAGCAGGTGTTACATATCAAAAAGCATGTATCGATCTTGTAAACAATGGTATGGTTGTATTGGCAATGGACTGTATAAGTCAAGGCGAGCGCTTACAGTACATTGATCAAAAAACAGGTCGGAAATTCCTGTCCAGCAATGGTGGTACGATTGAGCATTCGTATGCAGGCTTGCAATTCTCCCTGGCCGGAGCCAATATTGCCCAGGTTTTTGTCTGGGATATGATTCGTGCACTTGATGTTTTATGTGATTTGGATTTTGTCGATAGTAGTCGTATAGGTGTTACAGGTAATTCGGGAGGTGGCACCCAATCATCATATCTAATGATGGCCGATCCCAGGTTGGCTGCCGCAGCACCATGCTGTTATATAAACTCGCGGGAAGAATGGATGAAAACCGGTTTTTGTCATGATAATGAACAGAACCAGTTTGGCTTTATTGAATCCGGTTTAAATTATGATGATTTTTTATTGGCTTTCGCACCCAAACCATTACTCATTGGCAGTACTACAGCAGATTTCTTTTGTATTGAAGCTGTAGAAAAATCCTTTGCCCGGGGTCAAAAAGCATATACTCTTTACAATAAAAAGGATTCCATTGAACTTGTAACAGTTGCCGGTTTGCATGGCCTCAATGATGATTTACGTACTGCCGTTGTAAACTTTTTCCGCCGGATTTTTTTAGGTCTTCCCGGTGATTTCAAAACCGATGTTAACATGACAGTTGAAGAAGTAGACACACTTTGGTGTACTGAACACGGTCAGGTATTGCGTGCTTTTCCTACAGAAACAACAGTAACAGATTTGGCACGAAAGCATGTCAATGCAGTTAAACGTAACATCACGGCATCAAATATGGCCCAGGTTATATCGGAATTTTTCAAGTTTCCCGACGCCTCTGAAAAAATCGCTATCAGGCCTCGTTTATTAGGCAAGCAAATACAATCTGACGGATTTGTTACAATTGAAGGTACCCCGGTGTTTTTTTTCTCCGAACTAAATATCACAGTCTGCGGTGTTTTGATGGAAAACCAAAAACTCAAGACAAAAGATATTTTACCTCCATTGACAATTTACACTTCAGCTGAAGGTACAAGGAAACAAAAACTGCACGAAGTATCTCTTGACGACCTTTTATCTCGCAGTGATGTTTTGGATTTTGATCCTCGCGGTTTAGGTATTGCCGGACCGCGAAATTTGAACGGAAAAGATGACAGAGCCGCCATTCACGGTACATTATTTAAATTAAACTATGACTCTATTATGCTGGGAACATCATTAATGGCTCAACAGGTTTTTGATATTGTCAGGGCTTATGAATTTGCCGTCCAGCATGGTTACAGAGATATTCGTTTTGCCGGTCATGGTTATGGTGGTGTATTGGCCTTGCTTGCAGCAGCAGTTACCGGATGCAAAGCCGAATTGGAAAACCTCCCGCCGTCCTTTACAGAAATGGCTACGGCACAAATCTATCATTATTATCCTCTCAACGAAGTGTTCAATTTACTTAATCACTTCGACATCCCTGAACTTATTACCGCATTAGGGGATAAGGTAATAGTACGTAATTATGAAAATCCCGGAGAAGGGTTATTATAGGTGCCAGACACCGTTTTTAAGGAAAATATACATTGATATGAGTGATCTGACTAAACGACAACGTTTCCTGGCGGTTATGCGCCGTGAAACAACTGACGGAGAACTTGTTTGGGTTCCAAATTTTGACTATTGGTTTAAAGTCAACGGATTGGCGGGTACTTTACCGGAAGTTTACCGGAACATGAACCGTGATGATATAGTCCGTTCTATCGGTGCCACAATTTGGAACCGGACGTATAATGTTAAAAAGAGTTATGATCCGTCAATAAAGCATAATTACGGTAAACAGGCAAATGGCACGGATTATCATGAGATCAGTACGCCCATTGGTTCTGTCTTTGAAGAATATTCACCCACGGAATCTAAGCATAGCACTCGTGCTCATTCCAGGTATTTTATACAAGATCATGAAAGCCTTCGAATAATGACTTATATAGTTGAAGGGACTCATCTTACTGTGGATTTTGAGGACACTATAAAGGCACTTGAAAATACAGGCGAAGACGGGATTGTTCTTAACAGTGGGCTCTGTTTGCCTTTGATCCAGTATGCCAAAACTGATGCCGGATACATGAACGCCTTTTATTTGATGGAGGACTATCCTGACGATGTGGACAACTTGATTTCTATATACCATAAAAAAAATGTTGAGGTTTGCAAACTCTTGTCTTCCTCACCAGCCGAAGTCATCTGGCTGAGCGATAATATGGATGAACTTATGATATCACCCAAGCTTTTTAAAAAATATGGAACCGGGTTTTACCGTGAATGTAAGGACGCACTGGGAAATGAAAAAATTTTATCAGTTCATTGGTGTGGACGCACCCAACATCTACTGCCGCTTTTGCATGGAACCGGAATTGACCTGGTGGAAGCCATTGTAACCGAGCCTATGGCTCCAATCACATTGGAAGCGGCATTGGATATACTGGATTCTAAAGTGGCATTACAGGGAGGAATTCCCGCGATCATGGTCTGCCCTGACGTTGTTTCTCAGCGTGATTTTGAACACTATGTCGAGAATGTAGTATTAAAACAAAAAGGACGACCGGGCTTTATACTTGGCATGTCTGATAATGTTCCACCCAACGCTGATTTTTCTCGAGTTGAAATGATATCAAACATAATATAGAGGAGTATCCCTTATGGACATGAGGCAACGTTACCGAGAAGCTTTTTATTGGTAACACCGATAAGATCCCGATGGCCTTGGGAGGCCATGAATCCTTTTATACAGTAGGTTTTATAATACATAATTTTCTTTAATTCTTTTTTGTACCCATTCCAGGCAATTTTTTGCGATGTTTAGACATTCTTCATGATCTTTTGCTCTGTCAATCCATGACTTATACTGTTCCATATAAAACTATTCCTTCCTTATCTATAGTTTTATAAACATACTATGTACCACCTGGTTCACCTTGCTTTAATGCGCTTTATACGATAATATTTGTAAATAATAGACTTGTTCGAGAAATGAAGTTTCCGAACAACTCCAATTAAGGAGGGCTGTTCCAATGTTATCAATGGAGGAAATTAAATCATATATCACGCCTGTTGTTGAAAAGTATCCTATAGAGAAAGTTATACTTTTTGGCTCTTATGCTCGAGGGGACGCTTCTAATACAAGCGATATTGATTTGGTAGTTGAAAGCCGGGGACGTTTGCTTAACAGAAAAATATTTGCATTAGGCGGGGAATTGCTTGATATATTACCTGTAAGGGTTGATGTATATGATATTCTTGAAATAGCAAATCCATCAGCTATGTACGATAATATTCTAAAAGAAGGAGTAGTAATTTATGATGTTTCAAGACAAGGAACGATTTAAGAAAATGTATATATTTGCTAAAGACGCTTCTTCTATAGCCAAAGGAATAACTTTAGAACGTCTAACCGAAGATAAAGCATACCAGTATAGTTTATTGTACCCTTTAGGGCAAATAGGTGAAATTGCAATAAATATGGGAAGCGATATCCCCAAGTTGTATCCAAATATTGAATGGGCTGATTGGCGAGGGTTCAGGAATAGAATATTTCACGATTATGGTACAATAAATTTTTCGATTGTTTTGGAAATGATTGAAGAAGCTCTTCCGTTATTATTGATAGAGCTAAAGAAAATTCACGATGATTGATACACGCTAGGATATTATTTTTCTGTACTTCTCTATTTCATTATTTACATCTTCCTCTGTAAATTTGTATTTAGAAGAAATACTTTCCCCATAAGAAAATGTGTTGCAATTCCTATATACTCCATTTATAATGATTTATTATTATTTTTTATGGAGGAATTCATGAAATTTCCAAAATTGTTACTATTGAGCGTTAGTCTCCTAGTTTTACTAGGAAGCATACCAGTTTTTGCCGGTGCTGGCAGGCAGGCTACCGGGCCATCGGCAAATGAGGCTGCAATTCTAAATCCCGTGGGCCATATCCCCATACTAAGGGAACTAACCACCTTGAGGATAGGGATGGTCCGTAACCCCTTTGTCCAGGATTATGCTACAAATTTCCAAACCAGGGAGTTAGAAAAGGACAGCAATATAAGACTGGAGTTTATCTTTTATGGAGCTACCAATCAGGATGCTACCCAGAGGATAGAGCTGGAATTCGCCGCAGGGGGAAGGGACCTACCGGATATTCTCAATATTAATTTTTCAACTGCCGCTGCACAATTCTACGGTGAACAGGGACTAATAATAAGATTAGATGATTATGTCCAGAACAGTCTTTCATACTCTAAAAGCAGCATTGACGAACTAGGTTATGATCCATGGAGGTATATAAGAACCCCTGACGGCCATATTTATACCCTGTTTAATGTGCAGCAAGAGCTTGCTTCGGACATTTTTACCCGGCTTTATACCAATAGGGATTGGATGAACATAGTTGGGAGAGGGATGCCCAATGATATTAATGAATTTGCGGATTTACTTCGAGCCTTTAGGGATCATAGGTTTAATAATGATGGAACCAGAGAATTTGCCTTTATCGCTGACAGGGGTACTACCCTGAGCCACAGGTTCTTTAATGCCCTGATAACTCCCTTTGTCTATGCTAATAATACTGATAACTATCTTTACAGAGATGCGCAAGGTCAAATCTCCGCAATGTATGCTGCCAATGCATACAGGGATGCCTTGATTTATATCCGTGGTTTGGTAGATGAAGGCCTCATTGATCCCTTATCCTTTACCCAGGACGGAGAGCAGCTTAGGGCAATTGCTAACCAGACATCCAATCATAGTATAGGGATGACTACAATGTATCCTGCCAACTTTTATCCCCTTACAGATCCTAGGTTCCCAAATTGGGTTCTTGTTAATACCCTTGGCGGCCCGGCAGGGCGGGTAGCGTCTTTTTCGGGGATCAGACTGGCCCGTAGTTATGCTGTAACAAGAAACTCCCAGTACCCGGAAGCCTCATTCCGCCTTGGGGACATGATTATGAGCGAAAAATACAGTATGATTACCCGATATGGCGAAGAAGGTGTTGACCGCATTCCGCCGCCTCCGGGAACCTTATCCTTTTACCCCGAATTCCCGGTAACACATATTCCTATTTTAGATTGGAACACGCCTAATAATAAGCGTTGGGAATCTAATCAACCTTACATATTTACTTACAGAATGAGCGCCAGTGTCGCAGCTGTAGGTCATATCTCCGGTCTAGAGGAATGGACTAATGTAATGGCAGCGGAAAGTCTTCAATTTGTACAGAGGGATAGAGAAATAGGTCCCATCAATTATACAACCAGAGAATTTGAAGATATTGCGGAAATTATGGCGAACCTAAACACCTACTGGATCGAATCTTTTGTACGTTTTGTGGTACGTGATATGAGTATAGAAAATGACTGGAACAGATACCAGAACGAGCTTAGAGCCATAGGCCTTGAGAACTATATCAACATTACCAGGGCGGCATATAATAGAATGAGAAATTAGTACATAATAGAAGGACGGAGAACCTGTCATGGGCAAATGGAAAAAAAGATTAGTCAATAGCTGGGAATATTATGTATTCTTGGCCATACCTTTGATTTACCTCATCCTTTTTGCCTATATCCCCATGGCAGGAATCCAGATCGCTTTTAGACGTTATACACCTATAGGCGGCATCTGGGGCAGTGAATGGGTAGGATTAAGGCATATAATCAGATTTTTTGAGTCTTACCAATTCGGACGGGTAGTGCCAAATACTTTGCGCCTTTCTATTTATGCCTTGATTGCAGGGTTTCCTATTCCTATTATCTTTGCCTTGCTTCTAAATTTAATGTACAATGGGAAACTAAAAAAACTAGTACAAACTGTTACATATATCCCACATTTTATTTCTGTCGTAGTACTTATTGGTATGTTAAATCGGCTTTGTAGTCCTATTAATGGGTTTTATGCTCACCTTATCCGATTTTTTGATTTAAGTACTATAGACATTCTGGCCCAGCCCAATGCTTTTCCCCACCTCTATGTCTGGTCCGGTATATGGCAGCACTTTGGTTGGAGTTCTATTATATACCTTGCAGCCTTAGCAGGGGTCAGTTCAGAACTCCATGAAGCGGCTGAAATTGATGGTGCCAGCCGGTTTAAGAGGGTGATCCACATTGACATTCCTTCAATACTACCAACAGCAACAATTTTACTTATCTTAGGTTTTGGTCAAATAATGAGTGTAGGCTTTGAAAAAGCTTTTCTTATGCAAAACAGCCTTAATCTACGAACAAGTGAAGTTATATCAACTTACGTTTATAAAGTAGGAATTGCGTCAGTAGCGGGAATTAGTGATTTTTCTTATGCCACTGCCATAGGATTATTTAATTCTGTTATAAACTTATTTATGGCAGGCGGAGTTAATGCCTTAACTCGCCGTATGAGTGATACAAGCTTATGGTAAGGGAAAAAAAGATGAGAAGGGCAAAGAACGTAAGAATTTCAAAAAAAGATGTCCCTTTCTTTTTAATAGCAGGAACCATTATAAGTATCTTATTTTTACTAACCGCTTACCCTATGATACTGGTACTTTCATCATCATTTTCAGATAGAATTGCAGTGCTGGCTGGAAGAGTTGTACTCTGGCCTGTGAACTTTAGCCTTGAGGGTTACCAGGCAGTATTTAAATACGAAGAAATTTTTGTTGGATATAGGAACACTATTTTTTATACCGTTCTGGGAACTACTATTAATATTTTTATTACCATGCTTGCGGCTTTTCCCTTTGCCAGACCAAATTGGTATGGAAGAAAAGTAATGAGTATTATCTTTATCTTTACCATGTTTTTTTCCGGGGGGATGATACCTATCTTTATTCAGGTAAGAAATTTACAACTCCTTAATACTATATGGGCTATGGTATTGCCTGGAGCTTTATCGATTTATAATATGATTATTGCAAGGACCTTTATAAAAAATACAATCCCCAATGAACTTTTTGAATCTGCAAAAATTGACGGCTCAAGCGAATTCCGTTGTTTCTTCTCTATCGTTTTACCTCTTTCAAAAGCTGTAATAGCGGTATTGGTACTATATTATGCGGTGGGACACTGGAACGCGTATTTTAGCGCTTTTATTTACTTATCAAGAAGAAATTTATATCCCCTGCAGATATTTCTGCGTGAAATTTTAATTTTAAATACCATAGAAATGAACCCCATGATTGATGAACAGGCTATGGCTTATCTTACGGGTATGTTCGATTTATTAAAGTATGCGCTGATTGTTGTAGCAACCGCACCAATTATTTGCGTTTATCCTTTTGTGCAAAAATATTTTGTAAAAGGTGTAATGATTGGTTCAATTAAGGGTTAGGGCTAGATCAATCCCTTAACGTACCAAAGTATAGGAACCAAGATCAATTTAAGTGATTTGGGGTATTTCGTTTAAGTGATTTGGGATTCTTTTATATGAATAAATGGAAATAAATTTGTTGCAAATTCCAGAAAAGCCTTTTATAATATTCAATTAGACCAATTTAACGGAGGAATTCATGAAATTTCCAAAATTGCTACTATTGAGCGTCGGTTTTTTCGTTTTAACCGCAAGTGTAACGGTATTTGCCGGAGGCGGACAGCAGAGTACGCAGGGAGCAGCTGTTGATGAGTCGAGGATACTGAATCCCCGGGGACAGCTTCCCCTGTTAAGGGAGAACATTACCCTAACTATGGGGATGGTCAGAAGCCCGCAAACACCTGATCTGGTGAACAATTACAAGACCCATGAGCTGCAAAGAGACTCCAACATCAACCTGGAATTTGTTTTTTATGGTTCTACCGGAACTGAAGCCCAGCAAAGGTTAGAGATTGAAATAATGGCCGGGGGAAATGAACTCCCGGACATAATAAATTTTGGCCTTGATGCCATTTCAATCGGATATTATGGCAGCCTGGGAATGTTCATCCCTTTAAATGATTATATCCGGGACAGCGCATACTGGATGAACCCAATGATCGCCGAAATTCCTTTTGACCCCTGGCCATTTATTAGATCCGCTGATGGCAATATATATACACTTTTCACATTTTCCGGTGAGTATGTAACGGAGACAGCCGCCCGGATATATATAAATACAGCATGGCTGGATGAAGCAAACCTAAGCTTGCCCAGAAGCACGACGGAATTTGAAAATATGCTAAGGGCTTTTCAAAACCGACGGCCTAATGCCGATGGTCGAAGAACATATCCCTTTATTGACATTCGGGATAATATCAGGGGGGCCCGTTTCATAGGCCCGCTGGTTTCTCCATTTGTTTATATAGGCGGGGGTAACCGCTGGTTCTATAGGGAACCCAGTGGGCTTGCCTCTCCCGTCTTTGTAACTGAAGAATGGCGGCAAGCTTTAACCTGGATTAGAAGTATGGTTGACCAGGGTCTTATTGATCCCCTCACCTTTACCCAGAACAGGGACCAAATAATGACCATAGGCAGCGCTACCAACGAGTATGCCTTTGGGGCATCAACTTTTTACCCCTTAAACTTTATCCCCCTGGATGATCCCCGTTCGGAAACCTGGGCATTAATGGGACCTTTAGCCGGCCCTCGGGGAGGAAACCCTGTACCAGCTTGGTCCCGGAATATGCCGGGAGCTAGTTTTAATGTTACAAAGAACGCCCGATACCCGGAAGCTGCCTTCCGTTTGGGTGATCTAATGATGGGTGAAAAACACAGTGTTATAAGCCGCTTTGGGGAAGAAGGAGTAGATTGGCTGCATCCAAACCCAGGGGACAGAACCTTTTTCCAAGGCTATGATCCTTACCT
>Ga0099364_10003184_pt1 | contig 25642 bp, 27 predicted proteins | sample TergutTh196P3_FD_73070 | JGI IMG/M metagenome (GOLD analysis project Ga0099364, IMG submission 73070) | Microcerotermes parvus P3 segment gut microbial communities from Pointe-Noire, Republic of the Congo - Th196 P3 | ecosystem: Host-associated > Arthropoda: Insects > Digestive system > Gut ...
GTCATTTTTTGATAATGGCTTCTTCCTCGTGCTTTTTTCATAAAAATTTTCCTCCTAAAATTATTTTTTAAAGAACCTTGAAAATTAATTCCAAAACTGAAAGAGCCTACAATGAAATGAGTTAAAAATCAAGTACGCAGGAAAAAGTCAGAGATTACCACATTCAGGACAGCAAAAAAAAGAACCCTATATTAGGGTCATTTTATATCTCTGGGAGAATGGTGTATATAGCGTAGTTTGCAAGATATATTATGCTGTGATAATATTCAATGTCAAAGAGCAAAAAAACACCGTTCATTTATCTGAAGCGGTGTTTTTCTTATTCTTAGTGGATAGGTGAATTGTTTTATAAGGCTTTCCATGTTTTTCACTTTAAAAGCGATTTGTATATATGTGGATTTGTATATTTATTAACATAGAAATAAGTCTATAAATCCTTTAATATATCTACCAAATAAGCATCGAATGCTGCTCGGCTGATAGAGCTAATGTCTTTATCTTCCGGTTTATTTCCTAAAGCAATTTTCATTCTTATGGCTTTACGTTGTTTTTCTGTGATATATACACCTATCTTAACTAATTTTTCTTTATTCACTACTGCTTCGCTATTTATTTTTTTCACTTCATTTTGCTCGGTATCGTCAGTATTATTTTTGCCGATGATATTTAATAACGTATCATCAGTATTCAAACGTTTTTTTGCCATTTTTATATCCCCTCTCCTAAAAACTCATTTATAAAATTTTCGTAATCATTGGCTATATCTTCACAGCCTTTAAAATCTAAAATGCTTTCGCTTCTCGATTGCGCTTCATCAACAGCAACACGGTTGCGAATAAAAGTATTAAAGAGCGGCATCTCTAAGGCTTCGCTCATTTTCTCAACTAAAATTCTAATGTCCTTGCTGTTAATAGTACGTGGGTCAAATTTAGTAAATAAAATTCCACTTATTTTTAAATTCGCATTGCAATACCTACGCACACCATTGACTGCTTTAAATAATTCATTTATACCCTTAACAGCAAATTTTCCTGCCGTAGTCGGTATAATTATTTCATCAGCAGCAGTGAAAGCATTAATCGTTAAAATTCCTAATGATGGGGGAGTGTCAATTAAAATAAAATCATAATCGCTTTTTATTTCTTCAATAGCTTCTTTAAGCCGATGTTCTTTACCTGTATGAGATAGTGCTTGGTCAATGCTGGCTAAAACAATATCAGCCGGAATAATATCGAAAGCAGAAAAGTGTTGTATCGTTTCTTTCGCGCTTGCTTCTTGCGTTAAGATTTCATATGTGGTATTTTTATCCTCTGTTAGCGCGTTGATACTATCAGATAAATTGCCCTGTGGGTCAGCATCTATAGCTAATACTTTATAACCCTTACGTTTTAAAATAGCCGCTATAGCTTGGGTGGTAGTGGTTTTCGCCACGCCCCCTTTTTGATTGGAAATCGCAATAATTTTTGCCATTTGTCGCACTCCTTACTAATAAATTTTTATAGATAAGTCGATATGCGTATAAGTATATTTATCATTATATCACTTTATTTACTTATTGTCAAGTGTATTTGTTGATTTATATATATTTTTTTTGCAGATAAGTAAATTTATCCCCTTATATAGGTTGGCCTTAGATATTTTTGTTTCAGACCAGTCAAAAAGTAGCCCTGTACTTCTAATGAAGTACAGGGCATTATAAGTTAATTTTCAAGCTATATTTCTTCGCTGAACTCTGCATCACAATCAATGCAGAGTACTTTCCCTGTAACGTCTTTGGTTGACCTGACTATAAGCCCGCAAATGGGACACTTATATTTGCGACTTGATTGCTTGGTACGAGTTACGGTCTTTTCCTTGCCGTCATTCCCTGTTTTGGTAACTTTAGGAGTTCCGTCACGGTAGGTTTTCATGCGCTCCAGTTTAAAACAACCGGCACGACAATGCTTTTTTACTAATTCTATAAACTTATCTGTTGGTTTTGTCACGCAAAAGCCGTATTTTAGGTCTTTTTCTACAATTAAGTCCCTTGATACGGCTACTGCTCTAAAATGGCTGTTATGATACGTTCCTTTGCGGCTGGTATCTTGTATGCCTAACTGAATATTCAGCAAGTGGCACATTTCGTGCATGAGCGTTGTTATTACCAGCTCAGCCGGTCTGTTAAGATACTCCGCGCATAAATTGATTTCTCTGAACCACGCACTATCTTTACTGCTCCATACTTTGGCTATGCTTATCCAACCGTAAGCCCCAGATGTGCTGTCGGTCAGAATTGTAATAACGGGGCGTTCCAGCTCATTATTAAAATACGTTTTATTGAGCAACTTAAACATTCGCTGCAGTTCATCAATCGCGCTTTGAATCGTTATTTCGCCTTTAATAAAAATCACTCCTTATTTTTTGATTTAAAGAACTTGAAAATTAACTTTCAAGGCGTGATTATATCAAAAAATATAAAAAAGTAAAAATCAAGGCGAAATAGAAAAAGAATAAAAATCAATAAATTTTAATTTTTTCCTCTACCTCATCATTTTGAATTAAAAGCAAATTGTTTTTTGCTGTCCCGCTTTATTTTTTATCGCGCCGATAACGCTGTTTTTAATTTCAAATACAATAAAATGCGTCTGATTTTTAAAAAATATAAAATTAGCCGTATTTTATATTCCTATATGTGTCATTATTTTCCATTTAAAAATAACATGGGTAAAAAATCAAAAATTTTATCATATTATTATAGTTTTAATATTGTTACTCTATATTTAATAAAATTTCGTCCAAAGCAACACAAACATTTTCCCAGCTTACATCCTTTGCATAATCGTAGTTCTCTGTATATATCTGCCATAATTTTCGTAAATCCTCGCTCACCCTAATATCGACCATAATCGCCGCGGCATTTTCAATAATATTTGCTGTGTTTCTGCGCTCCGATGTTGCTTGTAATGCCGTTTTCCATAAATCGAAATTTATATGGTCTTTCTGCAATTTCGTCAGAATAAACACATCATAAAAATCCCTCATACGTGTACCAGTAATATTTCGGCTGATGATTGCCTCAACCTTTTCAGCCAGCACCGTTTCAAGGTTATATGCTAATATTTCAATCTGTTCTTCGCTGAACATCAATTTGTGCCTGAACTCAATCGGACTCGGCGTTATCGCATCGCCGGTTGAAATATCTAACTTGACAGGAACTCTCATGTTTTCAAGATTCGCCGTCATATTTGCGCGCAGACATTCGTAACTGTGTTCCAGCATAATCGGTTCAATTTTATTCAGCACAAATGCTATGTTGTCACCGACTGGAATTGCTATAATGTCAGCCAGCATTTCTCTCAACTTACCCTCCGTCACAGGATAATTGCGTATCGTGCCGTCTAAATCCATTGTACCCCTGCTTTCAATGCCTACCATGTACGCAATTAACAATCCCCCCTTTAAGACAAAATTTGATTTATACCGCGACAACGAAAGCCGTTTCAAAAACCGCTCCAACATATAGTGACGGTATAAAACTTCCGGTTTTAAGCCGCTTTTTCGAGCGAGATTAGAGATATGCGCTTTTATCTGGGTTAATGTTCTCATAATAAAACCTCCATGTATGAACGCACTTTTTTATCAACACCGATGCTCTTGGCATAGGTAATCAGCTTGTGTAAATCTTTAAGACTGCTCTTAGCATATCTCTTGAAAGCGTCTGTGGTTAAAGCAATATCAACGCCTGCACGCGGTTTCAAGCAGTCACAAAGCGACCGTTCAATGCTGTAAACCCTCACATTATTGCCATACATCGTCTTAACCTCCAGAATATCACTATTATGAGTTTCTTTTTTATCAGTACGGATTCGCACATTTTTACTACGCAAGGTAAGCGAGTTATATCCGAAAGGCACGGTAACAGTATATCGGAGTGGGTCACGGTCACATAAGCCATGTAAATACAAGGCGGTATCGTGAGAATAAACAGCCTGCGACGCTGAGGCTTGGATACTAAACATTTCATCTTTAAATTTTTCAGGCAGCAAATAAACACCACGGGTAACACGCTCTAATTTGCCTAATTTCACGTAATTAGATAAAGCTGTTCTCGTAATCCCTGCACTTTCTGCATTCTTAGCAAAAAAATAACCGCTGTTTTCATTCGCAATTTTTTGAATTTTTGAAAATTTCTCCATTATCATCACCTAATCTTAACTTTTATACTATAATTATAACATATCATAGTATGATTGTCAATATTGTTTTTTTTTAAACAGGACAGCAAAAAAATAAATTATATCTATATTATAATTAGACAATAAATAGATGATATATATTCTTGTTTTTACTACCTAATTATGTAACATTCCGTATTTTTTCTTTTTTCGCTACTTCGCTTATTTTATTTTAAGGCTATTTTGCCTATTGCATATACGCCGTTGTCGGCGTATAATATAAATAATTAGACAGCTGGGACAGACCGCGAGCCGAACAAGGAACGGCAAAAAGTATGAAAGAAACGAATATTTACAAAGTGCAAATGAATATTAGAGGTACAGAAGCTGATGCAATATCTTTGCGTAAAAGTCTTGCTCAATGTACTTGTGACGAGTTCGAGTTGGAAGCAGTTTTCGATGTCAATGTTGAGTTAGAAACATCACTGGAACATTGTGTGAAATCGAACTAAAAACTCACTTAATCCCCCGTACCTACAAGGATAAGTACGGGGGATAATCACATTGTATCAGAATTACAAAAAACAGCCGAAAAGGAATACTATGTATGAAATTGAAGAAGATGATAATTTGGGTTAAACATTATACTTTAAAATTCACATGACAAAATTTAAATACTTTATTACGGTTGCAGAAGTCGCTAAAAAATACAATAAAAAGCCCAGAGGAATAACGGACAACCTCAATCGTGGTGCAATCAAAGGTCAAAAAGTCGGGCGTGATTGGTTAGTGTCTGTTTGTAGTGCAGATAGTTTTTATAACAAAGATACAAACTTAAAAAATTCGATTTGTGCAAGCAATCAGGGTTTACCCTGCAAAAAAAATTAGAAAGAGTTATGCAAAAATATTACCATTGGCAGATAATAGCCTTAAAAGTGCGTAAAATTATAATAAATACGAACTACAAAAGCATGGTGTATCCACATATTTACAAAATATTCACAAATATACGAACTTTTACACTTGATAAATACGAACTGTTGTGTTAAAATAACTAAAACACAATGGGGGGAGTGAGCATGAATAAAAAAACTTTAACGATAACCGCAGAGCAATATCACGACATAATCAACACCATGCGTAAAGGCTTCAGCGGTTGCCGTCCGAATAGCAGAGTCGCGGCGGCGTTGGTGATTGAAGCTAATTTAGGGCTGCGGATTTCTGATATTTTAAAATTAAAACTGAATGATATTATCAAGGACGGCGACAGATACCGTCTTGACATGACGGAACAGAAAACAGGCAAAAAGCGCACTTTTACTGTTTTACCTGAAATGTATAGCTATATCAAAATTTACTGCCTTGAAAACGGTATCAAACCGCATGAGGTTATCTTCCCTATAACCGAGCGGGCAGTACAAAAACAATTAAAAGCAGTATGCGATTACTTAGGCATCGAGGGTGTTTCAACTCACAGCTTTCGGAAATTTTTTGCGACGAATATTTACGTCAACAATAATTTTAATATCGTTATCGTGCAAAGGCTACTACAACACTCCACACCAGAAGTCACGCAGAAATATATCGGCATCGAGTCAAAAGAGATTGAGGACGCACTTCAAAAGCATCTGCAGTTGATTTAGGTATATATTTTAAAATCTTGCAAGATATAATTTTATTTGATATTATTAGCATCGCCTGCATTTTTTGAATTTTTTAAATGATAGGCAGCAACTACAAATACACCGATTCTTTTGGAATCGGTGTATTTGATTTATCATAATTATTTTTTAAGATACGATTTTTACTTTCCCTAAAAACTCAGACCAACTATCCTGATGGTCGCCATCATCACACCACAAATCATCAAACGGGGAATTTTCCCCCGATTTAATTCGAAACACATGAATTACATCATCTATTTTAACCTGTAAAATACCGATTGTCGGGATTATTCCGAAAGCGCTATGTTCGATAGGGAGTCCGGCTTCTTTTAAATCATCCGCTAAATCCCAGCTCCATTTTGGGTCGCTTTTTAAAGAAGTCTTAATATCATACCATTTAAGGGCTTCTTTTTCAGTTTCAAACGAACAGAGTTCAATATTTTTTATTTTTTTATCAAATTCCATTTCTGGCGGGGCAGAAATAACCGCCCCTTTGTAAATGCCGTAAATAGCCATTTTAATATCTCCTTTCGGTTTTCTTTAAAAAATTTTTTAACTATAATTTAATTCAAAATCAATCCAACGCTTTCAGCCTTCGAGCGACTAAACACACCCGATTCAATCAGCGTTTCATAGAGCATTTTATCAGCGTCTTTTAATTTCGAGCTTAACCCGTCAAAACTAATCCCCGCGACGTTGCCGCGCATAAACTGCGTATTATTCGAGGCGTTGTATTCTCTGGCTGTCAAACCGATTTTATCCGATAATTCCCACGCTTTATCCCATTCGAAATCTGTGCCTGAAACATAACCCAGAGCGCGCAAAACAAACGTGAGATACTGCGTTGCCGTAACAGTCGAATCGCCGCCGAACGTTGTCGCGCTTGTGCCGCTTGTCAATCCGTTGGCGTAGGCGTAACCTACAAACGGCGCAGCCCAATCAACAACATCGGTAAACGGCGTTTCCCATGTTCCCGCTCGCGCTTCGGCTTCTTTTCCGAGCAGACGAACAAGCATCGTCACGGCTTCATATCTTGTCGGTGTGCGGTTTAAATCAAAATTCGGTCTGCCGCTTAGATTTGTGCCAACGCCGTTAAATAAGCCGAGTTCGTTGAGCCAGCTTGCTTTGAGCCACGCGTCGCGCTTCTCCTGCGTATCAAAATTACCCGCGAGATAGCCGTCAGGGTCAACAACGGCGAAGTAAGAGAGATTGGGTTTAAAATCCTCGTTAAACAGCCCATCATAGCCGTAGCCGTTCCAATGAGCAAAGTCATATATGGGACAGCCGGCATTATCTATATACTCCGCATATTTTTTAAATAACAAAAAGGTTTTCGCGTACATCTCGGCTTGTTCAGTGTAAAAGTTGGGATGATCTTGCTCCAGATTTTTATATTCTGTATAACTATCTACCCATCTGTTGTCTTCCCGCCATCCGTCGCCTATTTCTATGCCTAATTTTACGCCCAGTGGGATAAAGAAATTTATTGCCTGTTCTACGTCCTCCCAACCGTTACACCAGACTTGTACAATTTCTATTAACAACCGTTCTGGTTCACTGTTTCGCGGGTCGGTTTTCCACTTTTCGTTGAGTTCTTTTACCATATCAAATAGTATGCTGTCCTTTATTTCTTCGCCCAAACATTCTCCGAAAGCAAGCTTGGCTTTCGGGTCGGTTTGACGGACAGCCACAAAACCGTCGTAAATAAAATCGGTATCATGCTCGCCTTTGCTCTCGTCCGCTCCGTTTGCGTAAGCTGTACGCCACGGGCCGAATCTGTTATCGGTTCGTATCGCGCTGCGCCATTCCCCGTTATAATTTCTGGTATCCCAGTTTATTAATTCTTCGCCGAATACTTCCCAATAATAGATTTTCCCGGCAAGGTGTCCGGCAATCTCTTTGATATTCGTTTCCAAAATGTCTTTTGCCTGCGAACGGTTAATCAAAGTCCCGTCAGGTTTTCTCGCGGGTAAACTGTCGTTTGAGGAGAGAGGAAGTATTAACCTCCAGCTCATGCTGTAAAAATTCACGCCGATTTCGTTTAAATAGTTCACGACATCGTCGGTGTATTTAAAGCCGCTGATATATTCTCCGAGAAAGAAAAATTTCCCGTTTTCATCCGGCGGACCGGTAAACGGCATTGTTAAAGATACCAAATCAAAATGACGATTACTGATTGTGCTGTGATATGGAATATCGAAGGTTGTCCAATCAGGGTCACCCCGCAGTAAAAAATCGTTTTTATAAGTTTCTTTCAGCGAAGGCAGCCGGGCAGATTCAACAATATTTTCGTTGACTTCTGATTTTACAAAAGAGAAATCGTCAATGTAATATTCGGCTTGACAAGTACCCTCAAATAAAGAAACCGAGATATGACCGGCAGCGATATCCTCCGCGCTGAACATTGCTCTGTATTTAATATAACGCCAGCCGTCCGATACAGTGACATATATATATTTAAGCTCTACATTTCCAGACGTCATCGAAAGCCTCGCATAGTGTTCTTGGTACCAATCGACGCCGGACATATTTACGTCCAATTCACGGTTAACTGCAGGTGTAAATGTCGGGTCAGGTTTTACAAGTGCCCACATCGAAATATCATATATAACGTCAGGCTCGATATAATCTTCGATGAGCAGCTCTATACCGCCAAGACTCCCTTTCGGACTTGAAACAAGCAGCGAGTTTTTGCCCGAATACGCCTCTTCACTCGTAATGATAAGATTTGTGCTGGAATTCGGTATAATCTCGCCCGGTTTGCCGTCCTCAAAGTCAAGCGTTTTAAATTCTTTGGCTTTTCTGTTTGGGTCAAACTTTACAAAAGAAAAGTTGTCGATATAAAATTCTTCCCCGCCGTCGCCGCCTTGTATATGAAGCCTTAAATCGCCGCTCTCGACTTCTTCTTTGGTAAACGTTACGTTGCCTCTGATTTGCATCCAGTTTTTATTTGAGATAACATCTCCTGCAATCCCTCTAACATCAGATTCAGTTAATAAAAATATTCCTATCCATATAGGCGTATCCGTTTTAAGCCGTATCCAAAAAGAAAGATTATACTGCGTATCGGCTTCGACGTATTTGCTGATGTCGATTTCTACTCCGTGCCAGCCTTCTAAACGGTTTGAAACAAGCAGGGAGTTTTTGCCCGAATGGGATTGTTCGCTGGTGACGGTTAGTTTTACGTTGTCTTGTCCGGGTTCAAAGCCGCCGCTTGAACCGTCCTCGAAGTCGATTGTCGGCATATTTTGTGCCGCCGCTTGAACAGTAAAGCTCGTTGATGATATGGGTATAATGCTAAAAAAGAGCGCGATTGCCAACAGGCACGCAAAAATTTTCTTGTTCAATTCAATTACCTCCTTAATTGTTTTTGAATTGGATTTTTGTTTTTTTAACTAATTTTGTTTTGAGCGTATTGTGAAAATCAAATATATTAGATTTTATGCGGAGATTCTTAAATCGTAAAATATGGTTTTCCTCCACTTTTAATCTTAACGGATATAATTCTCCGCAGTTTGCTGCGTTCCTTATAAACCCCGCTTCAAGCAGCGAGGATTTTTATTTAAACTGTGAATAAACCTTTGTCATTAAGTCACTCGATATTTATTTCTATAGTATATCAATATAATTATATCACAAACAAAAACATAATTGGTGTGCTGGCTGCACACTTTTGAAAATTTTTTTATTTTGAGGATAAAAGAATAGGTTGTTCCTCTAAAAACCCGTAATTTTTTAAAAACGCAAAAACATTGACAAATCAAGCTATTTGTGATATTATGTACTTTATAAAAATAAAAATTTACCCTGCGGATAATTGTATAACTTTATCCGCAGGGCTATTATATTTATTCCATTTTAAAAAAGTACGTTGTGAAACATTACATAATTTGGCGGCTTCTCGGGAAGAAATGTTTTTTGCTTGATAATCGCTGCTGACTTTCGCAAAGTTTGGCGGTTTAGTTATTGGCGGTCTGCCAAAGTTTACGCCGCGCTTTTTTGCGGCGGCAATACCCTCGGCTTGTCTTGAAAGCAAGGTTTCACGCTCGCTTTGAGCCACAAAGGATAATATTTGTAAAACAATATCACTAATAAATGTGCCGAGTAAGTCACGGTGTTGGGTAGTATCTAAAAGAGGCATATCAAGCACAGTAATATCGGCGCGTATATTTTTAGTGATTATTGCCCATTGCTCAATAATTTCTTTGTAATTTCGCCCTAAGCGGTCTATTGATTTAATGATTAGCTTATCGTTGGGTTTCAACTTTTTTAATAATTTCCTGTATTGAGGTCGCTTAAAATTTTTTCCTGAAAACTTATCAGTAAAAATATGTTTTTTTAAAACTCCCGCTTTTGTTAAAGCATAAATTTGTCTGTCGCTGTGCTGCTCTTTTGTAGAAACTCTGGCATAGCCGTATGTATGCATATAAACTCCCCCTTAAAATAAGTTATTTTAGAGACGATTTTATATTAAATATTTTGCTACAGCTAATATATTAATTTGCCTTGAAAAATAATTTTCAAAATGTTATTTTTTCATCGCTTTTAATTGCTCGTTCCAGTCTTTATACTTCGCGTCCGGCGAATGCGTTTTAACGCACTCTATATGCTCTTTAATAGCTTTTATGAAGTTAACCCCTGCCGGGTCATTATCAACACATAGAAAGGGTTGTACGCTGTGTTTAGCTACGCCTAACATGTGCTTAACAATATTTTCTTTCAGCCCAGCCATAGAAATAAGCAGGCAATCATTTAAAATTTTATTTTCTGCGTTTTTAATATCCCAGAATGAAAGTAAATCGACTGCGCTTTCAAAAAACAGCATGAATTTTACCGTGTTGCTGTTAGTAGGGTTGATATTATACCCATAACCGTATTTGCTGCCTGTTTTAAGCCCTTTAAATCGCTTGTGAGTAAGTGTTCCTTGCGTTTCTGCACCTACGATATTATTTTTCTCATCATAAATCGGAAAAACAATATTATGAGCTTGGTAAAACTCTCCTTTTTCGTTGGTAAGGTCCTGGCTCTCCTGAAAAATCAGCTTATCAGTTATTAATTTTTTTATTAATTCATAGCCAATGCCTCGTGTTTTACTTAGATAAGCGATAGCCCGTCGCAAATCATTTTCAAATTTAATATCAGAAATATAAAATTGCTCTGATATTTGTTCATCTTCGCACTCATCAGCAACGGGTATAGTATTATTTAATTCAAGAAGTGCGGTTTTAAAGTCCATATCTTTATGACGCATAAGATAATCAATCGCGTTTCCGTGTTCTCCGCGACTGTTCCAATAATACGAGTTATCAGTAAATGTTAGGCTGTCATGTTCTTTATGGCGATAACGGCTGCCAGCGCGTTCTAACGGCTCACCGATGGAAATTAAATATTCCGCAAGGTGAGCTTGGCGTGCACGTATGATAGTATTCTGTTCGATATTTTTGTTATGCTTAAACTCTTTCATAAATTAATCTTTGGTTTTTAAAATAGTAGTTTATTATAATTATAACAAACGAACTTACAAACAGTTTAAATATTTTATAAAGGTTATCAACAGGCACAGCCTCGCGCACGGCTTGTTTGTTAGCTTGTTATCCTCCTTGTTATATATCTTGTTTTTTAAGAACTAACAAGACTTGTTTTACAAGTCTTGTTTTCGGTGACTCATAACCCCCATTTTTCCATGGCTTTGAGAATGTCTATGCCTATATGGATTTGCGTCTATGCCTATGTGAATTTGCAACTATGCCTATAGTTTAAATCACTAATAGGCATAATATTAAAATGTAAAAAATGGCGATTTTACCTAATATTTCGTAGATTTTACCTGAATTTTATATTGATTCTAACATATTTAAAAATATATTATATTGTCGAAAGAACCGAGAAATCCGTGCTTTGTATAGTTACTGTTTTATTTTGTCTATGCCTATATGGATTTGCAACTATGCCTATATGGATTTGCGTCTATGCCTACATGGATTTGCGTCTATGCCTACATGGATTTGCGTCTATGCCTATGTTGTTAATTTAGTATAGTTATTTTGTTAATTTTTCGCCTATGTGATTGACAATATATAGGCATAGATGTATTATTATATTGATTGAGGTGATTAAAATGGCAACTATTAAAAATAATTATTTAGTCGAAAAAAGGAATGTATTAAATGAACTGCGCTCAAATAATATGAATTTGCAAGAACTGCGCTTTTTTAGTATATACTTGGCAAAAATAAATGCCCGTGATGTTTCTACACGAATGGTGCGTTTTCCAATGGCAGAATTTCAAAAAATTATGGATTTAGGTCGGGTTAATAAAGATTACTTAATGCGGATTACTAATTCTTTGTTATGCAAAGTGGTTAATATTCCTAATGGTGATGGTGGATATAAAGGATTCCAGCTTTTTAAAGAATGTCATGTTTATAAAGAAGCAAGTGGCGAATGGTATGTTGAAATAGATGCACATGATAAGGCTTTGCCTTTGATGTTTGAATTTAAAGATAGATACTTCACCTATGAATTATGGAATGCTCTCCAGTTGAAAAGTGTTAATCAGCTCAGAATGTATGAACTTTTAAAACAATATGAGAAAATCGGGGTGAGGATTGTCCCTCTATCTGAATTAAAAGAATTATTGGGTCTTGATGTTAAGGAGCATCCGCGATTTAATAATTTTAAAGTATGCGTTCTCGACGGCTGCCAAGAAGCATTGGAAACATATACGGATATAAAATTTACCTATGAAGCAGTCAGAAAAAGCGGTAGAGGCAGACAAGTTACCGCTATAAAATTCATTATTTCTAAAAATGAAAATTATGTAGACCCACTTGCTTTAGCTGATTTTATCGACATACAAGATGCCAAGCCTGATAATGCTGAAGATGATATAGAAATAGAATTTGAAAGTGAACGATTAGGTTTTTTAGCAGAGGCTTGTAATAATGAATTTAACGAGGCTGAAATTCAAGTTTTGTATAATTTGATTATTCAAATTCTCCCCCATAAAGTAGGCGGCACGATTCATGATTTTCAGCTTAGAGCCTATGACCATTTAAAACACCGTTATGATGAGTTACTTTGGCAGGCTGGACGAAAAGAAATTAAAAGCCGTTTCGGGTATTTAAAGAAAATCCTTGAAGCTGATATACTGCCGGAGCAATAAAAGCGTCGGGACAGGAAAAATAATCGGGGCTGCGCGCCCCGTACCCCCGGCGACTTCGCCGCCGAATTTTAAAATTGTCTTGATATATCAATGTTTTTTGTATGCTTTTGTTTTTTCGGGTGTTAGAGGCAAAGGAACCCCTAACGGGGTTGCCGTTACATCTTCGGAGTTTGCGCCCGTTTTCTCTCGGAACTCCTGACACCTTGACAGCTATCACACCCGGGCTGTTGCGCCAACAAGTAAGCCTCGGTAGGGACGGTAGGTCTGTCGGTCGCCATGAGCCTTTTAATCTCTCACATCTCCGTCCTCGCTCTTGAAAGACTATCTTTCGGTTTTTTCGGTATGCCGTCGGTATAAGTCCCCCTCATGTCTGGGTTTTACCTCTTTTTTTATATCCCGCATAAGTTTCGCGGTGCTGGGTAAAAGGGCGACATGATAGCCCGATTGACTATAAAAGCGCAAGGCGTTATAATCTATGTCAGCTTGTGGTTTTCAGCCACTATATTTCCAACCCCTGTACGTCAATACAGGGGAATTTTTTCACTTTCAGGCATTAAAAAGCCCTTTGGTTCGGTGGCAAGATGTGCGCGATAGCGTACATTGGCAAAATGTTTTTCAACATCTCACCAGCCTACCAAAAGGCTCTACAACAAATATTGTATCACGCTATCACTGTTTTACAACCCCCATTTTGCCGTTAGGGTTGGTACTGCAAAAAAGTACAAAACTGAGTTTATATTACAATCCTAAACTTGTCAATAGGTCAGAATTGTAGCCAAATTTTCAAAATTTTTCGAAAAAAAGCCGCTTCGAGGCAGTAATGGCGGGATAGCAAAAAAGAAGATTTTCAAAGGCTTATTGTTTTGTCTACAAATATACTTATATCTTTGTGTATGTGTCTATTTATCCACAAATCAATTTTCAAGCTGATTTAAAAGTATTTCGATATTTTCTTTATCTGTTGAATTTCTTGGGGATATTTCGGGCATTGAAATACTGGCTCTAAAGCCTGCGTCGCTCATTCGCTCGTTTGCAAATGCTATAACCTCCCTATAAGTCGCATAATAAGTGAGGTCGATAAGCCCCGCATCACTCAATCCAGATAATTCAAAATTGCCAAAGTCAAATCTTTCATTCAAATAATTTCTCTGCCCTCCTCGAACTAATTCCCAACCACTTTGTTCTCCAAAAATCATGCTTTCCATGTGCAATTCGTTTACATAATTATTGTGCTGTTCTATCGCTGAATCAATGCTGAAAGGAAAAATCAAATCATAATCAGTAACTTTTTTTAATATATAAGAACGGTCAGCAACGAGAAAATCGGATATTTTATTTTCTACTTCTCTCTCAATTTCTTCGACGATATAAATATTAAACAGCCAACCGGTATCAGCAGCGGTTTGTATATAATTATTTGATGGTGCTTGACCAGTTACAAGCTGATATATGTGGGCGCGGTCTGCAATAATTTTATCTTCCGTTTCCAGTGCAGCCCTGCGATATCCGCTATTATCACCTCTTGTATATGCCTCACTCTCTATTGTAAAAATGTAGTTTCTAAACGCGTTAATAATACCGTCAAGATTATTTGCATCTTCATCTAAAGGTTGCCTTGTGATATGCGAATATAAGTTATTCGCACTTACTATAACATCTTTTTGTTCTGCCTGAACTCTTCCTGTAAAAAAATTCGCTAATCCAACTAAGCAACTTATGCTTATGCCAAGCAAAACTATTAAGCCAACAGCGTTAATCTCCTTATTCAGTTTTTTAATTTCTGAAAAACTGCGGATTTCATAATCACTTGATTGTTTTTCGTAGTAGGGAGCTTTATCAACGCGGCAAAAGCCTTCCGGGGTCATAAGCACAATATCTTTGAGCTTGGCAAAATCAGCGGGAAAGATAATCGGCTCACGGTGTTTTATCCAACTACTGCTATGTCCCGTTTCTATACCATCATCACTGTCATAATTTATTGAACGGTTCTCTTTCTCTACTTCACATGTGCCAACTAAATCGCTGAAATATTTTTGACTTTCAGCATCGGTGGCACTCAATATCGCTTTATAAGGACAGTTATCAACGATTATGCGCCGAGCTTCGCTACCGTGAATATTATCAAGCTGTGCTAAACTCTGTATCATTAAACAAAAAGTCACGCCCTTGCTGCGGAGCGTCGCTAATCCGCTTACCAATGAATCAACTTTGCCAACGCGAGCGATTTCATCAAGCAATAATAAAATAGGCGGTCTGTTTTTACCCTCTGCTGTAGTTTTATCCGGGCGGCGTTCCAAAGTCCTTATAAGCTGATTTAACATCAGTGTGGTTAAACTGCTCCACTGCTCAATTTTATCTTCCGGCAAGCATAAAAAAATATTATCTTTTTCTAAGTCGTTCCAACTAAAACAGCTTTCATCTTTTTCACTGTCCCGCAAAGCATTTTTAATTAAAGGGTCAGTAGCAAAAACCATTATTTTATTGCTTAATTCAGTAGCAATACCAGCCATTACTTTCGGCTCTAAATCGCTAAATTGATTAATGAATACTTTAGCGTCTATATTATTGCTGTTCCCTATAATATCACGTAATTTGTCTGCTGAAACTGATTGAAGTTCCATCATAGTTTCGCTAAAATTCTTTTCGATACCAAAAAAATATAATATTGCCGCCGTTAATAAGTTTTGTGCTGCCTGTATCCAAAACGGGTCGCGCATATTATTAGGTAGCGGAATGATTGACAAGGCTATTTCACGGGCATTTTGTACTAAGCGTTCCTTACCATCTTGGCGCAATAAATAATACGGGTCGTAACCGCAAGTATCTGTTTTAGTCGGGTCAAAAATTTTTGCCGCTCTTTTCTTGGTTGTTCCGTTTTTTCTCTGAAGCTCATGCCAATACGACGATAATTCCCCTTTTATATCAATCGCAAAAATAGGCGCGTTCCATGTTTCGATTGTTGGCTTGGCGATACATGAGCTTTTACCGCTTCCGGCACCGCCTACAACAATAATATGCCCGTCTTGATTTTGTGGCTTTCCAACAAAAAATTTACCTTTGAACCAAAAACCTAATTTTTTTGTGCCGAAGAACATACCGTTAATATCTCTTTGCTCTGACCCTATCATGAATTTAGGGATATTTTTCCCTTCGCGCTCAGGGCGATAATTATGCTTAAATAATTTCAATAAAAAGTTGTCCGGCGGTAATGATTTAAAAAATCTATAGCAATTCCATATTAAAACTGTTATACTGATGAGAAGCGATATGACAAATATAATACTCCCTACATTCACACCGTAATCGTAATTAAATTCGTTTACGCTTACAGCGAAACCGGAATTAAAGTTGTACATCAGCCAAAAATTAAAATAAGTAAACAGTATCACCCAAAATCCGGTAAAAATTATTAAAAATCCTAATACTTTGTTAAAAAACCTGAAAATTTTTCTGATACCACCAGTCAAGGTGATTATAAGTCTACCTGACATTCTTTTCACTCCCTTATAAATGGTTTTTTTAAAATGACCGGCTTTGCCCGATTTCTCGGGTAAATTCGCGGTTACGTTCCTTTTCGCGTTTTCGTTCTTCTGCTTCCTGCAAATTCCTGATTCTGCGCTGTTCCTGATTCTCACGCTCAATGGCTCTTTGTCTTTGCTGTTGATTGCGCTGTCTAATTGCTTCTCTATCTCGTTTTCGTTCTTCTTGTTGGCGTCGAATATGATTTGCATAGATTTTATCGTTATTCAGCTTGAAATCAAAACGGCAATTTTTTTCTATAAATGCGCTTAGTTCCGGATTCGGCTTTGTAATATATCCAAATTTAGGGTGTTTTTCAACGATTAACCCTCGTTTTTCAGCAGTTTTTTTAAAATGCTCATTTTTGACTATGCTATTATCGTTAATATCACGTACCCCGCGTTTCCTGTTATACTGATGGCACATTCCCTGCATAAAGCCTCCTATCACTTCATCAGGCGAACGGTTAAGATGTTTTATATACATTTTAATGTCATTTTCATTATGCCAAGCGGTAATATCTTTCGTATCTCCGATAATAAAGTTTATCGGCAATGCTTCTAACTCATTATCAAAATACCTCTCGTTAAGCATTTTAAACATTCGCTGAAGCTCGCCCTTTATTTCAATTTCACGGCTTTCCGCAGCTTTATCAATGTTGGCAGCCTTCTTTTCCTGATTGATTTTTTTCGGCTTTTGTTTCCCGTTTCTATTCGATAATTCAAAATCTGAACGGCAATTTTTCTGAACTAATTCCGTAAACTCCGGGGTAGGTTTTGTAATATAACCGTGATTAATGTCCGGTTCAGCGATTAGTCCCCGTGCTTCTGCCGCTTCTTTAAAACGCTGGTTATGATATTTTCCGTTGTCGCTGGTATCGCGTATGCCATGTTGCTTATTATATAAATGGCACATTTCATGCACGAGTTTCCCTATTACCTGTTCCGGTGGTCTTTCAAGGTCTTCGGAATATAAGTTAATTATCCTGTTACCATTATTAATACTCTCACCATTGTTATAGTAAGCGGCGGGAAGATTAACCGTTGTTTGCCCTAATTCATTATTAAAATATTCTGTGTTAAACAAATTAAACATATTTTGCAACTCATTTTTTGCCGTGATTTCGCGGTTTGCTCTCCCTATACGAGTGTCTATACCGCGTTTTTCCATTTGGCGCACGGTCGTTCCCTCATGCATAGTCGGCTCTCTGTCTATTCCCCTATCTATATAGCTTCTATGGTCTACCCGGTCGTTAAATCCTAAACGCTCTAATTCCCGGTTTTGTATATCAGCCCATTGCTCCCGCCACAATACAACATTCTGGCGTTTATCCCATTCAGGGCTTTTTTTCTTGCTTAAACCCTCTGGGGTTATAGCGCGGGTAGTTAATAACACATGCGCGTGTGGATTATTTTTTTTGATGCTTTTATCATGTTGGGCTTCTTCGTGTCGGTCGTCTTTTCGGTGTCCGTGTTTGCCGTCATGGATTGCTATGTCTGCGCCCATACCTAAATTTACAAAATTATTGTTTATATAATCGCGCGTTAATGTAAGCTGTTGTTCGGGGGTTAATTCCAACGGCAGAGCAATTTCGATTTCCCGCGCTGTTCGGGCGTCTTTGCGCTTTTCTGCTTTTTCTACGGCGTTCCAAAAATTTTGACGGTCTAAAAGTTCACGGGGCGCGTTATCAGGCAATAAAATTTCACTATGAATAACGCCTGTCTTGCCTGTATAGTCATGAGTTAAGCCATCATGGTCGTTATATAATTTTGTCGCACTTCGGTAAGCCGCCGCTCCTACTGCTGACCGCCCTTGATTTCTGCTGACATACTTAACGGATAAATGATACATAGCCAAATAAATCACCGCCACTCGTAAGGTTTGTTTTTCTGCAATGTTAAGTTACAAAAATTTCATCTTTTAACAGTGCAGGAAAACAAATTTATTTTGAGATTTGAGCTTCAGCGAAAAATCAAAATAAATCGGGGGACGGGGTTTCCCCGCGCAAATTAAAATATTCAGAATTGAATTTTTAATTTGTGAGCCTCGCAGAGCGCGCTATGTTGTAAAAAAATTGCTTTGCAATTTTGTAGCAACATGTAAGTGCGCCCTTACGGGATTTTCAAAATTCCAACCTCTGCAAAAAAATTTTAAAAAAATTATTCCTTACTAAATTTCTAATTTCCTACTTATAAATAATTTTAACAGAATATTGTAAACTTGCTCGCAATATTTTGTTAAAATTTACACAGTGGGAAATAGAAATTATGAAAGAATTTTTTTGGGAATTTTTTAAGATTGTTGGAGGAATTTTAAATTCCGGCGATAGGCGACGTTAAAAAATCGGCTTACCCGGTATTTTAACATGAGCCTGTCGCTTCCCTTGCCGTTTGTGCAAACTTAATTCAAATAAAATTAACATGAAATTAGTTAAAGTATTTAATAATTTTATGGTATAGTTTATTTGAATGCCGCAGGATTTTTGAAAATGACAGCCAACATAAAAAATAGTGATTTTTAAGTTTCCGTATATATTTAAGATTCCTTGAACTGTTTTTATGTTGGCTGTCATTCGGAAGCCTATAAATTAATCTCAATTAAATTTATTACGGCGAATTATTTTACAGGGGTGATAAAATGCAAACAGAATTAAAATCTTCAATAGACAAAAAAATCGAAGAAGAAAAAGTAAAATCTAAGGAACGTATTGCAAAACTGATTGATAAAGAAAAAGATACAGTCAAACTAGTAGCTTTAATTGACGAAGAAAAAGCCGCCACAGCTAAAAAAATAGACCAGTTAAAAAATCAAAAACAGGCTGTTACCAACCGTGAAAAAACACAAAAACGAAAAGAACGCACTCGCCGCTTAATCCAGCATGGGGCATTAGCAGAAAAATATTTTAATTGTCCTGATATTGACACGGGCGATTTTGAAATTCTGTTAAAAAATATTGTGCGCCATGTGCAGATTGATATAATATTATATGAAATGCAGACGGAGCAGCAAAAAAAAGAGGACGAAAACAGCTAAAATTTACTTTCGTCCCTATACCTCATCATTGTAAGATACGCATTTATGCTCTACAAATTATCTAAAAATTCTGATATAATGCGCCTCGCCGATTAAGAAGCGTGGGGTAAATTAAATTTTAATAAACTTCTATGAAGTCTGGTGTAAATTCATCATCAATCCAAATCGTTAATTATCTTAAAGTTTTTAAATTGTTTTTCGTTACTTTCATTTTTATTCTTCTAATAAATAGCTCTGTAACTGATAGGAAATTTCTTCATACGCAAACCACGCTAAAAGATTTTGATTTTGAAAATCAAGTGCTAACGGGTCGTCTGTTTCCCACTTGTCGCCAAATAATTCATTGATAGATAAACCCGCGTTTTCAAGTGTTTCATATAATAATCCGTTAATTTCAATTTTATATTTTTCATAAAATTTAGTAGTATCATAAAAATAAATCATGCTACTAACTACGCCCGATACTAAGCCGCATTTTTGTATTAGCTCTAACCATGATATTATGTTTTCTTCTATAGTGGATTTTTTTTGCTGTTGGGCATCTTCTATAATTTCATCGACTACACGTTTATATAGGGGGTTAATCTTAAATTTATTTAAATCTTTCATAATTCTGTCGCCCTTTCACGGCTGCCGTCTTTCCAGCTGTCTAACTTATTTTTATTATACCATGATGTCAGTACATGTCAACAAGCAAATTATATCTTGACTTTGTAATTACATCATGGTATCTTTAGTGTATAAGGTAAAATTATGCCCACAGCAAGGACAAGAGCTAACCGAAAATATAACGAAAAAGCATATTCCCGTTTTCAGTTGAGCGTGCCAAAGTGTGAGAGAGCTGCTATAGATGAAGCTGTCAAAAATTCGGGGCTAAGCCGCAATGCCTTTATAATAAGTGCTGTTAAAGCAAAAATTAAAGCATTTGCCGATATATCAAAGATTAGCTAAAAAATTCGATTAGTGTCAGCAATCAGGGTTTATCCTGCAAAAAAAATAGCCCTGCACTTCATCATCGAAGCACAGGGCGTTGTAAGTTAATTTTCAAAGGGGCTTTTATTGCTCCCCCAGCGTTCTGATTTCTTCAATCATGGCGTTTAACTCTGTTATTGAAGCCAAAAGCGCGGTCGCAGTTTGATTTTTTTCCTCTGTCAGCTCTCCTATACATTCCTTATTTTCCCTAATGATTTCAGCTAATTTGCTTTCTTTACTTGATATTAAACGCTCATACCCTTTATATTTAGCGTTCAATATATTAAGCTGAAGCATGAGCAGTTTATTAACACTGTCTTTGATAACCGCCGTGACTTTCGCCATCTGTACGCTTAAATCAGCACTGCGGTCAGTCGCTTTTTTCCAATATGTATCGTCCATATACGAAAAAGCGAGCTTGATTTTATCAAGTTGGTTTTGTTCCATTTATTTATCACCCCTCAATCTAAAAAGGCAGGTCGTCAGACTGCAAAATATCGTTAGATTCATTATTTTGATTGCTGCCTTGTGCATTATTCTGCGTTTTTTTACTGTCTGCAAAATAACAGTTTTCAACCATGATTTTGTATGATACTCTCTTTATATTTTCTTTATCGTGCCAAACATCACGCTGTAAGCGTCCCTCGATATATACCATTTGTCCTTTTTTGAAATATTTAGATACAAATTCAGCTTTTTTTCGCCATGCCACTATATCAAGAAAATCCGTTATTTTATTTCCGTCCTTGCCTTTGTAATCTCGGTCAACCGCAAGCCCGAAGTTGGCTACTGCTTTCGGCTCGGCACCCGATGTATGGCGCAGCTCAGGGTCGCGCGTTAGCCGCCCCATTAAAGTAATTCGATTTAACACAAAAAATCCTCCTAAAATAAAATTTGACTAAACTCATCTTCAAGGCAGGTTATTAAGCCGTCAAAATCTTCCGACGGTCCAAGTAAGTCCGCGCATGACGCTATTATGTTGTAAGGGATTTCAAATTCATCGGCAAGACTTTTCAAATAGTCTCGCCTGTCTTTATATCCTTTCTCAACATAGATATTTTTTCTCCGCTCATTCATTTAATCTATCTTCCTCCCGTATAAATAAATTTAATTGCTTTAAAGGTCGTCAAACAGGCTTATTTGCTCGATTTCTCTCTTTATCACTGTTTCTTGCCTGTTTATCGTTGGCACGGCTGTTTTAGGCACTGTAGAGGCTTCAAAACCCATATTAAGCTGTGGCTGGTCGTTGTTACCGCCGCTGCTCTTCAACAAAACAGCTTGCTCAACAGGTTTTGCTTCAATCGGCGTATCCGGCATTAGAGTTTCAAGCTGTCGGAAAGCCGCATACATAGGCTCGGACGCGCGTTTTAACATTTCATCTTGAATACAAAATTTAGTCGTAATGCCACAATGCTCGCGCCATACCCAATTATGAAGGATATAAAACGGCGTGTACCAGCGCGACCATTCTTCGGTCGTTAAAGTGTTGCCGTGAATGACAACGGCGGGTACGCCGTATAAACTCAGCTGCAAATAGGTCATGTGAACGCATTTCAAATCAATATCTACTGCGGTTACGACGAGCTGGCTATGATAATTCAAGTTATTTTTTTTCATAGCCTTGCAGAAACTGGTTATCATTACCCCGCTACCGCAGCATGGCTCATTCATGGCAATATAGCCTTTTTCCTCGATTACACCCTGCATATCATCACAAGTTATTTCCGCCATAAAATCAGAAATATACTGAGGCGTGAAAAACTGTCCCTTGTAAACGCTGTGCAGCTCTAATTCGTGAAAAATAATACCGAGTATATCTTCTGTGCCTGCTGTATGTGCTTTCTCGTCTAATGCCATAACTAAATGTGCCAACATTTCAGGAAATAGCTCTTGATGCCGTTTGTCATAAGAATTTATCAGGTCAAGGTAACGGTTTTCCCGTTCTTCTCGCTTCGTAAAATCTACGCTGTTGGCTATAGACAGTGCAGCCATTTCCAAAAAATCATTGAAAACCTGCGCTAAATCTTTACTGTACGCCGCGTTTTTTAATAGGCTGATAATTTCTTTTTTATAATCGATTTTTGGAGTGCAACCCTCTAATGTTTGTTGCCCTTTCATATACCATCACCCCCATCAGCCTGAGTAGTCCAGCCTTGAAAAAGATATACTTTGTCAACAGGTATGCTGTTATCAACGCTGGGACCGATATTTACCATTGTCATTCCCACAGATACAGGGTCAGGGCATCGCTCGAACATAATATCTTTAAGCCGGTTATATACGGCTTCATTAGTGCGGATTTTGCACGGGTCAAGAATATCCTGCCCGTCCCAGCCTAATGCCCTGTAGAATTTAAGCAATGCGTCACCTGCTTTTTCATCTTCCGTCAAGCTAATTTTGGGTGCGGTATGCACTACTATAATCTCAGCTTCCTGCGAAATTTTGCTTTTTTGTTCAGACATAAAAATTTTCCCCCTCAATCACTTTATCAAAATTAAATTCCCTGCATTTTGCCGTAAATACCGACAATGCTTCTTTTAAATCATTGCAGTACATCCCCCAGTCCCAGCTATTATGCTGTGTACTGTAATTCCAGCATACAACCCATGTGCAGTATTTGGTATTGCGATTTAACAAGTGAAGCCGCCAGCCATCCGATTCCCGTATCGCCGTAAAAATAAATCTCATTCGGTTATTCCCCCTTTTATATTTTAAAGAACTTTGAAAATTAACAACGCTGATTATATCAAATAATATATAAAACGGGAAAACTCATAGCGGGACAGCAAAAAAAAATAGGGCGATTAGTTTTTCGCTAACCGCCCAGAGTTTTGAAATTAATTTTTACTTAGAGTTTCTTTTTTTTCCATTGCGTGACGAATTTCTTGACTTCCGCCGTCATGCTGCAATTATTATTGCCCCTGCATTGGATTACTTTTTCGTCCCGTAATTCCATAGTGAAAAAAGGGGCGTCGGGTGCATCGGAGCGGCGTACAAATAATATGCGACATTTCCCCGCAGCCATATTCTCAATATATGAACCACTCCCGGCACAATGATGCAGCGCATGACCGTCAGCAATGATTTCATCCATTGACGCAGGCGGGCGCAAAAGCATTTTCTGCCAAGCAAAACCATAACGGCTTTGCAGTGGTTCATATAACCCGGCAATTGCTTTATCAAGCAGTTCGGTTTTTTTTGCCTTGTAAATCACCATAACTTCATCATGGCGTTTTTTCAGGTCACGGGGATATAATATAAAAGAATCTTTTAAATCATAGCCAAGCAACGCGCAGTTTTTCAAATAGTCGCTCCAAAGGATTGCCATGTCTGTCGCAGGGTTCTGAAAGCTGTATTTTTTCTCTTTAAACAAATTTTGTTCAAGCTGATGCGTAATATAGCCGATAATCTTTTGAGGCGTGATATAGCCTAAAAGTTCAACAAGCCGGATACGGTCGATATTCATTCTCAAAAAACTTTCAAGCTGGGTGTCCGTCAAGGTGATGCCGATATCTCCAACGGATTTAATTAATTTAAAATGCCTGACCGTACCGTTTATTCTCTGCAACTGCTGTAGCTGCTGACGGCTTATGCCAAGCACTTCTTGAAAATTTTTACCGTTAAAATTTAATTCGGCATAATTCCAATTACGACCGCTGATATTATCGGCGACAAATCTGTATAAGCGCAGCTTCAGTAGATATTCATACGCCGGATAATTTTTATATGCAACCAAGTATCCATGAATATTAAATTTATCAATATTCCGTGCTAATTCATATATTCCGCTGTATTTCCATTCAGTTGTTGCTAATACTTGACGGAGATTGCGCATATAAAGGCAAGCTGTGTCTAAATTAAAAACCGGACGAGCCCTGCACCAGCGTTTTTGATTGGTCTGCTTAAAATCGGTATATTCGTAGCTGACAAGTTCAAGGCTGTTATAAAAGTCACGGACTAATTCTCTGATAGAAAGCGTAGGATTCTTATAATGCCGCTTATATTCTTTCCTGACATAGAAAGAACGTACTACGAAACCGCCTGTTTTCGTTTTTTGCATTATGGCGGCCGCTGCTGTATCAACTAAAACCGTGGCGCGCCCCTCTGCTTTAAAAGTCACCGATTTTTTACAAACAGGGCATTTGCCTTTCTGATTATGCCGGATATTTTTATGTGGATTTTTTTTCGTTATGCATAACTCCATGTGCTTTTGACAAGATGTGCAAAAACTGACTATCAGCCGTTTAGACTGGCGTTTATAATAAATATAGCGGCTAAAATCTAACGCAACTTCATTTACCCAATCATCAAAATTAGCCGGTAATTTACCGACTAATTTCATTTGAGCGTCAATTTTATCCGTTTCTATTTTGTGCCGTGCTTTTAGCTGCTTTTGGCGTATTTCTTGTTGAAAATGCTCCATAGCCTCATATGCAGGGCAATCAGCTTTGAAAAAGCCTATAATACTGTTTTCTGAGCGTTTATTCGCACAAAAAGCCGCTTTGCTTCCATGCCAATATGAAATTAACGATTTAAGTGTGCTTTCTGACCATTTGCGCTCCGGCAAGCGTTGTGTTGCGAAATTTTTTTTGCTGAAAAATACTCGAAATTCCGCAATCATCGTTTTTAAAGGAAAAAACGTCACTATCAAAATTTGTTCTTTCCCTACAATTTGCTTTTTTGCGGCAAAAGTATATTTGTATTTTTCACTGTCTGACATTTGCGCTGTTTCGATAATGGCAGGTGGCGGCTCTGTTTCAAGCAAATTTAGTTTTCTTTTATCCAACCACTACTCCCCCTCAAACAAAGATATTTGATTTCCATCTGCTTTGATGGGATATGATATATTTTGTTTTCGCTCGAACTCGCGCTGTTGGCGTTCTTCCTCGCGTTTTTTGGCTTCTTCAGCTTTTTGCCGTTCAAGCTCTGCATCATCAAAAGAAAAATAATCCTCTGCCATCATGTAAATATCGTTATCTTCAATCCAGCCATTGCTTCCATTTCTGCCGTCATTTTTTGATAATGGCTTCTTCCTCGTGCTTTTTTCATAAAAATTTTCCTCCTAAAATTATTTTTTAAAGAACCTTGAAAATTAATTCCAAAACTGAAAGAGCCTACAATGAAATGAGTTAAAA
>Ga0099364_10003185_pt1 | contig 25627 bp, 21 predicted proteins | sample TergutTh196P3_FD_73070 | JGI IMG/M metagenome (GOLD analysis project Ga0099364, IMG submission 73070) | Microcerotermes parvus P3 segment gut microbial communities from Pointe-Noire, Republic of the Congo - Th196 P3 | ecosystem: Host-associated > Arthropoda: Insects > Digestive system > Gut ...
ATTTTGCAGCTCCATAAATCTTCGGAAGGCAGCGGCGGAACAACGGTTTCAACGGGGGCGGGGCCGCCGTCTTCACCCTGCCGCAGCAGCGTCATTACGCCGATGGGTCCGTCCCACGCGCCGATGGGACCGGGCTGCTTGATTTTCAATCCGGCTTTTGTGCCAAGGAACAAAAAATCGCCGGCGGAGTCCATGTGCATAAACCACGACATACGGTAATCAAGGACGATACCGCCTTCAAGGCGGATATACGCCGAAGAGAAATCATCTACATCAAGGCTGCCGGCCAAATCGCAGTATTTGGGGTCGTTTCCGAAATGGGTGGAGAGGGTGGCGCTGACGGTGAGCGGTTTTGGATACCCCACAGAGTTTAGCGCGAGGTCGATCGGGTAACAGCCGGCATCCGAGCACGAGCCGGCGCCCGCCGTCGCTTTTGTTAGGAAAGTGATATTCCCCGGTATATTCCGCGGACGTCCTCCCCCGGTTTGTATGTAGTATACTTTACCGAGCTCGCCGCTTTCAATTATTTCTTTTACTTTCCGCAGATTCGGGTCGTACCGAGGCTGGAACCCGACGGTTACGAATTTGCCGCTCTTTTTTTCGGCGGCAATAATGGCCTTGGCTTCATCCAGCGTTACGCACATGGGTTTTTCGAGCAGCACGGGCAGCCCGGCCTCAAGCGCGAGTATCGTACATTCGGCGTGGGTCGCGGCATATGTGCAAACGCTGACCGCGTCGAGTTTTACTTTGTTCAGCATATCTTCGGTGCTGTCAAACGTCTGCGCGTCAGGCAGATTCATATCCCGCATAAAAGCCGCGGCTTTACCCGGTACAATGTCCGCTCCGGCAACGACTTCCGCAAAATCGGGAAACCTGGCGTACATATTCGCGTGTGACCTCGCGACCCCGCCCGTGCCTATTATTCCAATTCTTAATTTTGCCATAAAAACCTCCGTATTTAACTTTATATTAATTAAATTTTGCGAGTTTCATAAAATTCGCGGTCACCGCGCATAAAAGATCAGCGCGGTCAAATGTTTTCCCGGTTATCAGCTTAAGCGACGAAGCAATGCTTTGCAGCTCGCCGGGGAAGGTTTCCGTGTTTACATTAATACCGATGCCCGCGATAAGATAAGAGATTTCGCGGGAGTCGGGTTTTATCGAGGTCTCGGTTAAAATCCCCGCGATTTTTTTTTGACCCGCCGCCGAGTTATACATTAAATCGTTGGGCGGTTTCACATGTAAATCCACCCCGCACAAATCATAAACGGCGCACTTAGCCGCCTCTGCCATAATCAGCGGATAAGAATCAAGTTTTTGCGGACCGAAAAACTTTTCCGGGCGGTAGATTTTAATTGAAAAGTACAGCCCTCCTGCCCCCGAAAAAAAACTTTTTCCGTATCTTCCGCGGCCTTCTGACTGTTCGTCTGCCGCGATTATCAGGTTTTTTCCGGTTTTTGCCTCTTTTGCATCGTTGTTGGTTGAACCGGTGATTTTTTTGTGCATAACAAGAAAATCCGGCCCAAGCCGCGCAAGTCCTGATTCTATTTCATGTTTGTTTAAAATATCGGCCATAAATTATCTCAATGCCGTGTTTACATTGATGAGTTTCGGTTTTGCGTAATTTAAAAATTTATACAGCGCGGCGCAGTATTTATTTTCTCCGGCGGCGTTATATACACTTTCTTCCCTGTCCCGCCGGCAGCCGCCCCTGCAGAGCCCGAACACTTCACATTCTGCGCATTTTTTTGAGTTTAAGTTCGAGCTTTCCCTGAATTTTTGCATAGTATCTGAATTGTTAAGCTCTTCAAACGAATGGGTTAAGACGTTTCCCAGCCGCCATTTTTCCGTGCAGTAAAAATCACAGGGATAAACCGTGCCGTCAAACTCGGTCACAAACTGCCCCGGGCAGCTCCCGTCCGCGCTCAGCCCGCAAAGCTCACATTCCTCGCCCGCCGCCGCTCTGACCAAATTATCAAAAAACCGTATGCTCACGTACTCTCCCGCGAACAAATCCGCATACCATAAATCAAACAGCGTAAACAAAAAGTTTTCGTACAATTCCGGCGTAAGCGAATAAAGGGCGGGCGCGGGCTGCGCGAGCGGCTCAAGACAGGTTATAAACTGCAGATAAAAAAACCTTTGTTTTTTATAAAAATTATAAATTTTTTTGATATGTTTGGCGGTTTGCGCCGTGACCACCGTTAAAATATTATATTCCACCCCGGCGGTCCTTAACAGTTCCGCGCATTTTATAACTTTGGCGAAAGTGCCGTTTCCGGCGGCGTCTGTCCTGAAAAAATCATGCGTTTCTTTTGTGCCGTCAACACTCAGCCCCACCAGAAAATTATTTTTTTTGAAAAATTCCGCGTATTCCCTGTCTATAATTATACCGTTTGTCTGTATCGAATAGTTGATTTTTGTTTTTTGTGTGTTTTTATGGTTTGCGCTGCTTACAAAATACTCAAAAAAATCAAGACCGGCAAGCGTGGGTTCCCCGCCCTGGAACGCGAAAGTTATATGTTCCGCGCCGGACTCAAAAGCGCGTTCAATCAATTTATCCGCTGTTTCGCGCTCCATTATTTTATTTTCTCTGGGTTCTGAGAGATCTCTGTAAAAACAATACCCGCAGCGTATATTGCACAAACCCGCCGCAGGTTTAATTAAAAGCGAAAGACTCATAATAACTTGTTAAGCGTATCAACACGCGGCGCGTGGTAACCGCCCATAAACTCCGTTTCAAGGAAAATTTTCAATATTTCAAGCGCGAGGCCCGCGCCGGTTACGCGCTCGCCCATGGTTAAAACGTTGGCGTCATTGTGCAGCCGCGTCATTTTGGCGCTGTAGGTATCCGAGCAGCAGGCGGCGCGTATGTTTTTATGCTTGTTCGCCGCCATCGCCATCCCGATACCTGTGCCGCAGACCAAAACTCCCATATCGCTTTCGCTGCTGTTTATGCTTTCGCAGAGCTTTTTCGCATAGTCGACATAGTTCACCGCCTGCGTGTCATGCGAACCGAAATCTATATATTTTATATCGCAGTTATCAAGATAATCACGCACTTTTATTTTTAAATTGAAACCCGCATGATCGCAGGCGAGCGCTATAATCATTTTTTTACCGCCTTTTGTTTAAACCGAATTAAAACGTATGGATTGTGCCGGTTTTATGCGATATATACGCGCCTTCCAGAAGCTCTGAGAGACCCACCGCCGCCTTCATGTCAAAAACCACGGGTTCGCCTTTTTCAATGGCGTTAAACCAGGTCTGCATGGGTGAGGGGAGGGCTTTTGGCAGCATACTGACGTCGATAAAATCCCTGCTGTATTTTCTTGTTTCGGAGGTCGAAATCCTCACTTTGTGGTCTGTTGCAAGCAGCATACCTTCCGTGCCGTAAATCTCGAAAGCCCAAGGGGAGACCGGTGTTACAAAACTTGTTTCAACCATGGCGATAACTTTGTTTTTAAACTCAACCACATTAACCGCGTTGTCTTCAATACCCGCTTTTACCGCTTTATCAAATGTGGCGTTGTATATGGAAGTGATTCTTGCGGGGTCCCCCAGAAGCCAGTTGGCAACATACATAGGGTGACATCCGAGGTCCATCATCGCGCCGCCGCAGGCATCGGCTTCGATATACCAGTAATCGGGCAGCCAGTCGCCGCTCACTCCGTTATGCGCGTTCCTGAACCTTGCTGTGTTGAGTTTGCCGAGCGCGCCGGAGTCGATTATTTTTTTTGCGTATAAGACAACGGGGGAGGTTCTCTGCGGGAACGAAATCGTGAATATAACGCCGTTTTTTTCTACCGCTTCAGCGATAGCGAGCGCGTCCGCTTTTGTTGCGGCGAGTGTTTTTTCTGTGAAGATATGTTTTTTTGCGTTTGCCGCAGCAACCATAACTTCACGGTGTTTTGAGGTTTCCGTATCAACGATAACGCCTTCAACATCAGTTCTTGCCAGCACGGCGGCTAAATCTTTTTCGTACTCGCAGCCGAGTTCTTTTGCCCAATCTTTGCCTCTGGTTTCATCATCGTCCCAAACCACGGGTATCTCGTGTCCCGTATTTTTCACCTCGTTGGCATAACCGCCCGCGTGGACGTGCCATTTGCTGAGCATCGCGATTTTCATAAAATTTTACCTCGCTTTTTTTATATAATAATTTATTTACACAGGTTTACATATATTTAAATATACCATAAATTTATATCATTTTTATTAAATTAAAGAAAATTTTTATATTATTTCTTTTTTATATTCCGCTTGACGAAAATGTATATTTATGGTAAAATATAAACAAAAACAAAAGCGGTTTTTAACAAAAGAAAGGCGGTTTTTATGGGGTACAGTTATCCAAAAACATCAAACGGCGGGCATCTTGTCAATATGCTTAACGAATACGGCAGGCTTAAACACGAATACGGCGCATCAGCGGAAGAAATAGAGGACATAATAAACAAAACGGACGCGTTTTTAAAACAACAGCTGAAACAGTTAACAGAGCTTCCGGTATGCGCAAAACTGTCGGAAGCGGAACCAAACGATTTAAAATCAATCAAAGCGCTCAGAACGCCGAAAGCGGAGCGCGTGTTATGGAAAACCTTTGACGCGGATAAATACGAAAACAGGCTTAAAGGCGCGCTTTACGGGCGTATGGCGGGCTGTACCCTGGGGGCTCCGGTGGAATTCTGGCCGATTGACGATATGGAAGACTGGGCGGGCTGGATAGGGGACGCGTTCCCGAACAAACATTATTGGTCAAAAATCAAAAATCCCAACGGTCTGCGCTACAGTATGAGCAGCTGTTACAGCTACACAAGCGAAGGCATGGACGGAGTGCCTGTTGACGACGATATAGCCTATACGCTGCTCGGGCTGCTTATCGCCGAGGACTGCGGGCTGAATTTCACCACCGAGGACGCCGGCAGATGCTGGGTTAAATATCTGCCCTATGCCTGCACCGCCGAGGATATAGCGCTGCGCAATCTTAAAAACGGCATACCCGCGGACAAATGCGGTGAAACCGATAACCCGTATGTGCAGTGGATAGGCGCGGACATAAGGAGCGACCCATTCGGGTATCTTGCGCCCGGACTGCCGGAGACCGCAGCAGAGATGGCGTATTATGAGGCGTATGTGAGCCACCGGCGCAACGGTATATACGGGGAGATGTTTTTTTCTGCGGCTCTCGCTGCGGCATTTGCGGTTTCCGACCCGTTCGAGGCGCTTAACCAAGCTCTTTGTGAGATACCGCACGGATCCCTGCTTTATAAAGATATTTCATGGGCATTGAATATAAAAAACACCGTAAAGAATTACCGCCACGCGCGCGAGCTTGTTGATGATTATTTTAAAGGTATGAGCGGCGTGCATACAAACAACAACGCCGCCCTGACCATCTTCGGGCTGCAGCTCGGCGGGGACGATTTTGCCGGGGTTATCGGCAATACGGTGGCTATGGGGCTTGACAACGACTGCACCGGAGCGACGGCGGGCAGTCTTTTCGGGGCGGTTTACGGGTTTGATGCGATTGATAAGGTTTGGTATGAAAAATTCAACAATAAAATACTCTCGTATCTCAACGGGCTGCCGGTTTTTGAGATCGACGATGTGTTGAACAGGTTTAAAAAATTAGCAAAGCAAAATTTCAGCTGAGTTTTTTTCATGTTCGATCAGCGCCCAGGCGGCGTCGATCAGATGCGCAAACATAGGCTCTTTCAGTTTTTCGCAGACAAACTCCTGACGCGGTGAGTTTATATCCTCGCCGCATATCTGGAATAGGTTGTGTTTACCGCACAGCTCTATAACCCGTTCAAGCTGCGCTTTTGTGTTGCGTACGGGCATATAGGTGACCGCCGTGAACCCAAGCCGCGTAATTTCTTCAAAAAGCAGTTCAATGTAATCGTCCTCAAATTTCTGCGGGCGTTTGTCGCCCGTCACCGATTCGCCCACATCTCCAAGATAAGGGTACGCCGCAAAAGCCCCCGCCGCGGTTACCGTTTTTATATAATCTTCAACATGCGGACACTCGTCGTACGCCTCAACATAAAACTGCCCGATCAACTCGGCTTTAATAAGCCCCAGCACATCGTATAAATAATATCCGGGATTGTTTTCAAGCAGCGCTTGTTTTGTTTTTTTGGAAATATTTATTTTCGTGTCGCTTGAAAAAAAATTCAGAAGCCCGCCCGGCGCCGGGTATTTTTCGCATAGCAGTTCCGCGAGCGCGTAACAGATATGCCGTTCTGTTACCGTGCCGCCGTTTTTATACTGTGAGCCCGGCAGCACGTGTTCGTAAAAATCCAGCCGTATACCGTAAGGTTTCATTATATCCGTTATGTTTTCGCACATTTTGATGTTGCGCGTGTTCCTGTTTTTCCTGAACGGCGCAAGCCAGCCCTGAACCATATCTATGTTTTGGGGCGGGATCCCGTGGATTGCCGTGTAAGCCACGGAATCCTGATCGGTATTGTTTATTCTTCTGCCGTTTAGTTTTGTATCTTTCATATCAACCCTGAGCTCGACGCCGACGGTGGTCGCAATACCCAGTATTTTTCCCGCCTCGGCAAATTCCGCCGCTCCCGCAAGCGAATCATGATCCATAATCCCGGCGGTTGCAAGCCCGCTCATATACGCCGCAAAAACCGCGCCTGCCGGCGAATACGGCGAAAACGAATAGATTGTGTGTATATGGTTGTTTATATTGTTTGCGGGGGTGGGTTTTTTTATCTCACCCGTTTCGATTTTCTTTTTTATATCGCAAAGCGCATTTAACCTTTCGTCTTTTTTTTCGCCGCCGTTTAAAATTTTTAAAAGTTCGGTATGCTTCATTTTGTATCCTCTTGCAGTTTTCTGCCGTTTTTTAAAATTTCTTTGTAAATATTTAAAATATAATCCCGGTATTCCCCGGTGATGTTATTTAAAATCTCAGCTTCACGCGATTTTTGTAAAACTTCAAGACCTGCCGCTTTTTTATATTCCCCGATTTGTTTGACTGTACCGAACCTTTCGCGCAGAAGGTTTATTATCTGCATATCGGTATTGTCTATCTGCGCTCTTAAAATATCGAGTTTGTCCATAAAGACGCTATCCTTTTATTTGTTTTTATAATAATTGATCAGGCAGCCCGCGAGAATTATCTCGCGCTCATCATCGGTGAGTTCGGGGATTTGCAGGGTAATTTTGATTTTTGCATCCCCTTTTTTAATAAATGCTTCAACAGATTCCGCTTTGTTTTTTATGGCTTCGCGTATATTTGGTATGTGTATATAAGCGCCGTTTTCAAACGGCAGACCGGCGTCTTTATAAATAAAGGGTATCATGCCCCAGTTTATAAGATTGCTGCGGTAGCGTTTTGTGGCGTATTCCCGCGCGATATTCGCTTCCCCTCCCAGCACTTTCTGGCATGAGGCCGCCTGTTCCCGAGCCGAACCGTCCCCGGGTTTGTTTGCAAATATCACGCTGCCGAAACTTGTTTTGACCGGATCGAACCCTAGCTCGCTCAGCGATTCGGTTTTTACGCTTTTTGCGCGGCCGGTATATTCCGGGTCTTTGCGCGAAAGGGTAAACTCCGCCAGTTTGTACGGGTTTGACCTGTACGAGGAGGTTTCGCCCGATGGGATAAGCTCGTCTGTTGTTGTCACTTCGTCTGTTATAACCGAGCAGACTTTTAACAGCATATCGTCGTTCAAACACTCAAACTCCGGCCAGTCCGCGATATTCGGTCCGAATTTCAAATCTTTTTCCGGTTCCGCTTTACCGAACCCGTTATATACCCTGTTTTTATAGACCTCGCCGTCAAAGCTGAATGTATAATTTTTATAATCAACATCAAGCTCGGTGGCCGCGGTCAAAAACCCGCCGGAGAGCGCCGTCGCGGCGATTGAGCGGGCGTCCATTAAGGCAACCGAAGCGATCTGGCCGTCGCTTGGCTTGCTGCCCTCGCGCGAGGGGAAATTGCGCGTGGTGTGCCGTATTGAGAGGGCGCCGTTTGCGGGCACGTCCCCCGCTCCAAAACACGGGCCGCAGAACGCGGAGCGCATAACCGCGCCGGATTTCATCAGGGTTTCCGCAATACCGCTGCGCGTAAGTGCAAGGTTCACCGGCTGGCTGCCGGGATAAACACTCAGGGCAAACTCGTCTGCGCCGGTGCTTTTGTTTTTTAATATATCCCCAGCCGCGCAGATACTGTCAAAAAGCCCGCCCGCGCAGCCCGCGATTATCCCTTGGTCGGCTTTAAGCCTGCCGCTGTTTATTTTACCGCTTAAACTGTAATCTTTAATGTTGAGCTGTTCTTTAGCCGAGATTTCAACCTGATGTATAATATCATTAAGGTTGGCGTTCAGCTCGTTTATGGTATAAGTGTTTGCGGGGTGGAACGGCAGCGCTATCATGCACTCGATTTTTGACAGGTCAACTGTCACCGCGCCGTCATAATACGCAAGAGCCTCGGGTTTCTGCTCTTTATAATCCTGTTTGCGGTTATGGGCCGCGTAATAGGCTTCAACTTTGTCGTCTGTTGCCCAAATCGAAGACAGGCAGGTGGTTTCCGTGGTCATAACATCGATACCGTTTCTGAACTCCACAGGCAGGTTGTTTATTCCATCGCCGATAAACTCAAGTATTTTGTTTTTTGCGAACCCATTTTTGAACACCGCCCCGATAACCGCCAGCGCCACGTCCTGCGGGCCCACTCCCGGGCGCGGCGCGCCGGAGAGATGCACCGCGATAACTTCGGGCATATCAATCTCATAAGGGCGCGAGAGCAGCTGTTTGACGATTTCCGGCCCCCCTTCGCCGATACCCATAGTGCCCAGCGCGCCGTAACGCGTGTGGCTGTCGGAGCCCAGAATCATTCTGCCGCCGCCGCTCATAAGCTCGCGCATATAGTTGTGTATCACCGAAAGGTGTGCGGGCACGAATATTCCCCCGTATTTTTTTGCGGCGGACAGCCCGAATACATGGTCGTCTTCGTTTATTGTCCCCCCTACGGCGCACAGGCTGTTATGGCAGTTGGTCAGCACATACGGCACGGGGAACGCGCTCATTCCGCTTGCCCGCGCTGTCTGGATAATACCCACATAGGTTATATCGTGCGAGGCGAGCGCGTCGAATTTCAGCTTTAATTTATCCGCGCTCCCCGTGTTATGCGCGGACAGGATTTTATGGGCTATCGTCCCGGATTTATAATATTCCGGCGGGTTTGTTCCGGGATTGTTATGCTTCGGGTTTTCGATCAATGTTTTGTTATCCGCAAAAAGAACACCGTTTTTTATCAGTTTTACACTCATGTTGTTTTTTCTCCCTTTTTTTTGTTGTGTTAGCCGATTGCGAAATTCATTTTATTTCGGTTTTATCGGCAAATTTTGTTTGTAAAAATTTTTGTTTATCTCCGATTTTGAACCCGTTTGTGTAGGGGCGATTGTTAATCGCCCGCAGTATACCGCCAATGTTGGGTTTAAAATTGCGGGCGATTAACAATCGCCCCTACATTTTTTACCCCTCCTGTTTCACAATCGGCTATTTTTTTGTGTTGTTATATATCAAAAAATTCGCTCTCGGTCATCGCGCATAACGCGTGGTACAGGGGCAGGGTATATTCCTGGATTTTATATGTTTCAGCCGCCGGCAGTTTTATTACACATTCGCATATATCTTTAAATTTACCGCCGTTTTCGCCTGTTACCGCTATGACTTTCCCATTTAATTCTTTTGCCGTAAGCGCCGCTTTAACAACGTTTTCGGCATTGCCCGATGTTGATAAAACTATCAGCACATCTCCTGCGTCCATATATCCGTAGACCTGCTGCGCGAATATATAGTCCGCGCCTATATCGTTGGCAACGGCGGTTATCAGCGAGGTTTGGCTCACCAAAGATATTGAGCGCAGCGCTCCCTGCAGCCTGCCGCCTTCAACCGGGCGCTTAAGCATAAAACCTTTCATAAATTCCCCGACTATATGCTCGCTGTCCGATGCGCTGCCACCGTTTCCGCAAATCAGCGTCTTTTTTTTGTCCGCGTAACATCCGCGCAGTATTTCATACGCCGTTTGTATCTCGTCTTTTACGCATGAAAGAATACTGTAATCTTCAAACAGTTTGTCAAAAATTTGTTTTGTGCGCCGGTTCATAAAATTCAATTGTTCCTCTCTTTAATTTTCTTTAAAATAATTTGTTCAATCACAGCGCCAGCGCCGCGTACAATCCGATATCGTCGCCAAGCACGGCGGGGACAATCTCGCACGCATCAAGGCTTCGGCGCAGCGCTTCGCGCTCCAGCGTTTCCATGCAGGCAGCCTTTAATAAGTCTTCGCAGCGCTGATATATGCTGCCGATAATAATCATTTCGGGGTTAAGCAGATCCACAAGAACCGCCAGCGCCCTGCCGAGGTACTCTCCGCTTTTTTTATAAACCGCTGCGGCTTCCGCGTCGCCGTTTTTGGCCGCTTCCGCAAGCTCTTTCGCGCTCGCGCCACCCAGCTGTGCAATACCTCCGCCGCTGCAGAACCCTTCAAAGCTGCCCGCTTTACCGTAACCGACCGGACCGGTTTTATCAGCCCGTATATGGCCGATTTCACCCGCCATACCGTTGGTTCCGGCATACAGCTTGCCGTCGAGTATAAGCCCTGCGCCGAAACCTGTGCCGAACGTTAAAAAAATCACATTTTTTAAATTTTTGCCTTTTCCCGCGCCGAATTTCCATTCCGCGGCAGCGCAGGCGTTCGCGTCGTTTTCAAGAACGCTTTTTATGTTATATTTGTTTTTAAACCTTTTGCAAATTTCAACGCTGTCCCAGCCGGGCAGATTGGGCGGCGAAAGTATAATCCCCGCTTTGTTGTCCAGCGGCCCTCCGCAGCTGATCCCGATCGATTCTGTTTGTTCAAATTTTAAACCGGCGCCGAGGAGCAGGTTTTCCATGCTTCGCTCGATTTTTAAAAGTGTGGTTTCATATCCGCCGTCTTTTACCGTATCAAAAAACAACTTTCCGGCAAAACGCACATCGTTTCCGTATATTTCGCCCAGCACAACCGCGCATTTTGTGCCGCCTATATCTATGCCTATTTTATACATAAGCGCTATTCCTCCAGCTCGGTCAGCAGTATTTCCGAATATTCGCCATTTTCTTTTATTTTGACTGTTTTAATCTCAAATGCGTTAAAATTCAAATTCAACTCAACGTCAAAATATTTTATATCAGCACGCGTTTTTTTACCGGAAGTTTCAATAAACCTTAAAACGGTTCCGCTGTCGTCTTCAGCGTTTTTTGCGGCGGATAATATAATATTAGCTTGGTTTATGTCAATTGCGCTGAATTTTTGCGGGAGTTTGCCGGTGTGATAAGTTTCGGCGACATAACAGGCGGGCGTGTTGAGCTCCCAGCCGGATTTTATTATATCGCTTGCGTTATCTTCAAATTTGCCGGAATAAGGGCGCAGAGCGTATTTAAAATATGAAACGCCCTGGTCATGGTATTCGTACCTGCCGTCGCGCATACCGCTGTGCACGCCGTAATGGTCGGCAAAAACGCATGAACGCGCCGCGATAAAGCGTATTTCATTATCTTTGATTGAATATGAATATTTGCCTTTGTTAATTACCGCAAGACCGGTTCCGCCGTCTTCATCAGCGTCAATACACGCGAAATTCTGCGCGGGTTCTTCCTCGCCGTCCGGCTCTTTTACAATATGCGCAAACGGTATTTCATAGATTGCGCGCGCCGGTTTGTTTAAATTTGCTTTAAAGCACATTTTAAATATTTTTAATTTGCTGTTGTTTGTCACCCTGACATCGATCTCAAGCTGTTTTGAATGAGGATAAAGCGTATAATCCTGCCGGATTTCGCTTGTTTCATATTTCTGAGTGATTCTGAGCGTCACCCTTACGCTGCCGCTTTCGATAATTTCAAATGACGGATCGGCAAACTCGCCGCATATTTTATCAAATGTAAACCAACCATGGCTCCAGGTGTCGGTTGGGGCGTCGTTTATCACTATGGTTTTGCCCGCGTAGTCTTTTATAATCTCAAGTCCGGTTTTCCGGTCGGTAAAACTCTCTATATTGCCCGTAACTTCGTCGAACTTCACCATTATAAATTCGTTTGCGATATGATAATATCCCACATGCAGACCATTGTCAAAATGTTTTCTTTTACCATCTTCACCGTCAAGATAAGCCCAATAGACCGCGTAGCCTAAAGGGGGTACATCTGCGATAAACTGCGAATTAAACGAGCCGTCGCGCCCGTTTGTCTGAGAGGCTCTCACCACCTGAACCGCCGTTTGATTCCCGTTTGAATCCTCAACCCGCGCAATTCTGTTATTGTTTACCGTCACGGGGATTTTAACTGCCCATGAAAGCGGGTTGAACACCGCAAGCGGGGTTCCCAGGTTTGCCTGTTCCCAAAGCCCCCAGTCCATATCTTTGCTTAAGTATTTTACGGTTTTTGCCGTGTCTATATTCCATGAAATTTTTTGAGCCGCCGCATTTATAATTTTTGCGCCGATTGCAAGCGATTCGCCGTATGTTTCAGATGCGTCGGAGTACGCTTCTTTTATTGAGCAGCCCGCAAGTATATCGTGAAATTGGTTAAACAGCACGTTTTTCCAGGCGTAATTAAAACGCGCGTTATCATATTTCAAGCCTGTCAGGTTTTTTGCGAGCAGATTATATTTTTCGGCTGTGACAAGCCTGTTTTCCGCTTCGCGGTTTTGAGCTTTAACCCGAGCGTTCGCGCTGTAGCACCCCGAAGCGTGATGCTGCAGGTCGCCGGTTAAAGCCGGCAGGGTGTAATCTTCTGTGATTATATCGTTGAAATATTCTTCCGGACCCGCGTATATATACTCGAAACCTTCGGCGTTTTTACGGGTATCCTCAAGCGTTTCAAGCATTTTTACAGTCGGGCCTCCGCCGTGGTTGCCCACACCGTAAAACAGCATTTTATCCTGGCTGTCTTCGATTGCTTTGCACCGGTAAAGATTAAAATCCCCTTCCGAGAGATTCATGTTGTAATGGCTGAGTATTCTGTAAGTGTAAACTTCGCTGCCGTCGGGGGAGCGCCATTTGAATAAATTCTGCTTGAAAGGATATTCTTTTTCATTGTGGTCATCGGGTCGCATATACACATACGAGTGCATGCCGCTTTTGGTCAGCAGCTGCGGCAGGGAAGCGTTATGCCCGAACGAGTCCACATTATATCCCGTTTTTGCGGTTTTGCCGAATTTATCTTTGAAATACCGCTGGCTTATTAAAAGATGCCGCGCAAAACTTTCGCCGCTCGGTATATTGCAGTCCGGCTGAATCCACATACCGCCCGCAATACTCCATTTTTTGTTTTTTACCGCTTCCTGTATTCTGACAAACATTTCAGACTCGTTTTCTTCCACCCATTCATAGTAGGACGCGCACGCGCTTGTGAACACGAAATCGCCGAACTGCTCTATTCGGTCAAGCGCGCTTTTGAATGTGGCTTTCACCTCGGCTAAACCTTCCTGCCAGCGCCAAAGCCAGACAGGGTCAAGGTGAGCGTTGCCTATCATGTATATTTTCCGTTTGGGATTTTGTTTGTCCATATGTTTTTCCTCTTTTAATTCTAAAAAATATATTACCGTTTGGCGGTATTATACTATAAATAACACATTTTTTCAATATCTTCAGCAGAAAATTAACAAAAAAATTACTTAGCGGGAAAAACTCTTAATATTATTGCTTTTTTTTATTTTTTGTTGTATAATAGAATAAAAAAATCGAACGGAGGATTTGTTTATGCTTAAATTATGCGAGAGTTGGTATACGGACTACAGGATAATTATCCCGAAAGATTACGACGACGCAGTGTGTTATGCGGCGGGGGAGCTTACTCTGTTTTTGTTTAAAACGGCGAATACGGCGTTTACCATAGGTTTTGATGACAGCGAAAAAAAAGGCCGCGAGATTATTCTTGGGGAAACCGCAAGGGAGCCGGAGGGGTTCATTGAGCGGGCGGCTTTAAAAAACGACGGATTTGTTATCAAGACAAACGGCGGCGGCGATATATTCATAAGCGGGCGCAGCGGGCGGGGGACGCTGTACGGGGTATATTCGTTCCTTGAAGACTATATCGGCATAAAATTTATTTCCTATGATTATGACTATATACCTTCTTTGGACAAGATTGAGCTTCCCGAAAAAATAAACGATACGCAGATTCCCCCGTTTGAATACAGGGATGTATATTACCGCGAGTTTATCGGCAATCCCGATTTTTCCGCTAAACGCAAATGTAACGGGGCGCACACCGCGCTCTCAAAAAAACACGGAGGAAGATTTAATTATGCCGGATTTGTCCATACATTCAACGCTATTGTCCCGCCCGAAAAATATTTTGCGGAGCATCCCGAGTATTTTTCTTTGTTTGAGGGCCGCCGTATTTCCGAATACACGCAGTTGTGCCTGAGTAACCCCGATGTGCTGCGGATTGCGATTGAATATGTGAAAGATATTTTAGCCGAAAATCCGGATGTTAATATAATATCTGTCTCGCAGAACGACTGGTATAACTCCTGTGAGTGCGAGCTGTGCAGAAAAACAGACGAAGAAGAAGGCAGCTGCGCCGGGACGCTGCTGCGGTTTGTCAACGCTGTGGCGGACAGCATAAAAGACGATTACCCCGAGGTTATAATCGACACGCTCGCATACCAGTACACGCGCGCCTGCCCTAAAATAACCAAACCCAGAGCAAACGTCGCGGTGAGGCTGTGCACCATCGAATGCTGTTTTTCCCATTCGCTTAAATACTGCGACAAAACGGGCGCGCTTGAGGATTTCGGAAAAAAACACACCATCACCGACGATTTTTCGGAATGGTCAAAAATATCAAACCGGCTTTATGTATGGGATTATGTCACGGATTTCCACCATTATCTGCTGCCTCACCCGAATATCCATATATTAAAAGACAACATAGAGTTTTTTGTTTCGCATAATGTGGCGGGGCTGTTCGAGCAGGGCTGCGGGGATACGCTGCACAGCGATTTCGGCGCGCTGCGCTCATATGTTTTATCAAAACTTATGTGGGATCCCTCGCTTGATTTAAACGCGCTGATCGACGAGTTTTTATATCACTACTACGGAAGAGCGCACAAAATCGTGCGCGCGTATATAGATTTATTCGCAAACGAAGTGACAAGCAAAGATATCTGCGTGGGTACGTTTGCCGAACCGGATAACCCCGTTTATTCGGAGGAAATATTAAACAAAGCCGAAAAACTGGTAAAAAAAGCGAGGGAAGCGGTGCTTTATGAAAACGATATTATAAAGTTCCATGTCGAAATATTTGCGCTGGGTACGGAATACACGCGGCTGTATAAAAATAAAAACAGCGCCTATCCCTGCGGTGCTGAAGTCGATTGCTTTATCCGTAAATGCAAAGCCATGGGAATGACGCATATAAGGGAATGGCATATTTTAAATTTATTTGAAGACCAGCCCCAGCGCAGAATGCTTTTGGGCGAATGAAAATTATTCATAAAAATTTAAAACAAATGCCGTTGACTTTAACTCCGCTCCGCGTTTATAATATAAGTCAGAATATAAAAAAAACCGGGACCAAACATTAAAAATTTTTATAAAGAGGGAGTATATATGTATGGGAGAAAAAATTTTAATAGCGGACGATGCCGCATTTATGCGTATGATGGTAAAAGATATACTTGAAAAAACCGGATATGAAGTCATCGAAGCCGCAGACGGCGCCGAGGGAACCGATAAATTCAAAGAACATAAACCCGCCCTGGTGCTGATGGATATAACCATGCCCAACATGAACGGGTTCGCCGCGATCGGCGAAATAAAAAAACTCGACGCAAACGCAAAAATCGTTATGCTCAGCGCGTGCAGTTTCCCCAAATTTATCGCGGACACATTTATTGCCGGAGCCGTCGATTTTATCCTCAAACCTTTCCAAGCCGAAAAACTGACGGCAACGGTTAAAAAGCATCTGTCGGAGGATATTAAACTCAATATGGACGAAGTCGAGCGGTGGCAGACCGGATTTGAGCCGGACGCGCATATAAGCCAGGATATAGTGGATGAACTATTGAGCAAAGCGGCGCTTTAGGGCTTTTTCATTTCTGCGGTTTTTTCCCAATGATGACGTCGCGCATTATCGCTTGGTCGACCCGGTGCGAAAAATCTCCGGAGTTTATAATTTCAAGCTGCCTTTCCGCAAAAATATCTTCGAGCCGGTCTCGTTTTAATAAAAATGTGTTCCACGCCAAAATAATGACCCCGCCGGGTTTGAGCACCTCAAGCCATGCCGGCAGACAGCTGCCGAGCAGCTCGGCGGGGCTGCGCATTTTGTTTCCGAAGGCTGAGTTATCGTGCTGGATGCCGTACGGCAGGTCGCCCGCTATTATATTAAAAAAATTTTTTTTATAATATTTATTCGCATTGGCCGAATCCCCGCAGACAAATTCGCACGAAAGGGTTTTGTCCGTCTTTTGGTCGGATTTGTTTTTTGCCGTTTCAAAAAAATGTCTCTGCGATTTAAAACCGGAGCCCGAGATTTTTTCTTTTTTGTACGAATGTTTGTATTTGCCCAGCTCAAGATATTTTTTAAAAAACCGGGCGCTCTCGGCGGTCAGTTTTTCGCTTATTTCAATGCCGTAACTGTTGTAACCGCATATCAGTCCGTCAAAAACCGCTGTGCCTTTGCCGCATACCGGATCGAGCAGGTTTAAAGGTTCAAGAAAATCATCGCGGAAACCGCTCGCACAGACCGCGAGATTTATCATCATTCTTGTGAAGAGTTCGTTTGTTTTGCCGCTGTATTTGAGCACCGTGTTCAAATCGTCCGAAAAAAAATACGAATGATTTTTTTGTATCGGGATAAATTTTCCGCCGGTGACTTCAAATATCGCATAGACGAAAGAAAGGCGGGAGAGCAGAATTAAATCGTGTTCCGAAAGACCGCCCGATTTAAAGGTTATATATCCGACCCCTCCGAAACTCTCCTCAGCTATGTTATCCAGCTTTTCCGGAAACAGCGCGCAGAGCTCGTTTTTTGCGAGACTGCCCGACGAGCCGAAATAGACCCGGTTATGACCAGGATTCTGCAGTACCGCATATTTAGGCATATATATATCTCACCCGCCTTTTTGTTTTTTTATGCCGCTATATATTTTTGTATATCTTCAGGTAAAGCGTCTTTTTCAACAGACGCGGTTATTATGAATTTAAAACCGTTTTTGTCAGCCAAAGCGTCCGCCAATTTGATAAACTCCGCGAAACCGTTTATGTTCTCACAGCAGATTTTAAGCGCCGAATCTATAAAAATATGCGTGATATCGTAATTCCCGGCATACAGACCGCACACCAGCCCATAAAGCGATTCGGCTGTTTTAATATTATATTCCGTTGTGTCTATCCAGCGCGCTTCATGGAGTATTGTCCTTAATTTCTGACCTTTTTCCACACAGGCGACAATCCCTTTTGAGTTTAATACCGCTTCATTCGCCAAATCTATCATCAATTTTGTTTTTCCGGTACCCTTGAGTCCGACAATCAATTCAACCATAATTTTAAATTCTCCTATTCTCGTTTTTCATTTTTTTAATTCAACCGCAAATCTCCGCCACTTTCCTGATACTTTCAGCCGTGTCGGAAACAGGGCTGTATTCAAGCCCTACGCATTTGTTATAACCGAGGTCCGATATTGCCCTGAATACATTCGCGTAATTGATCTCACCCGTGCCGGGCTCATGTCTGCCCGGGACGTCCGCGACGTGGAAATGCCCTATTAAATCGAAATATTTTCTGATGGTGGGTATCAGGTTGCCTTCGCTGATCTGCTGATGGTAAATATCGTACAAAACCTTAACATACGGGCTTCCCACTTCGTTGCAGATCTCAAACGCCTCATAGGACGAGGGCAGAAAATAACCGATATGGTTGGCGAGCACGTTGAGCGGCTCGACCACCAGGGTTATACCCGCGTCTTCGAACAGCGCGGCAACATGTTTAAGATTTATAACGATGTTCGCATGCTGCTCATACCGGGTTACTTCGGCTCTTTCGTTGCCGACGGTTACTATAAGCGAGGGGATGCGCAGCTTATTTGCGACCGCTATGCTTTCCTCGCAGGCTTTATAGAATGCGCCGAGCGCTTCGGTGTCGCGGTGAAGCAGCCTTTTTTTGTTGAAAACCTCGGCGACTTCGGGAACTGCCGTGTCAATACACGCCGCGCCGATTTTAATCCCGGCGGTCTTGGCCGCATCTTTTACTTTATCGGTATCGAGCCCTGACCAGCCCCAGAATTCCGCGTAGTCCAGCCCCGCGTCTTTGACCGCTTTAAACTTGTCATAAAAATCCAGCCCGCCGAACGGCAGCATTGGCAGACAAGCCGATAATTTAAGCATGGTTTTTGCCTCCTCGTATTTTATGATGTTTGGTTTAGAGATTCAAATAAACAGCCTTGCCCGTGTCGATGGAAGTGTTTGTTGCGATGGTGAATTTGAGTGATTTTATCGCGTCTTCATACGGTGAGCGGATTTTTTGTATATCCTCCGGTTTGCCCGAAAGCACCGCGTCGATAAACACTCTGTCGAGAGCCAGCCCTTGGTCGAGTTCTGTTTTTATCTCTTTTGTGCCGTTTTTGTCCGTGAAAACCACTTTATTGCGCAGCTGATAGTCGATTGTGGCGTCTTTTGCATAGAATGTGAGACCGTTTTTCATGCCCCCGCCTTCCTGCATATAACAGCCGGTGAACAGGTTGGCGACCGAACCGTTTCTGAATGTCACGGTTGTTGCGGAATAATCTTCAACGTCATATCCTGGCAGGTTGGCTTGGAACGGTTTGACGATACCTTTGCCCGAAGCGGTGTAGAGCGAGACGGGTTCGCCGATAAAATACCGGATCATGTCATACAGATGAATATTCTGCTCAACCACCTGGCCGCCGGAGGTGCTGCGGCGGCGCCACCAGTAAAGCCCGGGTATGCCTCCGACCCACGAGCCGTTTATCAGCCCTATATCCCTGTCTTTGAGCATATCGCGTATCGGATCCACAAGATCGAGATATCTGTCCTGGAATCCGACGGAGATGATGATATTGTACTGTGTCGCCAAATTACAGATTTTTTCGGTGACCCCCACCTCTGTGGCTATCGGTTTGTCGATCATCATATGGATTCCGCGTTTTATCGCCTCAATCTCGATGTCACCGTGCTGGTCGGGCGGAACGCATACGTATAATACTTTTTTATCCCCCGATGCATCCGCAGCTTTGCATAAATCGTCATACATTTCGATATAGCAGTCATACGCTTTGCTTCCGGGTTTCTGCGCCGCCATATTTTCCGCGCGTTCTTTGACAATGTCATAAAAGCCGGTATACTCGACCTCGCTGAAATTTTTCACCCTGCCGAAATGCCAGTTTGAGATCCCGCCGCATCCCACGACAGCCGCTTTGATTTTTCCGCTCATAATAAATTTACCTCCAAAAAAAATTTAAATAAATTTTACCTGTTATATACTATTATAGCTTATTATTAAATAAAGTCAAGATTTTTTTGAAAATTTTTTTAAAATATTTATTTTTCTATTGACAACCGACCGAATGTATGGTATACTGTAATTCACTATTTTTTTTAACAGTCGTTCTGAAATTAAGCTGATGCACGCTTAAAAATGGAACGAATTTTTTTAAATGGAGGTAAAAAATCAATGCTTGCAAAAAATTTAAATCTTATCAATTGGGTTGAGGAAGTTGCCGCTCTCTGCAAACCGGACAGCGTTTACTGGTGCGACGGTTCCGAAGAGGAATACGGCAGAATGATTCAGATTATGATCGATGCGGGGCTCTGCACCCCTTTAAATCCGGAAAAAAAACCGGGCTGCTATCTTTTCAGAAGCCATCTTTCAGACGTCGCGAGAGCGGAAAACCGAACATTCATAGCTTCAAAAAAACAGGAGGACGCGGGACCCACCAACAACTGGGTTGACCCGGACGAGCTCAAGGGGACGATGACAAAACTTTATGACGGCTGTATGACCGGAAGAACCATGTATGTCATCCCGTTCTCCATGGGACCGGTGGGTTCATACATCTCAAAAATCGGCGTGGAAATAAGCGACAGCCCATATGTTGTGATAAATATGAAGATCATGACGAGAATCGGCGAGAGCGTACTCGAAGCCCTCGGTTCAGACGGGGAATTTGTCAGATGCCTTCATTCGGTGGGCAAACCCCTCGCCCCGGGCGAAAAAGACGATTCCTGGCCGTGTATACCGAATGTGGACGAAAAATATATAAGCCATTTCCCCGAAGAAAGAATGATTTGGTCGATCGGCTCGGGTTACGGCGGCAACGCCCTGCTGGGCAAAAAATGTTTCGCTCTGCGTATTGCGGGGGTTCAGGCGCGCGATGAAGGCTGGATGGCGGAGCACATGCTGATCCTTAAACTCACCAATCCCGAAGGGCAGTCGTATTATGTGTGCGGCGCGTTCCCTTCCGCCTGCGGCAAAACAAATCTCGCAATGCTCGAACCCTCTTTCCCGGGCTGGAAAGTGGAGACCATAGGCGACGATATAGCCTGGATGAAGTTCGGTGAGGACGGCAGGCTGTATGCCATAAATCCCGAAGCGGGATTCTTCGGGGTTGTACCCGGGACTTCGATGCAGTCCAACCCCAACGCGATGAAGCAGATCCAAAAAAACACAATATACACAAATGTGGGGCTCACCGACGACGGCGACGTGTGGTGGGAAGGCAGCGGGACGCCCGCTCCGGCACATCTTATCGACTGGAAAGGCAATGACTGGACGCCGGACTCCAAGGAGACCGCGGCGCACGCCAACGCGCGTTTCACCTCCCCCGCCTCCGGGTGTCCGGTTATCGCTCCGGAATGGGAGGACCCGAAAGGAGTTCCGATATCGGCGATCCTTATAGGGGGGCGCCGCCAGACGACGATCCCGCTGGTCAATGAGAGCAGCGACTGGAATCACGGGATTTTCCTCGGTTCAATCATGGGATCAGAGATCACCACAGCCGACATCACGGACAAAGTCGGACAGGTCAGGCGCGACCCGTTCGCCATGCTGCCGTTTATGGGTTATCATATGGGGGATTATCTGCAGCACTGGCTGAATATAGGCAAAAAAACAGAACCGTCCAAACTGCCCAAAATATACTTTGTGAACTGGTTCCGCAAAAACAGCGAAGGCAAATTTATATGGCCGGGATTCGGTGAAAACAGCCGCGTGCTCAAATGGATTGTGGAGCGCCTTTCAGGTACCGGAAAAGCGGTCGAAACTCCTATAGGCAATCTGCCGGCTCCGGGCGCTATCGATACAAACGGACTGAATTTGAGCGCGGCGGATATGGAGGAGCTCACCAAAGTCGATACCGAAGCGTGGCTCGCCGAGATTGAATCCATAAAAGCGAATTACAAAAGTTACGGCGACAGACTGCCGGAAGAACTGGAGAGACAACTGACAGAACTTGAAAACAGATTGAACAAATAAAATTGAGGAAGGATATGCATCAAAGATGAAATACAGCGAAATGTCAAAATCCGCGAGGGAAGCGGAACTGTCAAAAGTAAAAACCGAATACGGCAGATATAAAGATATGGGGCTTAAGCTGGATATGTCGCGCGGCAAACCCGGCGAGGATCAGCTGGAGCTTGCGAACGGTATGCTCACAATACTCGGTGAAAAAGATTATATAAGCGCCGGGGGGATCGACTGCCGCAACTACGGCGGGCTTGAGGGGATTCCCGAAATGAAGAAAATATTTGCGGATATGCTCGGTATTGAACCGGATGAAGTGATTGTGGGGGGCAACTCCAGCCTTGCCACGATGTTCGACAATGTATCGGTGAATATGTCCCACGGGGTGCGCGACGGCGAACCCTGGATGCGGCAGGGGAAAGTGAAATTCTTATGCCCGTCCCCGGGTTATGACCGGCATTTTACCATATGCGAATATTTCCATATAGAGATGATAACGGTGCCGATGACAAAAGACGGACCCGATATGGATATTGTTGAAAAACTTGCGGCAAGCGACCCGATGATCAAAGGGATGTGGTGCGTGCCGGTTTTCTCAAATCCCGACGGTATCGTTTATTCCGATGAAACGGTGCGCCGGATCGCCGCGCTGAAAACCGCGGCGGACGATTTCAGGCTGTATTGGGACAATGCCTACTGCATACATCAAATCAAAGGCAAACCCCCCGTTATCCCCAATATCCTGCGCGAATGTGAAGCTGCGGGGAATCCGAATATGCCTCTTGTATTCGCGTCATTTTCCAAAATCAGCATGGCGGGCGCGGGCGTCGCGTGTATGGCGAGCTCCGTGTCAAACTGCGAATATATACGCAAACGGTTCTTCACACAGACAATCGGACCCGATAAACTCAGCCAGTTAAGGCACGTGCGCTTTTTTAAAGACTACAAAGGCGTTTTGGCGCATATGGAAAAAATGGCGGTGCTGCTTAAACCCAAATTTGATACGGTGCTTGGCGCGCTCAAGAGTGAGCTTGGAGCGCTCGGAGTGGGCGAATGGAATGAGCCCGAAGGCGGATATTTTGTCAGCTTCAACGCGCTTGAAGGCTGCGCTAAACGCGTTGTTGAATTGTGCAAAGAAGCCGGTGTGGTGATGACCGGGGCGGGGGCGACTTTCCCTTACGGCAAAGACCCGCATGACCGCAATATACGCATAGCTCCGACATACCCGAAAATCGGGGAGCTGCAGAAAGCTATGGAAATTTTCTGTGCTGCGGTTAAGCTCGCATCACTGGAAAAACTGGAAAAAATATAAACCACCGCTTGGATAAGTGAAGGAGAGAGAAGAAATGAATAAAACAAAAATGGATAAACAGATACTCGAATGGGCAAAATTGTGCGAGGTTCAAAAGATACCGTCGGAGCTTTACACAAAATTTGAAGTCAACCGCGGTCTGCGCGATCTCAACGGCAACGGCGTACTCGCCGGACTCAGCAATATCTCCAGCGTAACCGCAAAAAAAATCGTCGACGGCGTTGAGGTTCCCACAGGCGGCAAACTGTTTTATCAGGGCATCGACGTTGAGGATATCGTCGCGGGATTTTTAAAAGAAAAAAGGTTCGGTTTTGAAGAGACGGTATACCTGCTGCTGTTCGGGAAACTCCCTAACAAAGAAGAACTCGGGGTGTTTACAAAAAGCCTCACCGATTACCGTTCGCTGCCGCCGAAATTTGTGCGGGATGTGATAATGAAAGCCCACGGCGAAAACATGATGAACACCATTGCGCGCAGTGTTCTCACGCTTTATAATTACGACGAATCCGCCGATGACCTTTCCGTGCCGAATATTCTGCGTCAGTGCCTGCAGCTCATCGCGGTGTTCCCTCTGCTTGCAGTATACGGATATCAGGCATACTGCCATTACGGCAAGGATATGAGTCTTATAATACACAACCCCGACCCTTCTTTGTCCATGGCTGAAAATATACTGCATATGCTGCGCGCCGACCAAAAATTCACGGAACTCGAAGCCCATACGCTCGATCTTTCGCTGGTGCTTCACGCCGACCACAGCGGGGGCAATAACTCAACGTTTGCCGTACACGTGGTATCCTCGACCGACACCGACACATACAGCGCGATAGCGGCGGCTCTCGGCAGCCTTAAAGGACCCAAGCACGGCGGAGCCAATTATCAGGTGATGGGCATGATGGCGGATCTGCAGAAAAATGTCAAAAACACAAAAGACGACGGGCAGATCGCCGATTATCTCAACAAGCTCTTAAACAAAGAAGCATACGACAAGGCCGGTCTGATTTACGGCATGGGGCACGCGGTATATTCCATATCCGACCCGCGCGCCGTTGTGTTTGAGAGTTTTGTGAGAGACCTCTCCGAGATGAACGGCCGCCGCGAGGAATATGAGCTGTATGCCAAAGTCGCGCATATGGCGCCGGAGATCATCGCGGAGAAAAGAAAAATGTTTAAAGGGGTATCCGCAAATATCGACTTTTACAGCGGTTTTGTGTATGATATGCTCGGTTTGCCGCCGGAACTTTATACCCCGATTTTTGCCATATCCCGTGTGGCGGGCTGGAGCGCGCACCGCATAGAGGAACAGATAAGCGGAGGCCGTATATTCAGACCTGCATATAAAAGCGTTGCGGAAAGCAAACCATATATACCGCTCGATGAAAGATAAAGGAGATTTTTAATTATGGAAAAAATCAAAGTGGCAGTTATCGGCTGCGGAACAATCGCCAACGCGGCGCATATCCCCTCGTATATGAAAAACGAGAAAACAGAGATACTCTATTTTTGTGATATAATCCCCGAAAGAGCGGAAGAAGCGGTAAAGAAATACAACTGCGGCAAAGCGGTGACCGATTACAGAGAGGTGATTGCAGACCCGCTTGTCGACGCGGTTTCGGTATGCACACCGAATGATATGCATATGCCCATAAGCATAGCGGCGCTTGAGGCGGGCAAACAGGTTTTATGCGAAAAACCCTCCGCAAGAACGTATGCCGAGGCGAAAAAAATGCAGGAAGCTCAGGCAAAAACGGGCAATATGCTCTCTATCGGGGTGGTGAACCGGTTTAATCCGGGCGTGGGAAAAATCAAAGAACTTATAACCGGAGGCACGCTCGGCGAGATATACCATGTGTATGTGAGTTTCAGAGCGGAGCGCTCGATCCCCGGGCTGGGCGGCGCTTTCACGACAAAAGCGATAGCGGGCGGCGGCGTGCTTATCGACTGGGGGGTGCATTATCTCGATATTGTGATGTTCTGCCTCGGCGACCCGCAGGTAAAAACGGTGAGCGGCAAAGGGTTCTGTAAACTCGCGGCGAACATGAAAGAATACGAATATAAAAATATGTGGGCGGAAAACACCAAAGACTTAAGCGGCACATATGACGTCGACGATTTTGTGACGGGGTTCATACGCACGGCGGGCTCCACCATAACCCTCAACGGAGCATGGGCGCAGAACATCGGGGTGAGTGAAACCTATATAGATTTTATCGGTACAAAAGCGGGGATAAGGCTGCAGTACGGAGCGGATTTCAGTCTGTATAAAATAGAGGGCGGCGAGCTTAAAACAATACCCTGCGAATATGAAAAATGGGATATGTTCCAAAAAGAAATCGACAGCTTTGTGGATACGGTGAAAACCAAACAGAAGCTGGCGTCAAACATCGACACCGCAATCATAACGACGCGCATGATGCAGGCCCTGTACGATTCTTCGGAGCTGGAAAAAGAGGTAATCCCGGAAATTTAAAAATTCAAAAAAGACCGTCCGACAATTTGTCGGACGAAAGGGGAAAGGTAAAAAAACGGGGAAAGGTAAAAAAACGGGAAGTTGCAAGGACGTGAAAAAAAGTAGAAAAAAAGACGATGTGAAAAATGTAGGGCGTGACGTGAATGCCGCGCCCTACAAAGTGAAATCAAAAAGGAGAACCACAACTCCTTCATAAAAAGAGGCCGCTTGACCACGCTGCGCGTCAGCAGCGAGGCTGAAAAAAGGGAACCGCAACCCTATAATAAAAGAGGCAAAAAATTATTAAGTTATTTTTTATGGAGGAATGAAAAAATGAAAACCGTTTTGAAAAACAAAAGGATAATGCTGAGTTTACTGGCTTGT
>Ga0099364_10003186_pt1 | contig 25625 bp, 23 predicted proteins | sample TergutTh196P3_FD_73070 | JGI IMG/M metagenome (GOLD analysis project Ga0099364, IMG submission 73070) | Microcerotermes parvus P3 segment gut microbial communities from Pointe-Noire, Republic of the Congo - Th196 P3 | ecosystem: Host-associated > Arthropoda: Insects > Digestive system > Gut ...
CTGCGGGTCTTTATGCAGATAAAATTTCTGTTATCTTTGGAGCAGAAGAATACAAAATTACACCAAGAAAGGGCGAATATTATCTTCTTGATAAGTCAAGCCAGGCACATCCAGAAAAGGTAATTTTTCCTGTTCCATCTAAAGTTTCAAAGGGCATGCTCGTTATTCCAACGGTAGAAGGCACTGTGCTAGTTGGCCCTACAGCAGAAGACATGGAAGACAAAAATGATTTTTCCACAACAAAAGATAAACTGAATTTAATATTAGACATGGGGAAAAAAATAGTTCCCTCTTTAAATGAGAATGATGTTATTGCGAGCTTTGCGGGGCTGCGTCCCTGCCTGGAAGAAGACTTTTATATTGAAGCTTCGAAAAAGGCATCCTCATTTATTCATGTTGCAGGCATACAATCACCCGGGCTAACAGCTTCTCCTGCAATAGGACTATATGTAACAGAACTCATAAAAAGCCTGGGCCTTAAGCTGGAGAAAAAGTCTAACTGGGATCCATTTATAGAAGACAGAAAAAGAGTAAGAGAATTAAGCCCTGGAGAGCTTGATGAATTAATTAAAGAAGATCCCGCCTGGGGAAATATGGTATGCCGCTGCGAGAACGTAAGTGAGGCAGAAATAATTCAATCGATAAGGCAGGGGCATATTACACTTGATGGCATAAAATATTTTACCAGAGCGCAAATGGGACGCTGCCAGGGAGGCTTTTGCACTTATAAAATAATAAAAATAATTATAAGAGAAACCGGCCTAAACTGGAAAGAGATAAGCAAACATGGAAACAATAGCCACGTACTTAGCGGGGAACTATAATGAAAAGCCTATATTATGACGCAATAGTTATAGGAGCCGGAGCAGCCGGAATGGCAGCGGCATTACAGTTAAACAAAGAAGGCTTTAAAACAGCCATTGTAGACAGGGAAGAGCATACAGGCGGCATACTTATGCAGTGCATACATACGGGCTTTGGCATAACAGAATTCCGGGAAGAGCTGACAGGACCGGAATATGCAGAACGCTTTATAAAACAGCTTATGGAGTCCGATATTGATATCTTCCTAAACACTACAATAAGGGCATTCAACAGAGGAGAGCAAAAAAATGGAGCCCCAATTAAGGAGCTAACAGGAATTTCCGCAAAAGGAGTTATTCGTTTTTATGCAAAAAGCATAATACTTGCCATGGGCTGCAGAGAACGCAACAGGGGCAATTTGCGCATACCCGGCTCAAGGCCAGCCGGTGTTTTTACAGCGGGTCTTGCACAAAGGCTTGTAAACATAGAAGGCTATATACCGGGAAGGGAAGTGGTAATTATAGGTTCCGGGGACATAGGCCTAATTATGGCAAGACGCATGAGCTGGGTGGGATGCCGTGTACTGGCAGTGGTAGAAATAATGCAAAAAGCTTCAGGTCTTACAAGGAACGTGGTTCAGTGTCTTAACGATAACAATATTCCCCTCCTCCTTTCTACACATGTAACCAAGATACTGGGCAATGACAGGGTGGAAGGGGTAGAAATTATGCACATGGAAAAGAAATCTGTAATTAACTGCGATACTGTTTTATTATCTGTAGGTCTTATACCGGAAAACGAACTTTCCAAAGAAGCAGGATTACAATTGGATAAAACAACGGGCGGACCTTTAGTAGACGAGCATTTAATGACAGAGATGCAAGGAGTCTTTGCCTGCGGGAATGTACTTTACGTACATGACCTTGTTGACGCTGTAACAGAAGAAGCGCGAAAAGCCGGAAGCTTTGCTTCTGCCTGGATAAAAAATAATTTTTAAGGTATTTAATTTATGGAAATTACCTGCATAGTATGCCCTGTAGGCTGCTTGATAAGCGCAGAATTAAACACTCTTAATAAAGAGCTGACAATTACAGGAAATAAATGCATACGCGGCGAAGAATATGCAAGAGAAGAAATTCTAAGCCCAAAAAGAATGATCACTGCCACTTGCGGGATTGCGTCTAACACTCTGACCGGTCACAGCGCAAGGAGAATCCCTGTTAAAAGCAGCAAGGCCTGCCCAAAAGAGCTTATAAACGAGCTGTTAGGTGATATTTACAGGACAAAATTAAACCTGCCGCTTAAGGCAGGCTACAAGGCAATAGAGAACTGGAAAAATACAGGTATAGATATAATTGTAACTAGATCCTTATAATACGCGAATTGGTCAGTACTTCTATTCCGTCTTCTTTTATAAGTATATCATTCTCCAAACGGCAGCCTCCATGAACAGGATCATACAAGCCCGGTTCAACTGCTATTATCATGCCAGGTTCCAGAACCCACTCATTGTCTTCGCGGTTTCTCATTGATGGTGCTTCGTGAGCTTCCAAACCTATTCCGTGCCCCAGAGCATGAGGCATGGTTTTTTTGGATCTACCGAATAAAGTTGTAACAGAGCGGGCAATATTTTTAGTCTGCTCTCCGCTTTTTACCATGGAAAAAGCCAGGCTATATGCTTTTTCTACAAGCGAAATCATATCTTCCTGTGCCTTAACTAAAGTTCCGCCTGCAAAAGTTAAAGTTACATCACTGGTATAACCAGCATACTTTAAACCAAAGTCCAGAATGGATAATCCTTGGCCGCCAAACTCAGCTCCTGTATAGGAAGGAAAGGCATGTATGCCAAAACTTCTTCCGGGTCCTGCAGCGATAATATCAAAACCCGTCCCTTCGCAGCCCATTTTCCTGCATTCAGATTCAATAAAAAGTGCAACATCTGCTTCTGTTTTTAATTTTTTCTTCTTAATTTGCTCTTCCAGCATATTGATAATCTCATCTGTAAAAGCAGATACCTTTCTGTAAATGGTAATCTCGTTTTCGTCTTTAACTGCCCTGTGTTTTTCTATCTCGGCTATAATACCGCTTTCCCGGCAGATAATATCAAAATCAGACAGCTCATCTACAAACTTTAAAAAGTTTGGATAAGCTGTGTTTCCAGGAATTTCAACTTTGGAGTTAAAGGGAATTTTCAATCCCTCAATAGCACCTTTAAGGGCTTTTACCGGCTGTCTGTCAAATTCTGCATAAGGCAATAGTTTATCGGCATTGGCATAGAGCATGGCAAGATTTATATCCCAGGGTACAAGCAAGGATTTTCTGTCTACAGAGAGAAACAAAAGAGCATCCCCCGGTTGACCGGAGAGCCAGCGTACTGATGGATTCCTGCTATTCTCAAAATCTTCCAGCATTACAAGAGCTATTCCCTCTCTTGCCATCCAGTCGTAGATAATTTCACGCCGGCTTTGGAAAGCTTTCATGCCTTACCTCTTTTAAATGCTTCTTTTGATGCTGTTAATATGGCATCCAGTTCGGAATCTCCTATCCAGTAATGGGTAACAAACCTGAACACACCTTTTTCCGGCGGGTTAATTTTAATCTTATGCTTTTTAAAGATATTAATAATCTGCTGTGCAACTTTTTCATCTTTTGCAGGCGGCCAATTAAAAAAGACCAAATTAATGTCGGTGTCCTTAGTATTAATAAGCAGCCCCGGAATTTTGGCAAGCTCTTTAGACAGTTTTTTTGCACGTTTATGATCATCAATTAATTTGACACATTGTTCGTTTAACGCGATTATACCAGCAGCTCCCAATATGCCAGCCTGCCTCATTCCTCCGCCCATTATCTTTCGTTTTAGTTTTGCCTCGTTAATAAAGGCTTTTTTACCGGCGAGCATGGAACCTACAGGAGCACAGAGTCCTTTGGAAAGGCAGAACATCACAGAGTCTGCTCTTGCGGCAATATCCTTTGCCTCACAGCCTAAAGCTAATGCAGCATTAAAAATACGTGCGCCATCCAAATGTATAGGGATTTTCCACTCATCTGCTTTTTTTTTGATCTTGTCCATTTCTGCCAGGGGAACAGCATAAGCTCCATAAGCATTTTCCAGGCATATTAATGAGGTCCTGGGTGCATGCAGATCTTGCCTTCTTAGCCTCTCTTCCAATGCGTCGGCAGATATAATTCCCCTATTTGCCGGAATGGGACGGGTTTGGACCCCGGCAATTACAGATGCCGCTCCTGCCTCATGTTGAATTATGTGGCAGTCTTCACCCAAAATAAGCTCAGTACCCCTCTGACACCAGGTAAAGAGAGCCAGTTGGTTAGCAAAGGTACCAGATGGGACAAATAATGCTGCTTCTTTTCCAAGGAGGCTGGCAGCAAGTTTTTCAAGCCTATTTATTGTAGGATCATCACCATATACATCATCACCTACATCCGCCTCCGCCATGGCTTTTCTCATGGCAGAGGTAGGCAGGGTAACTGTATCGCTTCTTATGTCTATCATTCTTACACTTAGCTAGTAAGTTACAATAACAGCATGGAAAACCAAGGGAACAGAACCAGTGTTTTTTATGCTATGGGAAGCTCCATTTCCTGTAATAATGGAATCCCCTGCTGCAACCTGGACTTCCTTGCCATCATCATTTACAACACCTGTACCGGAAATAATAAAGTAATATTCGGTTTCTGATACATGATCATGATAACCAATGGAACTTCCCGGTTTTAAAGTAATCTCTGCAAACATTCTGGCATTTTTTTCTTTTTCTCCATCCAGAAGATAGGTAAGGCGGGTTGTGCCTTCTCCATCTCTCATCTTTTCTCTTTCTTCTACTTTCATGTCCTTACGCTGAATAACCATAGTTTCCTCCATCAAATTATTATTTTAAGTCATTATTACTTAAATACTTTATATTGAATAGATGTTATAATTGACTAGTATGAACAAGGAGAAAATATTTAAAATACTTATAATACTCCTGCTTATAATAGTAGCAGTTTTAATTATTGGTACAATTTACGGATTAAACTTGGGCGAAGCAAGGGTAAATATAAGTACTCTACCAATAAACTATGATCAAGCACAGGTCTTTTCCGGTATTGGACAGATACGGGTTCCCACAGCCGACCCGGAGCCGGAAATTGTAATTATTTACCTTGCATTTTACTATAATCCCGGGGACAGAGCTTTTTCAGAAGAACTGGTTTTAAGAATACGGGATTTTAAAGATATAATTACCGAGTATATAGGGTCACTTTTAGCAGAAGATCTTCACGAAAACAATGAAGACAAAATTAAAAACGAACTATTAAGAAGCTTTAACTCTATTTTACGCTTAGGTCAAATAGAAGAGCTATTCTTCCGGGATTTTATGATTTTACGATAGATAAAAATTGCAACATTACAGTTTATTTTGGGTCTAAACAAGAGGAGTAAAAAGTATGGAACAGACTACATTTTATGCTGCACAGGTAATTATTTCCATAATTCCCATAGTGGGAATTGTAATGGGGGCAGCAGTAATATTCTTCTACCTTTTATGGAACCATAGGCGTAAGAGCTTACTTATAAAAGCAGGTATGTATGAACGCGGTAATTTTGATCTATCTGCCTTTTGCCTTCTTACAGGTTTACTCTTAACTATAGTGGGAGCATCGTTAACACTTTTTCTTATGTTCATTTTGGGAAGCAACCTAAGCCTATTAAGCGGAATAATACCATTATCTATAGGGATTGGTTTATTGGCATATTACTGGATAAAGCGCAAAGAAAAGAATACATGATCCCCGATGATGAAGATAAAATAACAATTTCCCAAATTTTATCCGGTAAAAAAGAATTGTTCAGCTTATTGATCAAACGTCATGAAAGGGCAGTGTACGGTATGGGAATAAGTTTTTTTAAAAATACAGAAGATGCCCTGGATTTTACACAGGATGTTTTTTTGAATATATATAAAAATCTTGCACAGTTTGCAGGACGATCACGCTTTTCTACATGGCTTTACAAGACAGCATACAATAAAGCAATCAACAATTTTACAAGAAGAAAAGAATATCTTAGCCTGGCAGAAAACGATATTGCTACAAATGATTACGATCCGGAGAAAAAACTGCTCAGGGATCTTGCAAAAGAAGCGGTTTTGGAAGCAATAAAGGGATTACCGGAGAAATTTAAGTTATGCATTGATATGTTTTTCTTTTATGACAGATCATATAAGGAAATTGAATTTATAACAGGTTATCCGGTAAATACTATAAAGTCGCATGTGTTTAGGGCAAAAAAACTGTTAAGGGATAAGTTAAAGAATTTTGATTATTTTGCTGGAGGAGAAAAAAGATGAAAAATATATTTGGAAGAGCAGATTACGATAATGTAATAAAAGAAATAATGAAAAACGATTTTCTTCCCCCCTCCCCCATGCTGGAAAATTCCATAATGCAAAGCATAATAGAAGAGGAAAATAGTGTAAATTCCCTTGAACAAATTGAAAGTCCTGATGTTTTTTCCTTTAAGTCCTGGGTTATTATAGGATTATTTGTGATAATTTCCCTCTCAAGTACCTTTTTTGGGATGAATTTTGAAAAAATAGCAAATATAGTGGGTTTTTCCTTCCTTTCAGCAATAAGTATTACTATAGGTTTAGTCTTAACTAGCTATTGTGCCTTATTTATAGGGAGCCATCTTAAAGAGATATCAAAACTGCTTGGAATTAGATGTGAATAATATATGATCTTGGCTCATTGACAATACTTATTATGAAGCTTATTCTTAACTTATGAATATTTCTACATATACCGTTAAGCCTAAGCTTCCAAGCTCGCTTAAACCACTGGAAGAAATAGCCCGTAATTTGTGGCTATCCTGGAATTTTGATGCTGTTGAACTCTTTATCCGTCTTGATTATGACATTTGGATGGAATCTCAACAGAGTCCTGTTAGAACTTTAGGTATGGTAAGTCAGGAAAGACTTGCAGAAGCTGCCAAAGATGATTCCTACCTGGCAGCTTTAAAAGAGACCTACAACAGATTTTTGCAATATAAAAAAGGCAACACATGGTACAGAGGCAGCCGCAAAGATGTTGTAGCCTACTTCTCCATGGAATATGGAATGGATGTTTCTCTTCCTATCTATTCCGGGGGCTTGGGTATTTTATCCGGGGATCACATGAAAACCTCCTCAGATATGGGATTGCCTCTGGTTGGAGTGGGCTTACTCTACAGGCAGGGATACTTCCGGCAGTACCTGAATGCGGATGGCTATCAGCAGGAAAGCTATCCGGAAAACGACTGGTACAATATGCCTGTCGAATTAAAAACAGATAAAGACGGAGTGCCCATAAAAATTTCTGTAGAAATGGCAAGCCGTATGACTATAGCCCAGATCTGGGAAGTTAAAGTAGGAAGAAGTTCTCTTTACCTGCTGGATACAAATATTCCGGAAAATTCTTTGGATTTAAGGAATATAACTGCTTCCCTTTATGGTGGAGATAAAGAAACCCGCATGCAGCAGGAAATACTCTTGGGCATAGGCGGTATAAGGGCATTAAGGGCGCTTGGGATTAACCCTGCCGCCACCCACATGAACGAGGGACACTCTGCATTTTTAGGTCTGGAAAGAATACGCGAACTAATAGTAGAAAAAGGTTTTACCTTCGATGAAGCCAGAGAAGCAATATGGCCTACAAATATTTTTACTACACATACCCCGGTTCCCGCAGGGAATGAACGTTTCGAAATTACCCTGGTGGAAAAATACTTTAGCGATTGGCCCAGAATTTTGGGAATAGGATGGAGAGATTTCCTTAGCTTGGGAAGGGAAAGGCCTTATGATGATCATGAAACATTCTGCCTTACAGTCCTTGCAATAAAAATGGCAGCTTATGCCAATGGTGTTGCCCGTCTTCATGGTGTAGTTTCACGAGATATGTGGAAAACCCTTTGGCCTGAACTCCCCCTTGATGAAATTCCAATTAGCCATGTAACTAACGGTGTTCACCCAAAAACCTGGGTCTCCAGTAATATGAGCGAATTGTTAAGCCGTTATTTTGGACCCGCCTTCGATGATAACCCTACAGATTTATCTATATGGAACAGAATGGAAAGGATAAGCGACGAAGAACTATGGCGCACCCATGAGAGGCGCCGTGAACGCCTTGTGGTATTTGTCCGCGAGCGTATACGCGAGCAGCATAAACGTACGGGTGCATCGGAAAGACGTATAAGGCAGGCAGAAGACGCACTTTCTCCCTATGCACTTACCCTGTGTTTCGCCCGCCGCTTTGCCACTTACAAAAGAGGTACCCTGCTCCTCCGTGATCCTGAGCGCTTGCTTCGTCTTGTCAGAGACAGCGAAAGACCTATACAGCTAATTTTCGCAGGAAAGGCGCATCCTCATGACATACCCGGTAAGGAACTTATACGCGAACTTATTCACTTTGCAGAAAAAAATGATGTGGCAAACCGCATAATTTTTGTAGAAAACTATGACATGACTGTTGCAAAGTATTTAACAAGCGGCGGTGACATTTGGGTAAACACTCCAAGGCGCCCTCTGGAAGCTTCGGGAACCAGCGGCATGAAAGCTGCAATGAACGGCGTACTCAACCTTTCCATCCTTGACGGTTGGTGGGACGAGGCCTACGATCCCGAACTGGGCTGGGGAATAGGCAGAGGTGAAGAATATGCAGACACCAACTTGCAGGACGAAATAGAAAGTAAGGCAATGTATGATCTTCTGGAAAGGGAGATAATCCCCCTCTTTTATCAGCGCGGAAGAGACGGGCTTCCAAGAGAATGGATAAAACTAATGAAGAACTGCATGAGAATAATTGGTCAGTCCATGTCCAGCCATAGAATGCTTATGGACTATTCCAACAAGTTCTACTTCCCTGCATTAAAAAATTACCGCCGCATAGTTAAGGATGATTATACTGAATCCAAGGATCTTGCATCCTATATGAGTAAATTACGTCAGGCATGGGATAATATAACAATCTCTAAACCGGAATCAAACGCAAAGCCGGTAATGCAAAGAGGCGATATTTTATCCGTTACCACAAAGATAGAACTTGGAACACTTGCGCCGGAAGATATTCAAGTGGAACTTTACTACGGCTTTGTATCGAATCAAAGTGCATCAATAATTAACGCAAGACGTGCCGAGATGAAAGCCATAGGTAAGGAAGGAAACTACTACAAATACCAGGTAAGGGTGGAATGTGAAGACACTGGTATTCAAGGCCATACTGTAAGGATATTACCTAAACATGAAGCACTGGTACATCCTTACAGGAGCGGCTTTATAAAGTGGGCATGATTTAATAGAACCGAATAACGGCGGTAGCCTAGCGAAGATAGCCGGCGGGAATTAGAAGCAAAAAAAGCTCTGTTCCCGTTGAGCATCTCACCCGCCTTAACAAAACAGGGGATTTTATGAACGAACAAAAAAGCAGCTCTGCTCAGAGCTATAGGTTTTTAGCCTTTATAACGGCATTATTTGTCGCAGTTTTAATTACAAGCAATATCGCTTCCTCGGCAAAAATAATAGATCTTGGTTTCTCTTTACTGGGCATACAACTTGCCTTTGACGGCGGAACCTTGCTCTTCCCTCTTGCCTATGTACTGGGCGCATTAATAACAGAAGTTTACGGTTTTGGAGAAAGCAAAAAAGTAATTTGGACAGGCTTTTTTATTCTTTGTATATCTGCACTCTTGTTTTTCCTAGTCCGCCATCTGCCGGGTGAGGAAATCTGGGAACAAAGTGCAGGAACAGACGCTTACGAAGCAATTTTGGGCGGTATGAGTACAGGGGGCATTATCCTTGCAAGCCTTACTGCCTATCTTGTGGGTAAATTTTTTGACTCTATAATTCATTCACGCTTAAAAGTTTTAACAAAAGGACGTATGCTTTGGCTGCGTGCACTGGGAAGCAGTCTTGTAGCACAATTTTTGGACAGCCTTGTTTTTGTAAGCATAGCCTGTCTTACAACGGTATTCCCCTGGGAACTCTTTATAACTCTTATATTTACAAACTGTCTTTTAAAATTTTTATTTGAAGTTGTACTAACACCCTTTACATATTTATTTGTTAATTTATTAAAAAAGGCAGAGAAGCTCGATGTCTATGACACAAATGTTAGCTACAACCCTTTTAAATTTAAGCATTGACAAAGTTATCATTATTATGATTAACTTTAGTTTATGTTTTCCATACTAAATTCTTACTGTTACTGTTACTCCTATCTAAGCCCCTCTATCTGAGGGGCCAATCTCAATATTTTTTTATTACTCAAAAATCTTACATTAGAGGTGAATTATGAATTCTGCAATAGAAAATTTAAAAACAAGAGGCTTCTTTGCACAGTGCACAAACGAAGAAGGCTTATCAAGATTAATGGATGAAGGACCTGTAAGCTTTTATGTTGGTGTAGATCCAACAGCCGCCAGTGTACATATAGGCCACATGGTTCCATTTTTTGCTTTCCGTCATTTAAGGGAGGCAGGGCAAAAGGGAATAGCGCTTTTGGGCGGCGGTACTGCCAGAATAGGCGACCCTTCCGGAAGAAGCGAAGTACGGAAAGTCCTAAGCTACGAAGAGCTGGACAAAAATGCCGATTCCATAAAATCGCAGCTTAACCGCTTTGTAGGCTTTGACGGCACAACAGCATGGACTGTCAACAACAAGGACTGGCTTGCAGACCTTAACTATATAGACTTTTTAAGAGAGATAGGCAGTCATTTTTCCGTTAACCGTATGTTAAGTTTTGAAACTTATAAAATGCGCCTTGAAACAGGGCTCTCCTTTGTAGAATTTAACTACCAGCTTCTTCAGAGCTATGACTTTCTGGAATTATACAAACGCCACAACTGCCGCCTCCAGATAGGGGGAGATGATCAATGGGGAAATTTTGTCGCCGGGGTGGAACTTGTGCGGCGCGTAGAGGGTGCCGAGGTTTTTGGCCTAACCTTCCCCCTTGTAACAACAGCAGACGGCAATAAAATGGGAAAGACATTAAAAGGCGCTCTTTTCCTGGACCCATCCCTTACAAGTCCCTACGAATTTTTTCAATACTGGCGCAATGTACAGGATGCTGATATTAAACGCTTCCTTCTTATGTTTACATTCCTGGCAGTGGAAGAAATTGAAAAAATTACATCGAATGGCGTAAACCCCAACGAAGCAAAAGAGCGCCTTGCATGGGAGCTCACTTCGCTGATACACGGCAAAGAAGAGGCAGATAAAGTCATGGCAGGTGCAAAAGCTGCATTCGGAGGAGAAGGCGGCGACAGGGATGCCATGCCCAAGGCAGTGCTTTCCTTAAAAAAATTCCAGGAAGGTTACAATATTATAGACCTCTTTTGTGATGCGAAACTTACGCCAAGCAAGAGCGAAGCCAGACGCCTGGTTGAACAGGGAGGCGCTTTTATAGATAAAAGGGCTGTTAAAGATTCTTCAGAGCTGTTAGGCGCAGAATGTCTAAACAGCGAAGGAGAGCTGGTAATAAGAGCAGGGAAAAAACGCTACTGCCTTGTAATTGCAAAGTAAGTATTTTATTCTGCTTTAAAACCAATTTCGGAAGGGAGCTTTCTTTCTTCGTAGGCTTTGCTTAAGGCAGCACTAATGCCTGGAATCTGGAAGAAAGAATCTCCGTCTTCTGTCTTGCTTTCTGTTAACTTCTCCCTGGGAAGCTGCACTATGGGAAATTCCTGAACCAAACTCACTATATGGGTATGCGATAAGGATGTTTCCAAAGTGCACACAGGGGGGATACCTGTCTTTACAGCTTCCAGGGCATCATAAAATTTCTGGAAAGGTCTTGGCCTTCCCTTTTCGCCGTATACTTTAGTTTTGCCGTCATTAAAAAAGGCAGTAAAACCCCAATCTACCCATTTTATTACTGCGTTTTCAAATCTATATTCGCCAAGGGGAGCATTCATATTATCGCTTACACAGTGGGCAGTATAAAAGAAAATGTCTACATCCCTGTCAGTCTTAAAACTTGCAGCAACTGCATTATAGTTTTCTATATCGGGGTGTCCTTTCCAGAGTTCCGCTTTGGCAGACTCTATTTTTACACAGCTATTCATTTCTGTTCCCAAAAGAAAGAGCATGTTCTGAAGTTCATGTGCATTGGCATTCTGCAGCGGACTGTCCATAATGGCTTTACCTTCAAAGTACAGCTTACCTGCCCAGCCATTACGGTGGTAATAATTTGTTCCTCTTGCATTCAAACGAAGAACTTTAAAATCCAGGGGCTTACCAAAAATTCCATCGAGTATGTCTTTTTTTAATTCCAGTATATCCCTGGAATAGCATTGCTGAAAACCAACTCCAACAAAGAGACTAGATTTTTTTTCTTCTTCAATTAATTCCTTATGCTCTTTAAAGCTGCCACTGACAGGTTTCTCACATAGCACATTACTTTTATTATTAAGACAAGTTCTAATGTATGGATCATGGGTATGTATGGGAGAAGAAATTACAGCAAGATCCGCTTTATTATCCTCATAAAATTCCAAAGGGGTTTTGTAAACAGGAATGGCTCGTGTCTTTAATTCCTCATAACGCTGCGAGGCGGAAGCATAAGGATCAGCAATTCCAACTAGTTCAAAAGAATCATCGTCAGTATCCAATAGCTCGTTTAAATACCAGCTTCCATATCCGCCTATTCCTGTCAATAAAACTTTAATCTTTTCCATGTTACACCTCTAAAAAAAGTCCTTCTCGGGCCATAATAATTTCCAGCCCCTTGGTTTTGTTTTCTTCTATATATTTTTTTTCTAGTAACTGTAACTGTTCGTCACTGCGCTTGGGATCGTGGTGGAAAAAAATTAGTTTTTTTACTCCTGCCTGCAAAGCTGCATCAATAGAATAGTCGTAAGATGAATGACCCCAGCCTAGTCTATTACTTAGTTCCTCAGGTAAGAATTGTGTGTCATGAATTAATATATCTGCCTCTTTATAAAAATCGAGTATTTTTTTGTTCTCCTCATTGGCAGCCGCCTCCCCGTCTCTGGCAGCAGCTTCATTGTAGGCAGGATCCTTTGTGTCGGTTGGAAAGAGGTTGCGGAAAGGTTCATGGTCAAAAGCACATACTATGGATCTGTTATTATATTCAAATCTATACCCAAGACAAAAAATTGAATGATTCAAAAATTTGCATTTTAATGTTAAACCATTTCCTAAATCAAGACTGCACTCTTTTAGCTCCCTAAAAGAAATATTAGCCGCAAGTTCATTAAGTCTTACAGGCCAGTATTTAAACGAAAGCTGATTATTTATAACAGAAGAGAGAGCTTCATTGTCAAAAGAAGGAGGTCCCCAAATTGTGATTTTTTTATTTGGATCGAATATAGGCGAAAAGAGAGGGAAGCCCATTATATGATCCCAATGGGTATGTGTAACAAAAATATCCATGTTATCATTGGTTTTTTCATTCTCTTCAGAAAGAGCATCTGCCAAAGCTTTAATCCCTGTCCCCATATCAATTATAATAAGCCGTTTGTTTATGCGAATTTCTATACAGGAAGTATTGCCTCCAAACAAAAGAGTGTTTTTGCCCGGGCAGGGAATAGAGCCCCTAACACCCCAAAAGCGTAAAGAAAACATTGATACTCCCATTTAGAGCCCTGCCGATTTTAAATAAACTTCTGCTCTTTCCAACTCATGCTTAACTGTTTCTCTAGTATCACATAACATCTTATAAACCACATCTTCAGGAATATTCAACCTATTGCAAATACCGGAAAAAATATCGTTTTTATTGCTGCCCAAAACACCTGCATTAAATGAATTAACAAAGTAATTTGATGCCGCTATTGATAATAATATATCCTTATGTTCACCTGAGTAATCAATATATAAATGATGGTAAACTATTACATCACTTATGTCCTTTTTTAAGCCCCAGTTTTTACAGATTAATTCACCGCTTTGGCAATGATCTATACCAAAGGGGTTTTCTTCTGCTTTTAATTCCGGATAAGCGGTTAACATAAGAAGTTTGCCTATGTCATGAAGAAAACCGGCTATAAAAAAATTTTCCATTGCTTTATAGTTCATTCCTCTTTTTTTGGCAAATAAAGAGGCAGTAAAAGCCACACCCAGAGAATGCTGCCAGAAAGCATAGATATCAAAATGTTCGTTTCCTTTGTCTTCCATTATTAAGCTTTTAGGAAGCAAAGAAAGTAAAAGGTTTTTTACGGTATTCATTCCAAGAATTATTATTGCCCTGGCAGGACTATCTATGAGCTGTCCCTCTTTGGCAAAAATGGAATTTGCAAGCTGGAATAAGCGCCCCAGTAATACAGGATCAAGCGAGGTCAGGCGGATCAGATCTGACGGGGATGTAAAGTAATCATTACAAAGTCTAAAAGCCATCGCGGATGACACAGGGAGGCTGGGCATACTTTCTATACAAGCTGTCAGATTTTTTTCGTGATCCATATAATAACTTAATTATAACAGATTAATTATAATTTGTAACAGGTATAGAAAAATTTCTAAAAAGGCAGAGGTCTGGCGGCAACTTCGCGGGAAAACTCCCCGGGACCTCCATAATTATTGGAATAATAAGCCGCCACCGTAAAGAAATAAAGTGTTCCATTATTCAAAGCTTCAATACGGTAAGAAGTCCTGTTCCCTGCATCTATGGGTACTGTTGTAAAATACTCGCCGCTATTTGTACCATAGTAGATTATGTATCCGCCTATATCCCTGGCTGGACTTGGCCTCCATGATAACTCTACAGCTCCATCCCCTGCAATTGCGCTAAGCATCTGCGGTGGCGGCGCTGCCTCAGTTGCCCTATAGCTCAGTCTAATTTCTTCTATGTAGGGAGCAGCAGTACCATTCATACCGGGGTAAAAATTCGCTGCTATTTGTACATACCTGCCCCTGTAAGAAGGCGGTAATATCATTCCAGGGCTTACTGGGATCCATTCTCCCCACTGGAAGGGATGATTACTGTATCTAATAAAAAACCTAATTTCTGTAAAATCGGGGAAAATTAAGTTATTCCCGGCAAATTCGCTTTGAGCCCTTCCTGCCATAAAAGAATTCGTCAATCTGCCGCCTAAAGCTTCAAGCATAAGAATCTGGCTGTCAAAAAATCCAAGATCTATGGTTTGGCTTTCTACCCTGCCATAATTTTGATATATGTTTAAATTTACATAGTCCTGATAATAACTAAGGATCTTAAATTCATCCATCATTCCCGAAAAACGCCCGGCTAAAACTATACTACTGTTTTCTCCTATTATGGGTGTATAAAGCTGCCCTCTTTCCCGTCCTGTATCAGTTATATACTCCAAGGCTTCTACTCTGCCATCTACAAGGTATTCCAATATGCCAAGCTTAGCATCGTAGCGAAGTAAATGATGGCTCCAGACATGATTTAAAACAGGGGAGCTGCTAAGACTTACTGAAAGACTTTGAAAAGTTCCCGGGTGGAAAAAAAAGTTATTAAATGACCAGAGGAGTCTATTTCTGGAGGCAATTAAAGTGATTCTCTGATCCAGATAGGAAGCCTGACCTAAAGGCACAGAAGATGTCATAGTAAAAATCTGTTCGCCATTCTCCAAATTCTGGGGACAAAGCCAAAATTCTATAGAAAAATCACCAGGATGGTTTCCCGGAGCAAAAAGTGCATTTCTGTTTGGGCTTAAGACTATGGATCCCTGCCCTCCTCTGTCATTACCTCTAAAAAGTGCCGCACCAGCACCTATCCTGCTAAGAGCTGCACTTACAAAGCCAATATTGGGGGCAGCGTTTACATTATAATTTAATGAAGGATCGAAAAAGCGTCTTGGGCCACTATCATCGAAGGACAGGTAAATATCAATTAAATTTCTGTCCATATTTAAAACAGGGTTAGTGACATCAAGCAAGAGTACAGGATTAGGTCTTATTTGGGTAGCTTCTATTACCCCCTGCATGTTTCCAATTAATCTCCAGGAAGAAGACGAACCAAGGTTTATTACCTGTTCGTTGCCATGGACACTACCCCAGAGGAAAAAAAAGGTATATATTGTAAATAACAGTTTCATTACTTTCTATAAATATCGGTAAAACAAATTATGATTCAAGACAGCTTTCCTGAAATTTACGAGAAGTTAAAAACCCAGGCAAGAGACAGCCCACAGGAACCCGGGGTTTACCTCTGGAAAGACGCAGAAAACCGTATAATATACATAGGGAAAGCTAGAAATTTAAAAAAAAGACTAGCTTCCTATTTTAGCGGTAATAAAGACATAAAGACATCCACTTTAATAAAAAAAGCTAAATCCATAGAATGCATATTAGTTTCCAATGAGTACGAAGCCCTGCTTCTGGAAAATACCCTAATAAAACAGCATAGTCCCAAGTACAATATTAACTTAAAAGACGGAAAAACCTACCCCATGGTCAGAATTAGTGCAGGGGATTTTCCAAGGATATTCAAAACCCGTTATGTTGTAGAAGACGGGAGCAGATATTTTGGACCTTTTCCTAATGTTTTTACCCTAAAACAGGTATTAGACTTAATAGAAAAGCTCTTTCCCCTGCGTAAATGTAAAACATTCAAAAAAAGAACAGGTCCCTGTGTTTACTATCATATAAAACGCTGCCTAGCACCCTGCTCCAGGGAAGTTTCTGAGGAATATATGCTTCATTTAAGCAGAGTAGAACAGCTTTTAAAGGGTGAAACATCACTATTGATTATCGATTTAAGCACAAAGATGCATGAAGCAGCAAGAGATCTGCAATTTGAAAAAGCTATAGAAATACGTAATATGATTCATGCAATAGAAAGCTTATCAGAAAACAATACAGTAGAAGATATGTCCCCGGACTCAAGAGATTATATTGCCTGGGCTTCCGAGGGAATTTTTACCACCTTCTCGGTTTTGTCCATGAGAGAGGGAAGAATGACAGGACAGGAACTATACAGCTCCCGCTCTGTTGCAGAAGAAACTGATGCTATGGAAACCTTTATTACTGCCTATTATAATCCCTCAGCTTCTCCTCCGGAAAAGATATTTCTGCAGGCAATTGTTCAAAACACCGAAAAATTTGAGTTTGCAATTTTAGGCCAATTTTTTAATGAAAGATTCGGACAATCTGTACAATTAATAATTCCTGGTGCTGGTGATGAGGATAAAAAGCACCTGGCAGCTCTTGCAATGGCGCGTCAGAACGCGAAGGAAGATCTTAGAAAACGTTTACGGGAAAGAGGCATAGGTCCTGCAATAGATGAGTTGTCTCAAGTTTTAACATTGAATAAAAGGCCGGAAAATATAGAAGCTTTTGATATATCACATCTTGGAGGAAAGCATACTACAGCCTCCCTTGTTTCTTTTAAAAATGGTGCTCCCGACAGAAAAAATTACAGACATTATAAGCTAAGAACATTGGCAGGAAGAATAGATGACTATGCTTCCATTGCAGAAGCTGTAAAACGGCGTTACTCTAGCTTACTTAAAGAAGAACAGGAGCTCCCGGATCTTATACTAATTGACGGAGGCATGGGGCAGGTAAATGCAGCAAAAACTGTTTTGGATGAACTTGGAATGAAATGTGCCCTAATTGGTCTTGCGAAAAGGGAAGAAGAAATTTTTGTACATGGATCAAAAACCGCAATTGTTTTGGAAAAACGTTCAGAAGCATTAAAGTTATTGCAGTTTATAAGAGACGAAACTCATCGTTTTGCCAACAGATTGAACCAGAAATTACGCCAAAAAGATCTCGCATTTTCTGTCCTGGAATCCATAGAGGGAGTTGGCTCCAAACGCGCTGCAATAATTATGAAAACATATGGAAGCCTTGAAAAAATAGCCGCCGCCTCCTACAAGGACCTTTCTGTGCACTGCGGCATACCGGAAAATACGGCAAAAGCCCTTATCGCAGGAGTGAAACTTAAACTGCAAGGCGAAAAAAGCGAAGACAAAAACAGCAGTGCAGCAGCTTTGGCAGAAGAAGCTCTTCGTAAATGATAATTAGCGCAAGCAGAAGAACCGATATTCCTGCTTTTTATTCAGATTGGTTTTTTAACAGGATTAAAGACACTTATGTGCATGTTAGAAACCCCTTTAATAATAGCCAGATAAAAAATATAAGCCTAAAACCGGAGGAAGTAGAGTGCATTGTATTTTGGAGCAAAAATCCGGGACCCATGCTAAAGAGGCTTAAGGAGCTAAATGACCATGTATATTATTTTCAATATAGTTTAAATCCCTATGATAACGATATTGAAGTGAATCTTCCTCCAAAAAATAAACTAATAGAAATTTTTAAAACATTATCAGAGGTAACAGATCCTAAAAAGGTAATATGGAGATACGATCCTGTTTTGCTGAACAATAAATATACAGTAAATTATCATCTTGATAATTTTAGTTCCATGGCCTCTGAATTAAAAACATATACAAAAAAAGTAACAATTAGTTTTATAGACTTTTATAAAAAAATTGAAAAGAATCTTGAAGAACACAATATTACAGAAATAACAGAAGAAGACAAGGATATCCTGGCAAAAGGCTTTTCTAAAGCAGCAGAAGAAAACGCTCTTTTTATAGAAAGCTGTGCAGAAAATATAGATCATGTAAGGTATAAAATTAAACAGGGCAGCTGCATAGACCCTGTACTAATTAGTGAACTTGCAAAGAAAGATTTAAAGTTTTTAAAGGATAAAAATCAAAGAGCGGCCTGCGGCTGCGTAAGCAGCCAGGATATTGGGGAGTATAATACATGTTTAAACAACTGCATTTACTGTTATGCGAACTACAGTAAAAATACAGCTATTATAAATTCCAAAAAACATGATCCCCTATCTTCCATACTAAAAGGCTCAATAATGGATTAGTATTATGCCATGGCCTCTATACATTCCCTGTACTCCCTTAGCTCATCCGCATGGTTTCTGAGTTTTCTTAGAGCCCTAAACTCTATCTGCCTGATAGCCTCTGTGGAAAGACCGGTTTTATCGCTAAGGTTTTTTAGCGTATAACGTTTTCCGCCCTTTAGCTGGAAACGGTAAATTAATACATTCCGCTCCCGTTTTTTAAGATGCCTGAGCATATCAAGAGCCGCTCTCTCTGAATTTTTTCTAAAAAGGGCCTTTTCCGGACAGTAAGTTGAAGACCCAAGAAATTCAATTGCTCCGGTGGAATCTTCTTTTCCTGTAGAGTTGTCAAGCGAAAGGGTATCATAAGAAAAACTAAGGATAGATTCTACTTCGGCCTTGGTACTGCCAATAACAGCTGCAATTTCTTCTGTCTTTGGTTTTCTCATATACTGCTGCTGAAGAGAGCTGTCTGCATGCTGAATTTTACCAAACATCTCTTCTTTCCTGTGGGGAAGCCTGATATGCCTTTTTCTGTTGGATAAATACCTGGAAATTGACTGACGAATCCAGCATGCGGCATAAGTGGAAAAGCGAAGTTCCTTGCGGTAATCGTACTTTTCCACTGCGCGCATTAAACCAATATTGCCTTCCTGAATTAAATCCATAAAAGCAATATCTTTTGAAATATAGCTTCTGGCAATCTTTACAACCAGTCTTAAATTTGCTTCTGTTAACTTTCTTTTTGCTGCTGCATCTTTTTTTTCTATGCGTCTTGATAATTCCAGTTCTTCTTCAAAAGAAAGCAAAGGTATTTTTTTTATCTGGTTTATATAGGCTATGAAAAGATCATCCTGCCTTGAAGTATCTTCTATTTTAATCTTTTTTTCTTTTACTGCCATAATTAAGACTCCTTACTTATATTAAAGCAACTTTCATGCCAACTTTAAAGAAAATTAAAATTATTAGCTAAGTCTATGTAATATAAAGATTTACAAATTAAAAAAATATTGAAAAAAGTAAAGTTAAAAAAAAGTGTATGAATTATGATACTATTTATATTAATGGATATATAGAAAAGTTAACTATTTTGTGTTACTTTTAATTAAGGGCAAATAAAATGATAGAATATATAGTTCCCGGCAATATAGATGATAGACTCTTATCAAAAACAGCCAAAATGCTTCAGGAAGGGGGAACACTCGCAATACCTACAGACACAAGCTGGAGCATAGTCTGTTCCATACAATCAAAAGAGGGAGTAAAACGTCTAAAAGCACTGTCAAAAGAAAGAAACGAAAGGAATTTTACACTAATTTGCAGGGATATTTCCCAGTTTGGCGAATTTTGCAGCCTGGACAATACCCGCTTTAGGCTAATAAAAAGACTTACCCCCGGTCCCTATGTATTTATACTAAAAACCTTGCCAGGAACAGAAAAAGCGCTTGGCCTTAAACGGCAGGAAATCGGGGTTCGTCTCCCGGATTACCCTGTACCATTGGCATTGGTAAATGCTCTTGGCTGCCCCCTATACGGAATTACAGCCAAAAGAAACATGACTTCTAATTATGAAGAAGATGAACTTCATGATTACGAGGACGAAGAAAAATTCTACAAGGAAGAGAGTCTCTTTGACGGAGGCTGGGAGCTGGAAGATATAAATGGACTAGACCTAATTCTTGATACAGGTGAAGATAGAAACAGAATTCTTACTACTGTCCTTGATATTAGTTCCGGAGAGGTACAGGTACTAAGGGAAGGAGCCGGCTCCTGGCCGGTATAAAATAATAGTCAATGGAAAAAAAATGGGTTAGGGTAATATTTAGACAACGCCTAATGGTATTGTTCTTGCTCTTAATCCAGCTGTTATTTATTCTTTTTTTAATTGCCGGCACCCATATGATCTTTAGCTATTTAAACATTTTCTTCCGGGGATTAAGCTTTATTGTCTGCATATATATACTAAACCGTCAAACGAAATATGCATATAAATTATTATGGATCTTTGTTATTTTACTTTTTCCTATTTTCGGAGGCATAGTATATGTTTTTTTCCAAACCCAGTTTACCTCCAGAAAATTAAAAAGGCAGATACATAGGGCAAATTTACGTTACGAAAGCCTCTTTTCGCCTGACGGAAACCTAATTACAAATTTTCATGACGAATACAGGGACAACCTTCCTTTAATTAATTATCTTAATAATTATGCAAAGTACCCTGTATATAAAAATACTCAAGTCCTTTACTGCGATTCCGGAGAAAAGTTTTTTGAACTTTTGCTGGAAGCACTTGAGAAAGCGGAAAAGTATATATTTCTGGAATTTTTTGTACTGCGCCAGGGAGAAATGTTTGATCCCATAATTGATATACTGGAAAGAAAAGCAAAGCAGGGTTTAGACATACGTTTAATTTACGATGATGTCGGCTGCTTTACTTCCCTTCCTCCTAATTTTAACAGGTTTCTGGAAGAAAAGGGAATTAAATGTTTGGTATTTAATCCTTTTAAACCATTATTAACAAGCAGTCAGAATAATAGAGATCACAGAAAGATAGTGAGCATAGACGGTAAAACTGCATTTACCGGAGGCATTAACCTGGCTGACGAATACATTAATGCCCAGGAAAGGTTTGGCCACTGGAAGGATGCGGCAATTATGCTGCATGGTATGGCAGCATGGAGCCTTACACTTATCTTCCTTCATATGTGGAATCTGGAAAAAATAAAACAGGAAGATCCGCTATTCTTTTATCCCTGGAAAAAAAGTAACGGCGAATTTATACCATGCACTGTAAAATCAGACGGCTTGGTTCAACCCTATGCCGACAGCCCCTTTGACAGCGAACATGTCGGCGAAAATGTATACATAAAAATTATAAACAATGCAAAAAACTATGTATATATAAACACACCTTACCTTGTTGTAGACGATGCCCTGCTTAACGCCATTAGCCTATCGGCAAAAAGCGGTGTTGATGTAAGAATAATTACACCATATAGATGGGATAAAAAAATTCTTGGAATTGTTTCGCGTTCCTACTACAGGCATTTAATAAATTATGGTGTAAAAGTTTATGAATACACAAAAGGATTTAACCATTCAAAAACATTTGTTTCCGACGACAGGGTAGCTACAGTTGGTACTACAAATTTGGATTTTAGAAGCCTTTATCTTCATTTTGAATGCGGTGTATGTCTTTATAACAATTCCGGCATAGAAAAAATTAAAGAGGATTTTCTTAACACTCTGCCTGTATGCAGGCAGATTACCTTAAGGGATTGCTCCAGAAACACATTGCAAAATATAGTTCAGGATGTATTGCGCGTATTTGCACCTATTCTTTAAACTATTACAGATACACCGTCGGGAATAACTGTAATTGATGCATGGGGATTCCCCAGAAGATCCTCTGCCATTTTTACTGCTTCTTCAATGTTTTTTGCCGGGATCATGTGGAGATCTTTAACCATTGCATCAGGAGCTTCTGAAACATAAATTACCCTTGCATGTTTTAACACCCTTGCAAAAATCTGGGATTGCCATTGGTCTACCCTTGTGCTTTCCTTAGGTGTTTTCATAAAGGTATACAACATGCGATCCAGATCCTTTTCGTCGGCGAAGGTTTTAAGAAACTCCTCCCCTCCATGACCATCATTGGACTTTGCAAGCATTATTATAACACCGTCTTTTTTTACGGTAGCTTCCGCCGCAGTCATTCCCTTAACAGCCTGGTAAATATTCTGATCCAGCGGGTAACCACCGTTAGTTGAAATTACAATGTCCGCCATGGCCGGTGCTACCCTGCACTTGCTTAATAAAAATTCCCTGCCCTCTTTATGCGCAAGATCGCAATCACCTGCAACAGCATAAATTACTTCCTTGGATGAATTAATTACCACATTGCAGATAAAAGCAAGACCCGCGGCTTTTGCGGCAAAAAGCATGTCTATATGTATGGGGTTTCCTTCTACAACTCCGGTACGCGAAGAGGGATGAGCAATAAATTCAGCATTGTGATTATAAACAACAGTTTGGCGGCTCGTAACACCGGGGAAAACACTCTTTCTCCCGCCGGAAAAACCTGCAAAAAAATGAGGCTCTATAAAACCCTCCGCTACAAGTAAATCTGCCTCCACAGCCATTTTATTGATTATCATATCTCCGCCGGAAGGAAGCTTCCCAATGTTTACCATAGCAGAATTATCGCAGTCATGGACTACAATTTTTTCTTTTTTAATTATTTCTTCTCCGAATTTTCCTTTTAGCTCATCCATTGTAGTAAGACGATGACAGCCTGTGGCAATTAAAATTGTAATATCCGCCTGGGGGCTGCCTTTTCTGATTTCTGCCAGCATTTGCGGTATAATGACCTTGCTTGGCACAGGACGGGTATGATCACTTGCAATTAATACTATATTTTTTTTACCCATAGAAAGCTTGCTTAAAGTTTCACTTCCTATAGGATTTGCAAGTGCGTCTCTTACTAAATCCTCCTGACTTTTTAAGGCCTTGTAATGATGCATCTCTGATACAAGTTCTCCCATAAAACGCGCATCAGGAATACTGTAGCTTATACTTTCTTTGCCATAGGGTAAGGAAATTGTTTTCATGATGGAATTATAGCATGGCTATTTAACAGTCTCAAGTTCCCTGCCAAGGCTCCCAATTCTATTTTTCTTTTAACTTACGCAATGCGTAAAAGACTGCATCTTCGTTACCAAAGGCCCCTGCTTTTGTTACTACTTTTAGCCCCTGATACTTTCCCCCTTCAAGCTGCATTAAAGGAATGCCTGTAGCAATTTCTGTCTTTATGCTGGAACCATGAGCTCCCGCTTCTTTAAAAAAACTTATGGCAGTATCGCCCCCGCTTAAAAAAAGCCCGGATAAGCCAAAAGAAGTTCCGGTATTTGGTGCAAGATTATCCAAAATTTGCAGCGTGACTTTCCCTATAAGCTCCTGGGTAAAAAGACTCATTTCTTCCCTGCTTATTCCGGCTTTACGAGCAGAACTCTCGGTTTTTTCATATTCATTGTTGCTGTAAGTAGAAGATGAAAGAAGAATAAGATCCCTGCCGCTTTGCAGCTTTTCTACTGCATTCTTGACAATATCTTCAGGATTAAGGCTTTTATCCAAAATTGAATAAAAGGGGATTTTTATCAATAATACCCCTTGTTTCTCCGCATACTTAACCTGAGCCCTTGTTACAGAGCTTAAACTTGCAATAACGGCCAATGCCGGTTTTACAGGAAGGGCAACACTTAAAATTATATCAACCAAACCTGCGCAGCCCACCCAAAGCACACTTTTTTTACTGTTGTTTACAGCTTTAACAATAAGCGCAAGGTCTTCATTTGTAAGAGCATCAAAGCAGTATATTTTTGCATTGTTTAGATCAAAATTACCCTGTCGTAAATCTGCAAATTTTACATGGCTAATACTTTCATGGGGAAAAGCTTCTTCCATTATCTTAACTATATTGTCATTTTTAACGGGTGTTTTAGGATCATTTGCCAGTTCAGTTTTACTTACAGGAACTCCATGTAAAAAATGTATGCCATTCTCCGTAGTCCTGCCTAAATCAGGGAAGGCAGGTGCAAAGACAACAAGATCGGGTTTATAGCATAAGTACATTGCCCTGCTTTCAGAAGCGATATTTCCCCTTAGTGTAGAATCTACTTTTTTTATAATATGGGAAAAATTATCATAGTGAATATTTTCCAAACTGGAAATTATTTTTTGGTAAGCCTCTTCGTCTGAAAGAAAACGAGACTCAGTATCAATTACATAGCTAAGCTTAATTTCAGAACTGCTCTCGTTAGTCGAAATCTCTCCGCCGTCAAATACCACTTTAATTGGTATAGCACGGCGGCAGATTTGTACTCCTGTATCGTTTGCTCCGGTAAAATCGTCTGCAACAACAAGATAGTTGTTCAAACTTTTAGGAAGCAAGACTCTTAATTAGAGAGAGATCTCCTTTTACTGCAGAACGAATAATGGGCCCCATGTATTCATCCACAGTGGCTGCTGTAAGAGGTACAGGCATGTTCTTTAGTTTCATATCCAACTGGGGATCTTTTGCTGCTGTTAAAATTTTATCAACAAGATCATCGCTCCATCTTGGGAGTTCCGCTAATGTTGTAGGTGCTTTAATGGCCTTACCAAAGGCGATAAGACCTTTGGCATAGGCTATGCCCAGCTCTCTGCCTTTTAAGGAGACAAGATCTTCAGAAATATAACCATGCTTCTTTAGTATATTTCCAACTACAAGTATCTGCTTCTCTATTGCAGGCGCAAAGAAAACAGCATAGTAGGGATTCATAAGACCGCAGGCGGTACCATGACCGGCATTGTCAATAAGGGAGAAACTGGTCATGTGTGGACCGTGAGTTCCGCCTATCATTATCGCATAACCGCCAAGATCGGTAGCCATACCTATTGCTTCGCGGGCTTCCATATCTTTGGGATCCTTAATAACCCTGGGTGAATAATTAACACTAAGCTCTACTGCCGCTTCTGTAATTTCCTGCATAAGGTCGTAAGTTGCCTGAGGAGCACTTTTTGGCAAACCGGAAAAAACTTCAAAGCAGTGGGCAATGGCATCCAAGGCACCGTCTATAGTCAGAGGTACGGGCTGGGAAGCTGTAACATCATAATCGAATAGGGCTGTAGGGGGCACTATGCCTTCGTCTACTATAAGCTTTTTCTGCCCTATAACGGGGTCAGTAATATTGGAATACTTTGTAAGATGGGCGCCAGAGCTGGCGGCGGTCATTACTGCAATTACAGGGGTAAGTTTCTTGCTGCTCTTGGAGAGAGCCTCGCTTACTATACCTGTACCAAACCAATGGTCAATTTCCGGTGTTACTTCACTTCCAAGGGTGGCAAGGAAGGAAGCTGCCTTACAGGCGTCAATATTGGAACCGCCGCCAACAGCGATAATTACATCCGGCTTTAAATGTAAAATATAGGTCTCTATTCTGTATACATCG
>Ga0099364_10003187_pt1 | contig 25619 bp, 23 predicted proteins | sample TergutTh196P3_FD_73070 | JGI IMG/M metagenome (GOLD analysis project Ga0099364, IMG submission 73070) | Microcerotermes parvus P3 segment gut microbial communities from Pointe-Noire, Republic of the Congo - Th196 P3 | ecosystem: Host-associated > Arthropoda: Insects > Digestive system > Gut ...
AAGTCTGGTCTTTTTAAGGATATTCGAAAGACAGTCCGCTTAAATGGAAGCGAGGACGCAACCTGGATGATGCGTCGTGTTCAGGAAAATGGAGGGCAAGCGCTCTACATGGTTCTGGGGTCGGACATAAGCGCGCCGCACCACAACGGAAGATTCGACATTGATGAAAGTAGAATCATACTGGGCGTAAAAGCCCTTGTCGCAATAGTAGAGGAGCTCATGTTATAGAATCGATTCAACATAATCACACAGTAGGGCGGGGGCTCTGCTCCCGCCGTCTCCTGCGGGGGCTCTGCTCCCGCCAATTTGATTCAGAGCGCCACTCTGAGCTGATAATTCCAATAATTTATTTTTCACTGATATCAATCTTTCTTTATTTAAAAACGCTTTTATTATCACTTGCGCAGCGTCAAAAGGCGAAAAATCTCCAACAAGCTCGTCCAAAATACTCATGTTTTCAAGTCTATTAGGCCATGACACATATCCATGCAAACGACTCAGCTTTCTTTGTAAAACTTTTTCTTTGAGTTTAAGCCCAAATAAAGGTATTTTTGTTATTAACCCGCCTATACCGGACACCGGAATTTCCTTTAGAAAACTTAGGGGCGCCAGCACTAAACCTGCCGCGCCGCTATGCATCATTTCAAGAGTATTGGTACCGGGCTGGGTTACAATATAATCCGCTTTTGGCATAACTATTCCCGCCCCCAACCTTAAAGGGTTCAGTTTACTTTCATTCCACAATGCAAGCTCATTATCCCCGGCAAAAGGGGGAAATAGCACAACGGGCTTAAAATCTCCCCATTCTTTGGTAAGAATCTCAACTATTTCCTTGATAAAATAGAAGCCTTTTATCCTTATATTTTCTCTGCTGCCGGGCAAGAAGACTATGCGATTTCCATTGTAGTTTTTCCAAGCGCTTATTTCTTCATGTTCTGTTTCCTGAGTCGAGTCAAGCAAAAGAGCGTCTTTTACTAAATCGCCTATAACGCAGGCATTTCCAATTTCGTTATTCAATTTTTCGTAGGCTGTAAATACAGCTTGACAAAATTTCAGACCTCTTTTGGGTCCATATGTGTAACACAAAAGAGGCGACTTTTTCGCCAGCAGTTTTCCCCAAAAAATATCGCCTCCAAGTTGAATAACACAATCAACTTTTTCCCTGAATGTTTCTGCAAACGCGGTAAACGGGTTTAAAGGACCGTGAACGCGGCATCCCAAACGCAAAGCAACTTCATGTTCGCTACCTGAAGCGTAAGGGCAATACACCAGCCAAAGCAAAACTTCATGTCCGCGCTTTTTTAATTCATGAACGACCGGTCTTGCCCAATCCCAAAGTTCGCCCGGAGCGTTGCACACTAATCCGATTTTCATATAATCCCAACCATTTTCAAAATATGCTCCGCCCAGAATGTACTGGCGTCTGCAACCCCCATTTTTGTATTTGCGCTTCTCAGCAATTCTTCAACATCTCTTTTTCTATCCGCGTTTTCCAGATAAGAACGCAGTTCGTTTACTATTACATCCGAGTTCATTCTCTTTCCAATTAATTCCGGATAAACCATATTGTCTTTTTTTCCTATTCCACAAGTTAAAATATTGGGGATTGATATGCATGGGGCATGAATGAGAGTTTTCCACACAAGCCAGCTTACGAGATTCCCATTATACACAACAACCATAAAACGCCCAAGTAACATTGATTCTACGGAAATAGTCCCGCTTACTCCAACGGAAGCTTCCGCTATAGATAAAAGCGCGCGCCCTTCTTCTTCACAAGACTCAATGTTCTCGCTTGCAAGACGATGAAATAAATCCTCTCTCGGCTTCCCATGAAGCCCGGGCGCAATGGAAAAAACCGGATGATAACCATATTTTCTGATTTCAAGGGCGCTTTTAATAAGTTCGTCAATATGCCAGCGAATATCATAATGTCGGCTTCCTGGCATAAAAGCTATTATACGACCCCTTTTTTCATCAAAACGATTTATAAACTCCAGTTGAGGAGAATAGTCTTTGAATACTTTAACCAACGGGTGAGCTATCCACGCAGATTTCACTTCATTATTCAAAAGCCATTCATGTTCAAAAGAAAACAAAGGAAAACACAGATCGCAACAACTTCTAAGAATCTTCGCGCGCGAACTGCGCCATGCCCACACAGTAGGCGTCACCAGGTAAATTATTTTTCCTGTAAATCCGCGCTTTCGCAACTTGCTTACAAGCGGGAGATGAAAGTCGGGGCTGTCTATTACGACCACACAATCCGGCTTTCGTATCATAATTTCATTTAATATAGCTTTTTGTAGTCGCATAATCCTTGGTATGGCTGGTAAAACCTCGATTATTCCCATTAAATGCAATGATTCATAACTCCAGACCGGTTCACCGCCTGCATTTATGCCATTAGGACCTAATACTCCCCAGATATTTGCATCCGTAAAAGTTGCAATTGAATTAATTAATTCTCCCGCATATACGTCGCCTGATGGTTCTCCGCAACTTATGAAAATACTCGCTTTATTCATCTGACCTGCCTTTTCAATCCCCAAATTGAGATATCGTAACGTTCGGCTTTTTCAAGAACTTTATCAAATTCTAAAATGAGAGTACGTCCGGACTCTATCGCAACGCAGGATAACCCCGCATTGTGCATGTTTTCAATGGTATCCGGTCCTATCGTAGGAAAATCATAGCGCTCATCCTGATCTACCCGCATCATTTTAACGATAGTCCCCTTACGTTTTGTCATCTTTTCGCGTAATAATTCCCGTGAACGAATTATCATCTCGTCAGTGCCTTCCATAGCCTCAACAGCTACTATCGCTTCATCCGCGACTACAAGAGACTGACCGAAAGAGTATGGCAAAATAACCTTGAGTATTTTTTCTCCATATTCTATATCCTTTTTTTCTTCATCGTTTGGGGGGCGAGCTGAAATAAGTCCCTCGGGAGCAAAGTAACGGGCAACATAAGAAGCGTAAGGCAGCACTTTTATCCCTTCGCTTTCAAACCACGATACGACCGCTCCCAAAAGTGAATGGTCATCTTTACGGGTCTTCATTAGAATTTTCAACGATACCGGATCCAATAACGTCGAAGGGGTGAATATACTCCTTTTGGGGATCATGCCAGCCATAATTACGCGATTAACATTGTTTTCTTTCAACAGTTTCAGCCCAAGCGACAGTTTGAGTTTTCCTAAATCAATTATCGGTTCGGCAAAGCCAGTCATTTTCTCAGGGTCGCCGCAAATTGTAAGGGCGACTGGTTTTTCTCCCTGCGATATTAATGTCTTCGCTATTTCAACTGGCAAATTGCCCTCTCCGGCAATAATAGCAACTCTCGACACTTAATTCGCCCTTCTTACAAAATATACGCCAACAAAAAGAAATATAGCGTTCGGTAGCCAAGCCGATATTAACGGCGCCATATAGCCGGTTTCTCCAAGCGCTCTACTTAGCGACATCAGTAAATAATATCCAAAAACTATGAGTACGCTCAATCCAAAACTTGCCCCGGAACCGGAGCGAGCGCGAGTTCGTCCGCCAAGAGCCGCGCCTAGGACAGCCAAGACAAGGCATGCCCATGGAATTGATATTTTGTAATGAAAAGTCACTAAAAGAGACGCCACATCAGCAATATCCGTCATTCTTGCCTGTTGAATATAAAGCCGCAACTCCCTGACGCTCATATCCGCAGGATTACGCGTGCTGCGTTCAAGATCTTCGGGGGATAAGCTCAAAGCGAGTTTTTGTCGTTCAAACCGAAACAATAGCTTCCAGCCTTCGTCCATTTCGTAAACCTGTCCATTATCAATCCACCATTGTCCATCATTCCATATGCCGGAAGAAGCGTGTGACATCATCACCGCGCGACCGTCATCGCCATATTCATATACTGTTATTCCTTCTAAAGTTCCTTTCATAATGTCAAGACTAGTCACCTGAAAAGTCCTGTGAATCTTGCCATCTCTTTCTTCACGAAAATACATTTGGTCCTTTACTAATATTGACTGGTTTTTCATAATTTCGTATTGCATAAGATTATTGGCAGCCAAAGAAGTGTAAGGAGTTATGAACTCTGTCCACAAAAAAGTAGCGACAGACACCATAACGGAAGCAACAACCACAGGTCTTAAAATCCTTCGAAAAGAAATGCCCATTGACTTGATAGCAATAAGTTCGCTGTTTGCGGATAATTTGCTGAAACCAAGCAATGCCGAAAGGAGAGCCGACATTGGAAGAGTAAGCCCTATAACTTCCGGTATGCGATAACAAAACAGCCTTGAAACGACCCAGAATGATATTCCCTTTTGTATCATCAGGCGAGCTGCTTGAAACAAAAGATCCGCTGAGACAAAAATCATCGTGAATATCAATACGCCAAAGACAAAGGGTTTGCCAACTTCGTTCAGAATCAGCTTATCAAGTATCAGAGGGAATACATAGTTTTTTTTACGCAAATATGAATGTCCTCTTTTCTATAGTATTAAAAAACCAGTTTAGACGATTTTGGTTTTCCATGCAATCTAAACTTATCACATTGAAATAATTTGTAATAAAAAACAATACAAAAATGAATCAAAACATGTTACAAAAGACTCATTTATCGGCGCAACGATTAAAAAATATGTTGCAATACCTCAATAAAGGATTGATTATATTGCCATTTTCTCATTAAAATGTATATAGTTATTCTATTTGTGGAGGTAGATTAAATGACAAAAGCTGGATTGATTAATTTAATAGCGGAAAAGGTTGCACTTAAGAAGAAAGACATCGCTCCTGTAATTAATGTGGTGTTTGAGTCAATTAGCGAAGCGCTTGCCAATGGTGAAAAATGTACTTTCGTTGACTTTGGAGTATTTGAAGTAAGGCACCGCGCGGCTCGTGAAGGAAGGAATCCTCAGAATCCGAAAGTTATCGTCAAGATCCCTGCCAAAAAAGTGCCAGTTTTCAGACCAGGAAAAGGACTAAAAGAAAAAGTCCAAGTTTCAGTTCCCAAGAAAGGAGCAGGGAAAAAGCCTCGCAAGTAATTCTTCTTTGCAAGTAGCGAATTCAAAATTACTTGAGTTGACTTAGTAAAAAGACGCCAGAAAATGTTCAACGGCGTCTTTGTTTATTTTGAGAATACGTTTATTTTTGAATTGAAACAACATGCTTACTGAAATCTCCTCAAAAACAACACATGTATTCCATAAAATCTACACAAATTATTGTTAATCTTTATATGAATTATTCGTTATTTTTTGAACTTGGTTTAAAACTAAATCAGCGAAAGATTTAAAGCTAATGTAATCTCCATATTTACTGGAATCAGGAGGCGCCCTATTAAATATAGATGATTCGATTTAGTTAGGTAAGATTCGTTTAAGCAACAGGCAATAAGTATTGAAAAATTAACAAATGATTTGTCTTTGAAATAAATCAGCCTCCTGATACAGTATCATCTACTTCGCCTCCTTCAAAAAAAAGCGCCCTAAAATTAGCGGCGCTTTTTTTATCAGTTTGCCGCCCGCTATTGCTAATTAACCATATCCATGCCCCAATGTTTGCATGGTAATCTCTTTGAATCTGCTATAATCTCTTCAGTTCTGTTCTGGAGGCGCTTTATTTAAAATGACAAAAATAGAAACAAATAATGCTGTGAATACTTTATCTATCCCTGTTGTTGCAGCTTTACTTTCAGTTTATTTTTTCTGGGGAACCACCTATCTGGCAATGAAATTTGCTATTGAAACTTTTCCTCCTTATATTATGCTTGCCATAAGGTTTGGAGCAGCAGGATCAATTATGTATTTTATCCTCAGGCTGTTTAAAGTTGAAGCTCCAACCAAAAATCAGTGGAAGTCAGCGGCTATAGTTGGAGGGGTTTTACTGTTCCTGTCAACCGGAAGTATAAACTTTGCGCAGTCAACAGTTCCATCGAATATTTCCGCTACTGTAACTGCTGCCGTTCCTTTGTGGATAGCCCTTTTTCAATGGACAATTTTCAAACGGGGGTATCCGGGGATTTGGACAAGCGCGGGGCTTATTTTAGGATTTATTGGAGTGGTTTTACTTGTCAGCTCATCCGGAAGCAAAGAAAGCGGCGGAGCTCTTTGGGGATACATTCTGCTGATATTTGCTTCCTCCATGTGGGCTATGGGCTCGCTTCTTTCAAGCATATTAGACATCCCAAAATCTCCGCTTATGGCAATTTCAGCGCAAATGATTTTTGGCGCGATTTTTTGCTTTATTGCCGGTGCGCTCCGAGGAGAAATTTCTAATATTAATGTTGCAAATCTATCAGCGCGTTCCATAATAGCGCTACTTTATCTGATAGTATTTGGCTCTTTCGTCGGATACACCGCATATATTTGGCTAATAAGAAATACTTCCCCAACGCTTGCTTCTACATACGCATATGTAAACCCTGTCGTTGCCATTATTTTGGGCTGGGTTTTAGCCGGAGAGACCCTCACCGCGCAAGAAATCGTCGCCGTGTTTATTATCTTAGTTGCAGTTATCGCAATAATAAAGGAAAATTCGAGAGTTAAAAAATAACCAGTCCATCGACGAAAACAGCGATTGTTACGATTAATAAAAGTGGTAGGGGTCGGCGTCCTCGACGACCCGAAGGCGTCCCCTACGGGACCCTCACACGTTGCCCCTACACTACCAGCGCGCGGGCGTCGCCTTGATTTGAAACGTCTTCGCGAGCCCGAAGGGCGTGGCGATCCAGGTTTTTCGACATAAACAAAGACAAAGCGCTGAATTGCCGCGTCGTACTTGCGCGCTCCGAAGCAAAGACTTAATGACATTGGGCGGCTGCCCCTACACTACCAGCGCGCGGGCGTTGCTGAATTTTTCATATTCTTTTCCTTCTGATATTTGCTCTAAAATATCTACCAGTTTATGCATTTCTTCATAAGAAACGTATAAAGCAACCGGCGCTATGCGTACAACGTTGGGCTCGCGGAAGTCGGGCGTAACGCCGCGCGCTTTAAGCGCCAAGCAAATCCTGTAAGCTTCCGAATGTTCCAGACTCACATGACCTCCCCGCTTATCGTCATACCGGGGATTACCAATGTTGTACCCATATTTAGCGAGCCTTTGGTCAATTAAGTACATCAGATACGCGGTAATTTTAAGCGATTTTTCTCTAACTTTATTAATGCCCACCTCGCAAAAAATATCAAGAGCGCCTTTGATACCCGCCATGGACAGGATTGGAGAAGTTCCCGTTAACCAGCCGTCGGCGTCTTTTGAGTGTTCGTGATGATGACTCAACTGAAACTGAGTTTCTTTAACATTTCCAAACCAACCTGCAAGTCCGGGTCGTTTATCAAAGTGTTTTTTATTGATATATAAACCAGCGATTGAACCAGGTCCCCCCGACAGATATTTGTACGTACACCACACTGCAAAATCGGCGTTTAGTTTTTCAAAATTATGAGGAACCGACCCAATGGAGTGGCAGAGGTCCCAACCGATGATAATATTGCGCCTGCGCGCTTCATCCGTTAACCGTTGCATATCCAAAAGCTGCGCGCTTCTGTAAAACACTGCCGGCAGCAGGATCAACGCCACATCGTCGGTCATTGCAAAAACTATGTCGTCCTCTAAAATCGTTCGTCCATCCCTGCTTGTCACAACTTTTACGGCGTCCGCAGGGTCGTAGCCTTTTAGCCTTATCAAGCTGTCCACCGCATGTCTATCCGTTGGAAAGTTCAATTCGTCCATCAGGATTTTGTATCGTTCTTTATCAGGATGATAAAACGTTGCCATACATTGATGGATATTCGCAGTTGTACTGCCGGTGGTGGTAACCTCGTCGGCTTGCGCGCCAATGAGCGTTGCCATAAGAGCCCCTATACGGGCTGGATAATAAAAGTATTTACTATCTTCAATTGACCAAATATCAATACCGCTGTTTTTCCAGTCGTCAAGCGCCCGCAGGATTTCCCGTTCGGCATCCAGAGAACAAAGCCCTAAAGAATTTCCGTCCACGTAAATATTGCCGGGTCGGATATAAAACCGTTCGCGAACATTTCTTAACGGATCATTCAAATCCATTTTTCTTGCATACTCTATTCCAAGCTCAAATCTACAATCCATCAGCCTTACCTCCTCAACGCTATTATACCGAAAGACTGCTTGTAAAGCGCAATTTCATTTGTGCTATAATTATCAAACGAAGCGTTAATCTCATTAGGAGGTCGAAGTCATGGCAAAGGCAGTTGTTGACAGTGCAGCTTGCGCCGGATGTGAAGCTTGCGTAGGAACTTGCCCGGTTGAGGCAATTACTATGGATAGCGGCAAGGCGGTAGTTGATGCTGATGTTTGCATTGAATGCGGCAGTTGTGTATCAGCGTGCCCGACAAGTGCAATTTCCCAATAGTTTACATAGCGTTGTAAGGGCGGCCGCCATGCCGCCCTTATTCATTTTAACTTATTTCTTCAAGTTTCTGTATCGTATCGGCGCTCTTAAGACTTCTGTTTTCTTTTGCGTAATCTAATGCCATTTTGCCGGAGTTATCTTTAGCTTTCGGATCCGCGCCGTTTTCAATAAAAACTTTTATAACTTCCGGGTTAGAATTGAATTGTGCCGCCAGCATGAGCGGAGTTCTTCCAGCTAAATCTCGCGCATTTATATCTGCGCCAGATTTAAAAAGAGTTGATATCACTTCCGTGTTGGGATTTTCCTTAGCCGCAAACATAAAAGGCGTCTTTTCTTCTTCATTTTTTGCATTGACATCAGCTCCGGCTTCAATAAGAGCTACTATCACTTCTGGAGTTTTATAAGACGCCGCGCGCATAAGTGGCGTAGAGCCACCTTTAGCTTTTGCATTTACATCCGCGCCAGAATTGATAAGGGCTATTATCACTTCAGGATTAAACAGCCTTACGCTTGTTGCCATAATAAGCGGCGTAAATTCATTACTAATAGTTTTTGCATTGACATCCGCGCCTGCACCAACAAGAGTTGTTATCGCTTCAGGATTTGGGTTATAGAACGCAGCTTCCATTAAAGGTGTCAATCCGCCTACATTCCTTGCATTGACATCGGCGCCTGCATTAATAAGGATTGATATTATTTGCGTGTTGGGGTTGTGCGCTGCTGTCATAAGCGGGGTAAAATCTTTTGCATCTTTTTCATTAACATTCGCGCCTGCATTAATAAGCATTGTTATTATTTCCGGGTTTGAATTGCCCGATGCTAACACAAGTGGAGAAATCCCATCATCTTCAATTATTGCATTGACATCTGCGCCTGCATTAATAAGCATTGTTATTATTTCTGGATTTGAGACTTCGAATAACGCATATATAAGCGGTGTAGCCCTGTCTTTACATTGCGCATTGACATCAGCTCCGGCTTCAATAAGAGCTGATATCACTTCTGGAATCGGGTTATGATATACCGCCATCATAAGTGGCGTTAATCCGTTTGCATTCTTTGCGTTGACATCAGCGCCAGCATTAATAAGAAGTGTTGCTACTTTCGGTTTTGGAGAAGGGAAAACCAACGTTATCCACATAAGCGATGTCAACATCTTTACTTTAGTATTGTTAATAATCTGCTGCAAGTAGCTTTTTTTATAATTAAGATCGCTCGCGGCAAATGCCGTGCTTGTAAACAATACACATATAATTAAACTCCAAAAGAACTTTTTAAAAACAGAGAGCTTATTGGTTTGCATAATCACAATCCCTCCTAAGTACTATTAACTGAAACTCAATGTAATTAATTGCCTACAAGTAATGATTTACGGTAAAACATGCTTAAACTATCTTTTTGTTGACTCATTCTTTCCTTAAGTCGCCTTAAGAATTCTTCACGAAATTCAGAATCAGACTGGAAGCGCTCTATTATAGCCTTCCGCTTTGGACTGAAAGCTCTCATTTCATCCAGAAGTGTGCCAGCAGCGCTTTCCGCTTCTTCCATATTGCTTGTAAGACCTTCGCGATACAATTCCATTGCCCCAAAATATTTGATTCCTACAACCTGAATAAGCTCTGGCTCAGTTAACCTCAGCTTTCTCAATAGCATAGGTTTATCAAAATTTCTTTTTAGGTAACTTTTAAAAACTTCTTCAGTACTTGGGTAAATTCCATTTTGTTGATAATAATCAACCATATTTCTATATATGCCGCGAGCATTAGATGATAAGAAATCTTTGATTTCTATTGTAAGATCTTTATGGAACTCATCTATTAAAACATTATTGTCACGGCTTCTCCATTTCCGAGTTATTTGATGATAGGTTGTTGGAGTTTTTTATCGTTTGCAACATTTAATTGTGTTTGAGCAGCTGATTCAGAAATACCACACTTACTCATTATTTGCCCAATGGACAAGTTTTTAACTAAATATGTTGGAGCAAGTAGTTGAGCTGCCATCACAGTTGCCTGCCATTCAGAACTCTCATATTTTTTAAGTATTCCAGTATGGTTTTTTGCATAATCTGGAGAAATTCCCTTGTGCAGAAAACAATGAGAGAATTCGTGAGCAAGGATTAGCCTATCTCTTCCCTTTCTTTCGTATGCATTGATGTAAACTTCCTCGCGTACATAAATCAAATTTTGATCTGGGTAAGATCGGGCAAAATCGCTATCCAATTCATCGTTGCTAACTGGGATTAATTCAAAATCATGAATAATCTTTGGTAAAACCCACTCTAAAAACTGCACAATATCAAAATAATAAATATTTTCAAAACCAAAAACACGGCGAATATTGTTAGTTCTGATCTCAATTTCCTTCCTAGAAAGCGGTGGAACTCTATATCCTACATGTTCCATTCAATCAACTACCTCCTTTCAGTATAGATATTATTTTTTTCTTCTCCTCAGCTTTTAAGTTTTCAAAATTTTTTGCAAAAGCTAAAACACCCTCGCGATCTGGTAATTCCATCCTATCAAGCTTTACAAACCGAACTTCGTTATTTGAAATAGCCGCTGCCTCCACAAGTTCTTTCACAATCTCTTCGCTCAGTGTATAAGCTAACTTTAGCTTTGAAATGAAATCAGCAGGAATTTTTTTCCGACCAATTTCAACTGCAGACAGAAACGCCACAGACACTTTGAGTTCATCGGCCATATCCTTTAAAAGCAATTCATGATCAATACGATATTTCCGCAACATTTTGCCGAAAACCGTTAACATTTTCATCAAGCTCCTCTCATGAAAAATCTCCTTGAAATCTATCACATGCATTGAATGTGTCAACCTGATGGTTAAATCATATAATCGTAATGATTATGAAGCGTTATTTCAGTTCTCATATCAGGAAAAATGCAATAACAACAATTCATGAGCAAGCGCAGATATAACGAAGCATACTTAGCTTTCGTCCCGCCGCGCTTCGCTTGGCGCTCCTCCTGAAACAACGAAGCATACGTTTGATTCCGTGTATCCTACCAATTTGAATCAAATGTAGGCGAGGCGGCTTTAGCGCGCTCGCAGCGACGGCGTAACCTACGTCGAGCAAGGGCGCGCTACACCTATCGCTCGCTTTCAGCTTGCCCTTAGCCTCCGTCCCGCCGCGCTTCGCTTGGCGCTCCTCCTGAAACAACGAAGCATACGTTTGATTCAAATTGGTAAAAAAACAAATCTAAATAACCTCTATAGTTTTTAAATTTAATTCCGATAAAAAATAGAGTAGAACCTCGCCAAAAAAAAGTTTTCCTGAGGATGGGAATTGGCGCTGGTTTTGTAAACAAAAACTAAGGAGGGTTTTTTAAAGATGAGGATATATCACAACATACCGGCGTTAAACGCCTATAATAATTTATCGGTGACTCAGAACGCATTGGCAAACTCCATCAAAAAACTATCATCAGGATTGCGTATCAACAGCGCAGCGGATGACGCGGCGGGATTGGCAATCTCGGAAAAAATGAGGGCTCAAATAAGCGGACTTGATATGGCGGCAAGAAACGCGCAAGATGGCATATCAATGATCCAGACGGCGGAAGGAGCGCTTGAGTCAACAAACTCAATCCTTCAGCGTATGCGCGAGCTTTCAGTGCAAGCTGCCAACGACACTCTCTCACAACAGGACAGGGAATACATTCAGCTTGAGATAAACCAATTGAGAGATGAAATTAACAGAATAGCCAGTTCCACACAATTTAACAAGAAAAGACTTCTGGACGGCAGCGCGTCCGTGCTGTGGTCATCAGATTCTCTAAATACAAAGCTCTTTGTGAGAGGCGGACTTCGCCAAATAGACCAATTCGGGCAGAAGAACGTAGCCGAAGGAAACTACAAGATATCAATAAGCGCAAACCCCGGAGTGGCTGAAGCGCAGAAGAGCGATATTTTCAAAATTAAACATAAAAATGTCCTATCAAACCTTACGATGGATAAAAACTACATTGACCGCGTGGCGGTAGACAATCTTCCTCCTGCGGATTATACAGTTCGAGTAGCAAGCTCCGTCGCGGCTAACGCAGGCTTCATGAGCCTTGTCGCAAAATTTGGAGAAGGCGCGTTCACTGCTCTTAATAACACTAACGTAGCAATGGCGAGTCTCAGCGGAACAGCGCAGGTGTCTTATGAAATTACAAACGTCGACACCGTCAGCAACACCATTACATTTAAAGCGGTAGCTCAGGTATTGAGAATTGACGGCACATCGGAGACATTTGTCGCCGAGGCTTTGCAAATTGGTATCAGCGCAAACGGCTCTGTAAAATGGACAGCCTTTGGATTGTCGGGAACGCTATTTTCACTTACTGGCGCCACAGACTTAAGCGGTATCAAAGTTGGACAAAAGATGATAGCCACTTATCAACATGCATCTATGGCAACAGTGAAATTAACTGTTTCCGCAATTAATTTAAATCCTTCGTGGGATGGATATTGGGCTATCCAAACCGGAGGAGTGCCAAACAGCAATTATGTGCAGGACGTTTCATTCATTTTGGCAAAGAGCGCTGTTCCCGGCAAAGATATTCAACTACGAGGGTTTTATTTAAATCCTGCTAACGGGACGATGTACGATACGAATATAATTCTCGGGCTTAAAACTACTTTTTCTTCGGTCACATCAGGAACGACGCTTGCCACCTTTAAGGCGACCTACGTCGGACAAACCGCGCAGCTTGATACAAGGCTTCGAGACTTGGATAAATTCTGGGATTCTAACGGAAGATTCATGTTGGATGACCCAAAGACGCTGACGATAACGCAAGGAGACGGAAAATCAACCACCATAACAATTTATTCCAATGATACGTTGGGAGATTTAGTTCGCAAGTTTAATGACGCGATAGCAAACGGACTTGGGCAGGCTGGATTGGTTAATAATAACGCGATGAACTTTGCGTCCTTCGTTACAAATCCAACAGCAAATACATCCGAGTCAGTAATGGGAACAATACTTATCCGATCCGCGATAAACGGGGTAGGCGGAACGCTGAACATTTCAGGAGATCAGGATCTTATGGACGCGTTGTCGCTGAACGTTATCCAACAACATGTTGAAAATGAATTTTATGTTTCGATTCAGGATGCGCATAGCGGTCAGCCGGTGGTAAGCAATGTAAAGGTATCGGGCAACTACGCTGTGGGATTGATTCATCCAAATCTGGATTTTGAGTTTGATCAAAACGCTAATATGATAGTCGAGTGGAATGAAGTAACGAAAAGGTATGAAACCAAGGTAGGAAGCGAAGCATTCCAAACGGTGATCCATATATCGGATAATACGGCGGTATTCCAAATAGGCGCGAACGAAGGCGAAGATATGTCGATAGATATAGGCGACATGGGTACGCGAGCGCTTGGATTACATAAAGTATTAGTGACTGACCGCAAGTCGGCCTCGCGTTCGATAACGATAATTGATACGGCTTTAACAACATTGGCGACACAAAGGTCTAAACTTGGAGCATATCAGAACCGACTAGAATATACAATAAATAATTTGACGACGGCAGCAGAAAACTTAACGGCATCCGAGAGCAGAATACGCGATCTCGACATGGCAAAGGAAATGATGAACTTCACGAGACTCAATATTCTGATGCAGTCTGGTCAGGCAATGCTCGCTCAAGCAAACCAATTACCGCAGAACATTCTGCAGCTCCTTAGATAAACAAAAGCTTTCTTTCTCATTCACTTTCTCCTTTCAAAAAAACCACTTCCGACGTCGCAGGAGGTGGTTTTTTTTGTCTTTCCTCTTCCCAAAAGCCAATAAAAAGTTTAGAATGCGTATAGTTTAAATATTAAATAGGAGTGATATTTTATGGAAATAACGAGAGAAAACGCGCTGTCTATACTAGAAAAGCATAACAGCGATATAAAACATGCTCTCGCAGTGGAAGCAACTATGAGATATTTTGCTCAAAAAATGGGAGGGGACCCTGAGCTTTGGGGATTTGTGGGCATAATCCACGACATAGACTGGGAAGAATGTCAAAATGATACGTCAAAACATTGTAATCTTGCGCCTGAGATATTAAGAAACCATGGCGTCAGCGAGGAGATAATTCACGCTGCGCAATCGCATGGATACGGGATATGCACTGATGTGAAACCAGAAAACGACATGGAAAAAGTTCTGTTTACGATTGACGAGCTAACGGGTTTGATAATCACAGCGGGACTTGTTAGACCCAGTAAATCCCTATCAGACCTTGAGGTGTCTTCTGTCAAGAAGAAATGGAAAGACAAAGCGTTTGCAAGAGGGGTTAACCGCGAAATAATACTTCAGGGAGCGGAAATGCTTGGGAAGCCTATCGAAGAGATCATCGAATGGGTCATACTCGCGCTTCGCCCTGTAGAAAAAGAAATCGGTTTTTAACATGAACGTAAAATTTCTGGGCGCCGCAGGCGAAGTGACGGGCTCCGCTTATCTTATAGAATGCGCTGGGAAGAAAATTCTTGTTGATTGCGGAATGCATCAGGGGAAAAATGAAAATGATAATACCATACCATTTCCAATTCCTCCTTCAACAATAGACGCGGTTTTGCTTACCCACGCTCATATTGACCATTCCGGTCGAATGCCGCTGCTTGTTAAAAACGGATTCAAAGGCAAAATATGGACAACTACTCCCACAAGAAAACTGATTCCAATATTATGGCACGACAGCGCGCATTTAATGAGCGAGGACGCAGAATGGGAAACCCGCAAAAACGCAAGAAAAGGTCTTCCTCCCGTAGCTCCTCTATACGATAAAAATGACGTTGACGACGCAATAAAAAAACTTAGCTCCATAAGCTATGACGAAAATATAGATGTGCTGCCAGGAATTTCTGTGCGCTACAGAGACTCCGGACACATTATCGGAAGCGCAATGCTTGAAATAACGCTTAACGATGGAGGAAAAAGCGTAAAAATGGCTTTCAGCGGAGATATAGGTCCAATGAAAACAGTCATGGAAAAGCATCCCGCTATGTTAAGCACAGCGGACTACGTGATAATGGAATCCACTTACGGGGATAGGCTGCACAAGTCGCAAGAGGAAACAAGGCGGGAATTTCGCGATGTATTATGTAAAGCCATAAAATCAGGAGGAAAAGTTCTGATTCCGTGCTTTGCGGTTGACCGCGCTCAACGAATACTTTACGAGATTTGCCTTATGCAGGATGATAATTTAATCCCAAATAATTTTCCAATTTACTTCGACTCCCCGATGGGGGCAAAAGCAACCGAAATTTATAAAGCGCACAAAGATTTTCTTTCAACTGAAATCCAAAACTATATTAGCGATAATAAAGAGCCGTTTTCTCCCGCAGGGCTTGAAATCACGCGGAGCGCTGAGGAGTCTCAAGGGATAAACAATGTAAAATGCGCAATAGTCATTGCAGGCAGCGGAATGTGTAACGGAGGCAGAATAGTGCATCACTTGAAGCATGGGCTTTACGAGAAAAAAAACCATGTGATTTTTGTTGGATATCAAGCTCTGGGAACTTTAGGGCGCAGAATTGTTGATGGACAAAAATATTTGCGCGTAGCCGGAGAAGAGGTTAAAGTGCAGGCTCAAATACATACTATTAACGGATTCTCAGCTCATGGAGATCAAGATGATCTTGTTAGTTGGGCTCTCAATTTCAAAACAAATCCAACGTTTGTAATAACGCATGGCGAGCCTAAATCTTCAATAGCACTTAGCGACAAACTAAAATCTTTAGGGAAAAAAACTTTTATCCCCAAACGCGGAGACGCTCTTGAACTAATTCCTCATGGCGTACAGACTGTTATTGAGCTTCATGATGCGGAAAAACAGAGTTTGGGCAATGAAATGAAAACAGCTCTCCGTGATATAGCAAAAATGGCGACCATTATCGAAGAAAGCTTTGCGGAAGACAACAAAAATCTTGAATCAATATTGCCTCTTATTTTATCGACAAGGACGTTATTGGAAACCGCAAAAATAAAGTCGTTCCCAGTTGGAGAAAGAGATTCGCGCGCGTCAAAAAGAAAAAAACGGTAATGGCTTTACTCGTCGCCATATCTGAGTTTTTTGAATTTATCCAAGAGCCGGAATGGGATTGACTCGTCCACATGGGCGTACTTGTTTTTCAACAAATGCGCGTTGACAAAAGTTTTATTATCAAGATATAGATACGCAAGCAAGCGGTTTTCGTTATCGTGTTTTATAGAATCTTCATATTTTAAGTAAACGCGTCGCCCTTTAAATTTATCGGCAAGGTACGATTTGGCGCTCTCGTTTTCATCGTCATGTTTAATTCCTATTAGCCTGACGATTGTGTCGTCGTCAAGTTGCACAAGCGAGGTGGAAATAATCCTGCGGACGCTGAATAGCTCTTCTCGCTTCGACATGCTGTCCGAGTCGAGTTTGGAGCCGTATTGCAGTTTTTTTACGTCTATTTTCTTGTCCAACTTGTGAACGTCAATAAATTGATATGGAAGCTCCGCAATTTTTGACGCAAGTTGTTTCGGCGTCGGCATTTCAGTCTCGTAAATTACGCGCGTTTGCGAAAACAAATCCGCGCCCCCTAGTCTTTCTTCAATTAGCGGGATAAAGGCGGCGTTAATCTCGTAGCTAAATGAATTGCGCCCCAGATTTTTAGCGACTTTAGCCGTTGTGCCGCTGCCCGCAAATGGGTCAAGCACGGTTTCCCCCGGAAACGAAAACATCTTGATAAGGCGGCTTGGCAGCTCTTCGGGAAACATAGCCAAATGTTTTTCCTGTTTGACGCCCCCAAACGTCCAATGCCCCGTAAAATACATATTCCATTCTTCAGTCGTCATTTTGGCGGCGTCTTTTTGAAGGGGCGAAGCTTTTTCCGCAACGCCCGGTTTCTTGAACAAAAGGATGTATTCAAAGTCTAATTTTACAACCCCGTTTCGCGGATACGGAAAACTGCCCATGATGCTGGCGCCGCCCGTGGTATTGGTGGTTGTGGTTTTTTGCCAAATAATCTGCCCCATGAAATCAAAGCCAAGCGTTTCACAAAACCTTATTATTTCGCTGTGAATGGGAATAACTTTATACCGTCCGTAGTATACCGAACGCGCAAACTGGTCGCCAATATTCACGCACAAACGGCAACCGTCGGATAATACGCGATAACACTCGCGCCAGGCAAGATTCAGGTTATTAATATAAGCCTCATAGCTATCGTTGAATCCTATTTGATTGTCGTCGCCATAATCTTTTAGTTGCCAGTAAGGCGGCGATGTAACTATCAAGTCTACGCTCTTATCTATGAGCGTTTTCATATCACGGCAGTCGCCGCAGACTATTGTATGTATGGTTTTTTGCGAAAGCAAATCTAACTCCTTCATCAATTCAACAGAAGGCGAAATCTAATAATTGAAATTATTCCACAGCAGGTAAAGAAAGCCATTTTCCCCAATCAAAACGTAAAAAGCCGCTTGCGACATATATGCTCATTAGAATTACGGGGGCGAATATTTTAGCCAAAAATGCAACTAAAAATATAAACGCAAAAAGCAGAATAAATTTCAATTTATTAATGTGCCCCTTTTTTAAAGTCTTAAGGTTGCCATAAGGAACGTTGGAGACCATAAGAATTGCCATTGAAAAGGCTAAAAGCGTTGCAAAAACAGCATAAAGTTCAATCCTCGCTATGATAAAAGACGATAAGAAAAGTCCTGCTGCCGGAATAGGTATTCCCTGAAAAGACCCCGCTGTATGAACAACGTTGAATCTCGCAAGTCTAAGCCCGCCGCACAAAGAAAACAAACACGCGACAATGCCGCCTGCTATCCTTAATTCCTGCATATACGCGCTGTAGAATAGTATTGATGGCGCCGCGCCAAAACTTACAACGTCCGCAATACTGTCAAACTCTATGCCAAATTGAGTTCCGCCGCTCAGCCATCTTGCCACTATTCCATCCAATAAATCAAAAATGAGCGCGGCAAAAATAGCCCATCCCGCCTCATAAAAATAACCATGAAACGAGAAAATAAGCGACGCCATGCCGGACAATATGTTGCCGCTTGTAATCATATTCGGAACTATTTCACGCCATGAAAGAGAGCTTTTCTTTCTGCGCGGCTTAAACCTGAGAAATTTTAAATTCATTTACAAACCTCGGCTATTATTGACTTTCCTGCAAAAACCTTATCTCCAATTTTTACTTTTGTCGCAACGTCTTTCGGAAGATAAACGTCGACTTTTGACCCCAGCTTTATCATGCCATAGCGTTCGCCTCTTGTTAATTCTTCCCCCACTTTTCGCTTGCACACAATGCGCCGCGCCAAAAGCCCGGCTATCTGAACCATTAGCACCTGTCCATGCTCAGTGTTTAACCCTACGTAAAAACGCTCGTTGATTTCCGAAGCTTTTGGAGAAAACGCTGCGATTTTTTTACCTGGAACATAATCCATGTACTCAATTACCCCATCGCAAGGCGCGCGATTTACGTGTACGCTGAACGCGTTCATGAATATTCCAATCTTTATCGACTCGCCAACTAACTTGTGCGACGCGGATTCTATTTCAACAACTTTACCATCCGCAGGGCTGACGAATAATCCGTCTTCCAACGGAATATCTCGCTCAGGGTCCCTGTAGAACCAGATTATAATACCTGTCATGCAACCCATCACAATCGTTGGGAACGGATGAATAAACGCAAAAACTAACGTTACCAATATAGAAGCGGCAATTGTAGGTATCCCGTCACGCGCATATTTCATTTTGTACTCTCACTTTCATTATTTATCGGCAGTGTAAATGAATTATGTATGTCTACGCTTTCATTTATGTTTTCATTTGTGTTTTCATTAATATTCTCCATATTATCTTCCTGTGTTTTTGGCGAGCTATTCCTTACAACGCTACAGTCAACAACGCTATCCCCATCATCGAGCCTCATTGTTATCGAGCCTTGAGCCATACGTTTTAGCAGATGCACATTTGAAGTCGCCACGCGTATGATTCTCCCTCTTGCGGTTATAGCCATTATTTCATCATACTCTCCAACCGACCAGCAACCTATTAGCTTACCTGTCTTGGAGCTGAGCGACATAGCCCTGACGCCTGAAGTTCCGCGATGATGAGCCGTATATTCGCTGAATAAACTGCGCTTTCCAACGCCTTTCTCGCTTATTACCAATACATGATAATTGTCTTCAACAACGTCGCAGCTTATTACCCTGTCGCCACTCGAAAGCCTCATGCCTATTACTCCGCGGGCATTTCTCCCCATCGCGCGAAATTCTTTTTCACACACCCTGAGGCATTGAGCCTTTTCCGTCATAATCAGCAAGTCGTTTTCTCCGTTTGTCAAGCGCACCTGGGCTATTTCATCCCCATCATCAAGCGTTATTACACGTCTTGGGCGCGAAGAATCGGACATTTCCGACATTTCAAGGCGTTTTGCTATCCCGTTGCGGGTAATGAAAAAACCGTAATTTAAATTATTGAGCTCTCCTCCATGAAGTTCGACAACGCGTTCTCCTTCTTCAAGAGGGATTATGCGGTTTATAAGCTTTCCTTTTCCGGACTTTGTTTCAGGAATAAGATGACCTTTGAGCGTAAGTATTCTCCCTTTGGATGTGAAGAACCAGATATCATTATGAGTATGAGTGACAACAACGTTTGCTACCGCATCCTCTTCCTGGATTACCGCGCCCCTTCTTCCTTTTCCTCCGCGAGCCTGCGTTTGGTATTCGCCAAGGTTCTTTCGGCGAAGGAAGCCATCTTTTGATAAAACCACAACGATATCATTTTCTGGAATGAAGGCTTCCACTGAAACATTTTCGTCATAATCAATGACTATCTCGGTTCGGCGTTTATCTCCAAATTTTTCGCCTATTTCAACAAGCTCTTTTCTAATTACGCTATCCAATATCTTTGCATCCGCCAAAATGCCGCGAAGCTCAATAATATCAGCCCTCAATTGTGCAAGTTCCTCGTCCAGTTTACTTCGCTCCAACCCTGTAAGGCGTTGTAAACGCATTTCCAAAATTGCTTGCGCCTGAATCTCGGAAAATTCAAGCTTTGACACAAGGGAATCCTTGGCTTCCGCAGTGGTTTGAGAACCTCGAATCATTGATATTACTTCATCTATTATATCAAGAGCTTTCACAAGCCCTTCAACGATATGTTCCCGCGCAAGAGCTTTATTAAGCCTGAACTGAGTCCGTCTTCTTATTACCTCGCGGCGATGATTTAAGAATATTTCAAGAGTTTGCCTCATTGACAGCTCAACAGGCTGGTTATTTACTAGGGACAAATTTATAACGCCAAATGTCGACTGCATTTGAGACCGCTTATACACCTGACGCTGCACCAAGTCGGGGTCGCCATCGCGCGTTAGCTCAATTACTATGCGCATACCTTCACGGTCGGATTCATCCCGGATATCGCTCACGCCGTCGATGAATTTACGCGCAACCGCGTCGACCATACCTTCTATTAGCGTGGTTTTGTTTACCATATAGGGAATCTCGGTAATTACAACAATTTCCTTGCCACGTTTATTCTCTTCGGTATGCATACGACCGCGCATGATTATCCGTCCGCGTCCTTTGGCGTATGCGTCATATATTCCTTGTGTTCCCAAAATCAGTCCGCCGGTTGGAAAATCCGGGCCAGGCATCCGGGCGATAAGCTCGTTTATATCAAATAGCCCTTCTTCCGTATCGAGTACATACAAGAGCGCTTCGACAACTTCTGACAAATTATGCGGCGGAATATTGGTCGCCATGCCAACGGCTATGCCGGAGCTTCCGTTTATTAAAAGATTTGGTATTTTTGACGGCAGGCATAGGGGTTCGTCAAGCGATTCGTCAAAATTCCTTCCCCAGTTCACCGTATCCTCATCTATATCAGCCAGCATGAGCTCTCCGATTTCGTGCAGCCTTGCTTCAGTGTAACGCATTGCCGCAGCGCTATCACCATCTATTGACCCAAAATTTCCCTGCCCGTCAACAAGCCTGTATCTTAAACTAAAAGGTTGCGCCATTCGCACCATCGTCTCATATATAGCGCTGTCGCCATGGGGGTGATATTTTCCCATTGTTTCTCCAACCACGCGGGCGGACTTTTTATAGGCGGTATTATGCCTCAAGCCAAGCTCCATCATGGAATAAAGAATCCTGCGCTGAACAGGCTTTAATCCGTCTCTCGCGTCAGGAAGAGCTCTTCCCACAATGACGCTCATGGCGTAATCAAGATAGCTATGCTTTATTTCATCAACTAAAGGCAATGGAATAACACGGTCAAAAAGTGAACTTCCTTTTTTCTCTTCTGTCATGAATTTTTCTCCTCAAGTATTGCGGTTCCAGATGTATATTGTAACATGAAGCGCTTATTTATTTGAAAATAATTGTTGACTTGTCGCAAAAATAATGCAATTATTAAGTGAGACTTGCTTCAGTGAGGGTTTAATCCCCCGCTGAAGTTTGGTCAAACTGATCCAGAGGGTTAGCCGCTCTACGCCGCCAAGAAGCAGGCATTAGAGCTATTAAACTACAATAGCAAAGGTTAGGTAACGGCTACGGAGGAGAACAGGATAGAGTTAGCGTATGGAGATTTACAAAAACCCGAATTGTAAAAAAGTCAGAGGAAGCCACATATTAGAAATTTACTGCGCTTGGTGCAAATGTTTTATTGCAAGATACCAAAAAGTCGGCAAGAGCAATTTGGTTAAAATGTATAACGAAAGAATTATTGAAGGAACAATCGACTTTTCTCTTTATCATGGCGCCTTATTCTGCCCCAACTGCGGAGAACGCATAGCCACAAGATATATTACGAAAATGGACAAAAAGGAAGCATACAGATTTGTACCTTCCACTTTTAACAAAAAGAAGGTTAATCCAATTTGACATATTTGACATGTAATATTAAAACAGCATACAATATTTCATTGTAAACAGATTATAGGAAATGTGAGGAATGCGTTATGCCTGAAATTTTAACAATATCACAACGAGGACAAGTCACTCTACCTGTTGATTTACGCGAGGAATATGGCTTAAAAGCCGGGGATAAGATATTTATAGAAAAAACTAAGGGCGGGTATTTACTCAGAGGTCCTAAGAAAAATCTGCTTGAATATGCAGGCTGCATTACTTCTTCATATTCCATAGAAAAAGAGGAAGAAATGGCTAAAGAAGGCTTGAGCAAACATGTTTTAGAGGATGTAGAATAATGATCTTCGTAGATACAAACATATTCATAAGGCTGCTTGTTAGAGATGACACTGAACAGCATGAAAAAGCCAAAGCGTTGTTTATACTGGCACAAGATGGTAAAGTGGAACTAGTAACCGGACATCCTGTGTTTTTTGAGTTGGCATGGGTACTGAGTTACACATATAAGGTCTCAAATTCTGAAATCCTTGATATGCTGGAATCTGTGTTATCGTTTGGAGGATTAAAAGTTTCTGATCGCAATTTTATATCTGAAGCGATCTATCTAGCTCGATTGATGAACGGCAGCTTCGCCGACAGTTACATCGCAGCTTCTTTGCAACGCCTGCAGGCAAAGGAAATAGCAACGTTCGACAAAAAGCATTTTTCCAGACTGGGGGCAAAACTATATCCTCTTGATACTATTACAAGGTTATGATTATTAAAAGAGAATAATAATCCATCAACCACGCTCTTTTTGTGAAGCGCGAAGGCGGGATGTAGATTATTCTTACTGCATTCAATTTCATACTCTCTTTACTTTAGTGAACTTGCAAATATTACTGACAATTCCGGGTCATCTCGTACTATTTTGCGTTTAAACGCTGCAAAAGCGGACGAACGGTCTATTTCCTTACTTATCATCGAAAAATAATACTCGGAGGCAATTGACTCTTATACAGACGAACCATTGACAGCCGCCTTTCTTCTCTTTTCCAGCTCTTGGAACGCGATATAAAGCTCCGTTGATGGGATTGATCTTATCTCAAATTCGGCTTTCGCGCGTAAAAACTCCTCATTTTCTTCTGTCGTCCGCTGTTTGAAGCATAGCTCTTTGTAACGCTCAAAATAGCGTTTAAGTTCATTTGAATATGTACTTGTATCAAGAAATGATTCCACCATGGTTTCGCAAGAATAAAAACTGGGGTTTTCCAATCGCTCATTCTTTTCTAAATCATACACGACAGCATTTTCCAATGACGTCATAACAAAAGGCGAATGAGTCGCCACAATAAACTGTATATTAGGGAACATTTGCGTTAGAAAAGGTAACGCCCGTTTTTATTGATATAGACAAATATTATTATAAGAGTACAATAGTCAATTACGAAATAGTCCTGATTGACGTAAGATGATCCATGTGAATCAACTCAAAAATTACGAAAGGAACTGATTTTTTGAGCCCGGATTCTACTGCGAAAGGCAGGAAAATAATTTCGTATCAATATAATATGAAAGAAGGAGAAATAATGAAATTTATGAGTAAGAAAAGAGTATTTGCACTTTTGGTACTTTCGTTTTATCTGCTTTCCCCGGTTGCTTCATGGGCGTGTACTTCAATGATGGTAGGAAAGGACGCGTCAACAACGGGGCGCCCTCTGTTTGCCCGCACCGAGGACTCGCAGCCAAATGGCTCCAAGAAGTTCATAGTTGTCCCCGCCGGGTTTTATAAGGCCGGTACTGAGTATAATCTTGACGCCCAAGGTTTTAAATGGACGTTTACTCATGACAGCTACAAATACACCGCCGTACCGGATACGTCCAGATTAGGGATAAGCGCGCTGGGCGGCGAAGCGAATTCAAAAGATGCCGTGCCGCATTGGGAAGACGGTTTCCATTTTACTTTCGATGCAGCGGGGGTAAATGAAAAGGGATTTGCAGTGTCGGCCACCACCACGACCGGTTTCAGAGGCGTAATGCCCACTGGTACTTCCCAATGGACGGAACGCACAATGGCAAAGGTGTTGCTCGCCGAAGCCGCCACGTGTAAGGAAGCAATGGACGCCATTGACAAGATACTGGCGCCAGGACCAGGGCAGCAGGGCATGGCAAATGAAATCATCCACATGGCCGACCAAAACGAGGCGTGGATGCTTGAGGCCGTAAGCAGATATCACTATGTCGCAAGCCGCGTCCCCGACGACAGTTTTGCCATAATTGCAAACGCCATGCAACACCAGTATTTTGACGAAAACGACCCTGTAAACTTCAGGAGTAACTTTAAGCCAAATACTTATGCAATTGATAACGGTTTCGCAAGGTATCAGGAAGACGAAAACGGCGTCAAAAGGGTCAACATCTCGCTAACCTACGGCGCGTTTGCAGCAAATGCCGGCGTAAATGGCGAGGCCAATTCGTATCGAAGATGGCGCGGCATGACAATGTTCGCCCCATCGCAGGGAAGCAAAATTAAAGTGTTGGACAGAGCGGACTTTCTCGGAGGAGGGGGAACCGATACTACATCCAGCGATACCGGCATGACCTACCCGACTTACATAAAGCCGGACAAGAAGATATCGCCGATGGACGTAGCGTGGTTGCAGCGCGACCGCTACGCTGGCACGCCGTTCGACCAGACGTATTCCCCGCAATACTTAAACGCCAATGGCGGTGAGATACGCGAAGGAACCAGCGTCGGAACGGTAACCGCTCTTCCTCCTGGAAGCCCCATACCAACGACGCCTACACCTACAGGAGCTACGGCTATACGCACGATAGGGTACTTCACGCAACAATTTACCCATGTTTTCGAAGTGGGAGTTAATTTGCCTCCGGAAATAGGCTCGCGCTTTTGGATTGCCATGGCCGCGTCCGAAACATCGGTAAACCTTCCGTTCTATGGCAACATCACGGACACTCACCCGAGACACAAGTTCAATATCACAGCCGTAAACACAGCAACTACCGGTAACGGCTTAAACACTATTCCTCCTTACGAACCCAATAGCGCTTATTCGCTATTCGCGCGCACAGGATATCTGGCGCGTAGCGACAGGAAGAATTACGTAGCGCCCATTCAGGCATTCTGGCGCGCTTACGAGCTGAAGCTCTACGATGATCAGGAGAAAGTTATCGAACCGGAATTACTGCGCCTGTACAATGAAGTAAGTCCGGCGGCGTCCGCAAAGTTCGCAACGGACTACACAATAGCGGTAGCCGACAGAGCGTTCCGCGCAGCGGAGAAAATCCATGACGCGCTCGTGGCGCATATGGCGGCGACGCCAAACACGCTATTTGCTATCCCGGCGGAATTTCT
>Ga0099364_10003188_pt1 | contig 25616 bp, 14 predicted proteins | sample TergutTh196P3_FD_73070 | JGI IMG/M metagenome (GOLD analysis project Ga0099364, IMG submission 73070) | Microcerotermes parvus P3 segment gut microbial communities from Pointe-Noire, Republic of the Congo - Th196 P3 | ecosystem: Host-associated > Arthropoda: Insects > Digestive system > Gut ...
AGAGTCGTTTCATATCCCGCCCATGCGTGGGAATACAGAGTTGTCGCGCGCGACAGCGACTATACCTGTCTTTTCCCCATAAAGCCTGAAATGACAGGCAAGAATATAGAAATATATGTTATGGGTCTTGATGCGGAGAATAACGATTTTATTCCATCGGTTTGGATAACAAGTGCGTTTCCATATACTGTCAGAAAAATGGTTATAAATAGATGACGCGTGCGTATCACTCGGAAGACAGGTGGGGATGTGGCCATTCTGGGGTATGTTATAAAGCCCATCCATTGAAATAGGGTTGTCTCAAAAGGGCGTCAGCTTCGGAATTGTTTGTGATGCGGACGGCTTGTGGGTCGTAGACTATGCGTTTGCCTGTGCGCAGGGCGATGTCGCCGAGCAGGACAAATTCTGCCAACACACCGCCAATACCGAAATGACAACCTGCCGGCTCGCCGCCTTTACATGCTTCGTGCCATTCATTCCATGTATTTCCACGGCGTTTCAATGTGGCGGGAATCGTCTGCGCTTTGGCTTCCAATTCGGGGTCGAGGATGCGGTCGCCCAGCATCTTACCTTTCGTGCCAATATACAACACACTCTCATCGGGCAGTTCCCTGTCGCCTATCTCTGCAGGACAGGGAGGCTTTAGACCGCCATCGTACCAGACGATACGAACTGGTGTGAAGCCCTCGCGGGCGGGATAGTCGTAGGTGACGATGGAAGCGAGCGGGAAGGATTCCTCATACAAACGCGAGGATGTGGCCGATATGACGGAAGGATAGCCGAGTTTGAGCGCGCGGTAGGGGGTGTTGAGGTAATGGCAACCCATATCGCCAAGCGCCCCGGTGCCGAAATCCCACCAGCCCCGGTGGTTGAAGGGATGGTAGACTTTGTTCCCGCCCCAGTTTTTAGGGGGCAGGTCGGGCATGGGGCTACCTTTAGGCCATTCGTCTCTGAACGGACGCATGGGGGCAGGCCCGATCCACAGTTTCCAGTCGAGCGTGTCGGGGACAGGGTCTTCGCCATCGGGACGTTGAGGCATTCCCTGCGGCCAAACAGGGCGGTATGACCATACATGGACTTCGGTCACATCACCCAGCACACCCGCTTGAATGCGCTCTGTAATGCGACAGGCACGGTCGCTTGTATTGGGTTCGGCGGTGACCTGTGTGGCGGTGCCGGCTACCTGGGCTGCCAACATAACGGCGCGGGCTTCCTCGACAGTGCGTGTGAGGGGTTTAACAGTGCAAACATGTTTTTTGGCGCGTAGCGCAGCAAGCGTTATTAATGCGTGAGTATGGTCGGGCGTTCCGCAATAGACCGCGTCGATCTTGTCTTTCTCTGTCGAGAGCAAATCCCGGAAATCGCGATAACGTCGGGCTTGGGGGAAATCATCGTAAGCTTTCTTGGCATGAAGGTCGTCAACATCGCAGAGCGCAACCACCTCGAACCCGCTCGAAGCGCACGATTTAATCTGGCCATGCCCCACTCCACCAACGCCAATACCTGCAAGTGTAATCCTATCACTGGGCGGAATGTAACCCTCACCACCCAATACATGACGGGGAACGAGATTGAAAGCTAATACTGAAGCCGCTGATGTTTTCAGAAATGAGCGACGAGTGAGTGTTGACTCACTTTCTTTTTTTGGTTGATAATTCGTATTCATAGTTCTTTGGATTTAAAATTTCGGACACAAAGATAATTATTATTTGTCGATTTTAAAAAAAAAATGTAATTTTGCACCGTATTTTCATAATTTATTTAAAAACAAAATGACCTTATAAAAAAATTCAGTATGAACAACAATTTATCAAGACGTAGTTTTTTAGGCAGTTCGGCCGCTTTATTGGCTACTGCATCTCTGACGCCGATAGTTAATTCTTGTCAGACGGCATATCCGTCTTTTCCGGGGATTAACGAGTTTGGATCAAAATTCGGCGGTGTACAAACAGGTTGTACCACTTATAGTTTTCGCAATATGCCGGCAGGGTTGGAAAACACGGTGAAATACTGCCGGGAAACCGGTATCAATTCAATCGAGCTAAGAATGTACCTCGAAGAATACCTGGGGATGCCTGAGAATCCGACACAAAGTATTCTTCGTCAGGCCCGGGAGGCTCAGATGGCCAGCGCTACTCCCGCAGAAAGGACCGGACGTCCGGTATTGACCCCTGAACAGCAAGCGAGGATAGACAAGTATAATGCCGATCTGAAAGCGTTCCGGTTGGGTCTTACGCCGGAAAAAATAGCCGTTGCCCGAAAGCTGTTTGACGATGCAGGCATCGAAATACACATTTGGAAGGCCGAACCCTCTGCCTGGTCGGATGAAGAAATTGACTATGCCTTTAAGACAGCCAAATTGCTGGGCGCTAAAGGTATTACGGAGGAAATCTCCGAAAGAGCGGTCAAAAGATTGGCTCCTTTTGCAGAAAAACACAAGATGTATGCCATCTTTCATAATCACGGGCAGTTTGCAGAGGAAGGATTCGACATTGACACGTACCTTGCTGTTTCTCCGGCTGTGATGATGAACTTCGATGTGGGGCATTATTTTGGGACAACCGGATTGAACCCCTGTGATTTCATGCGGAAATACCACGATCGCATTTTCAGTATTCATATAAAGGACAAGACCGGACCCAACACAAACCCGCCTAATATGAATCAGGTATATGGTCAGGGCGAGACGCCGGTTGAAGAAATATTGTTACTGATAAAAAACGAACGATGGCCAATCTATGTGGATATTGAATTGGAACATGAAATTAAACCTTGGTCGAATCAGGTGAAGGAAACAAAGACCTGTGTTCAGTATTTAAGAAATATTCTTATTTGAACATGAACAGACGCGAATGGATTAGAAACGCTTCTATTGCATCAAGCGTTGTCATTTTACCCGACGTCGACATCAGCAGGTTTTTTCCCGATGTCAACGAAGTAGAAGAAACTCAAATAGAGGAAGTACACCTTATCAACCTGAGCCATACCGACTTCGGGTATACGGATTTCCCATCAAGCGTATGGGAAGACCAGGCGGATATATTGCGATTGGCTATCAGGTATATTACCGAAACAAAAAACTATCCTCCGGAAGCACGGTTCAAATGGACTGCCGAATCGTTATGGATGGTGGAACATTTTTTAAATGAGGCGTCAACAGAAGAAAAAAATCTTTTTGACAAATATGTGGCGCAGGGTTCGATTGAAGTGACAGCCTTGCCCGCCAGTTTTACTCCGCTTTGCGGACGTTACGAATTGGAACAGGAAATGGACCGCCTCACCAAGATGATACGTAAATATCAAGCGTCGATCGCCATGCAGACCGACGTCAACGGCATGTCGTGGGGGCTTGCCGATTTGTTATTGAACAGGGGTATAAAAGGCATCGTGATGCAACCCAACGGCTATATGGGTGGCAATCCGGTGCAGACGCCCGCTTTCTTTTGGTGGCAGGCGCCTTCGGGCGGCAAAATATTGGTATTTAACGGCTATCATTATGCAAGCGGATATGAGTTCTTTCACAGTGACGGTGAATGGCGAAAAGGGCCGGTGCCGAACAGACACGACGTGTGGTTCAATCCTCCTTCTGGGAATGAGATTTTCGGTTCAACTACGGAGAATCTGCAAAAATCTGCTGACATATTGAAAAGCAAATTGAAAACTATTGGATACAACCACAAATATCTGTTACTTCCCTTCACCAACCATTTGACCATGGACAACGACATCCCTTGCCGGCAGTTGAGCGAGTTTATCAAAAGCTGGAACGAGGCAGGACTGCAGCCGAAATTAGTGTTTTCAACACCTGCTAAATTCTTCAACCGGATGAAAGATCAGCTACCGGCTTCGACCCCTGTATTAAAAGGTGAATGGAGCGACTGGTGGGCTACAGGCGTAGCATCCACTCCGTTTGAGATTTCGGCCTATCAGTCTGCCAAACGCCGTAACCAGGACATAGCTAACAGTTTAAAGTGGACTACATCCGGATTGCTTCGCAAGCAACCGGAAGGCTTCAACCGGAAAGCCGCTGCTATCAATAAAGATCTCGTGTTAGCTGCAGAGCATACATGGGGCGCGTACGATAGTGTGGCACGGCCTTACGGCGAACGTACCAAGGGCGCATTTTACCAGAAAATGGATATATTGATGCGTTGCAGTGAAAAATCCAAACGGCTCAAAACCGATGTCATGCGGGCGGGTAAAAACTACAAACCTTTTTCACAAACAAAATTTTTCGAGATTTTGAATCCGGGCGGCGCTACCCGTAGTGGCTGGGTAGAGCTATCGGCGCGTGCGTTTCGCATGAAGGCTAATTGTGCGAAAGATACGGCAGACGGAAGTATCTATCCTTTTATTCAAACCCTCGCTTCTGAATGGGGAACGCCCGATCCCAATATTGCCGCTCCTCCGGATTTCCCGAATGACGTATGGTCTTATTACCCAGCACAATACCGATTCCATGTAACCGACCTGAAGCCGGGTGAGACACGCAGGTTTGAGTTGATGTATCTCGAAGAAACGGGTGTGAAGCCCGTTTCAGGAAGTCGATATTTTCAAATCAAGTCCGATTCAAACGGATGTCTGACTAACATAAGGTATTTGCCCTCCAATATCGACCTGTTCAACGTCGGCCAATATTCGCCGGGACAAATTATTATTGAGCGTCCCCAAGGGAAAAATGCGCGTGAAAGCCTCGCCAGCAGGAGCATCAACCCCGCAAACATTTTGCATACATCGCCGGCGCTTGTGGATGCGCAACAATCGGCAACCCCCTATTCGCTTGTATGCAAAACGGTGTGGAGTGAACGATTCGCCAAACGGATCGAGCAACAATGGGACATTTTCGACAACATTCCGCGTTTAGAATTATCGACTACTATCTGGATGAAAGAAAATCTTGATCCGATAGCCGTTTACATCGCATTTCCTTTCAATGTGTCGTCGCCCGAATTTTTTTACGATTCGATGGGAGCGCGGGTAAATGCGGGTGTCGACCAGATACCGGGTACTTGCGGCGAATATCAAACCCTGCAAAACGGAATTAGTTTGCAGGGAAGTAACTTGAACCTGGCTGTATCAACGCTTGACAGTCCTCTCTGCATCTTCCATTCCCTTCAGCGAGGTACGGGCAGAAAAGTCTTTAAACCGCAAACTGCAAATTTCTTCAATATGATATGCGAAAATTATTGGTGCACCAATTTCGCCGTATTATACCCGACAAAATTAGTGGTAAGGCAAGTCATCGATTTGAGCAGCACCCGCGAGTTGGTTGAGCCCCTTGAAGGCGATGAAATATGGGCCTATCCATGCAGTTGATTAAAAGACTATTTCTGTATGTTATTCTAATCAAACCCAAGCGTTTATGATAATTTACCCATTAATCATTAATCATTAATCATTAATCATTTTATTCCTATGAAAAATTGTAAAAACAAATTTATTTTTTTCCTGTTGCTTTTTAGTAGCATGTTGCTGACAGGTAATCGGGTTTTGGCCGATGTATTACAGCAATCTATCACTGTTACGGGCGCAGTTACCGATGGCAATGAAGCGATACCCAGTGTGAATGTAACCGTCAAAGGTACTAATATCGGGGTTATTTCTGATTTCAACGGTAACTATTCCATTAATGCGCCCAACGAAAATGCGGTATTGGTATTTTCGTATATCGGGTTTGAAACAGCCGAAGCGATCGTTGGTAACCGGCGGGTCATCAACATTGAACTCAAGGAAAGCATGCAACTGATGGACGAAGTAATCGTCATTGCCTACGGTACGACCAAAAGATCGACCTTTACCGGCTCGGCGACAGTTGTAAGCGGCAATCAAATCGAGAAAATATCCGGCAGCGGTTTTGCCGAAACGCTGCAAGGATTGAGCGCCGGTGTCAATGTAGTCAACGTACAGGGTAACCCCGGCGCCGAAGCGCGTGTGGAAATTCGCGGTATCGCGTCCATGTCAGGCAAGGCTAATCCGTTATATATTGTAGACGGGATGCCCTACGACGGCGGACTGAACCAGATCAATCCGACCGATATCGAATCAATGACCGTTCTCAAAGACGCCGCCGCTACTTCGCTCTACGGCTCGCGCGCCGCCAATGGCGTCATTGTCATTACCACAAAGAAGGGAAAAGCCGGCAAACCAAAGGTCTCGTTCCGGGGCAGTTGGGGCTCATCCGACAATGCAGTGAAAAATCCTGTAAAAGCCAATCCCTACGAGCAACTCGAAAACACCTGGTATGCTTTGTATTACGACGCGATTCTGTATGATGGCATGTCGCCGCAAGCTGCGGGCGATTATGCGTCGGAATACGCATTATCCAGACAGGTGCGGGCGACCACCAACTCCCAGGGGCAATCCATCTTCGTAACGCCCTTTAAGTACATCAACGAAAATTATGTGTTACACGATGGCAACGGCAATCCATACAAGAATCCGAAGTTGGAATATGCGTGGGACGAAAGCGACTGGGATGTGTATGGTGCTGTCTTTTCACGGAAGTTACGGCAGGATTACGGTATGGACTTGAGTGGACAGACTGAAAACGGCAAGACATCCTATTATTTCTCAGCCGGCTACATGGACGATCTGGGGTATGGCAACCGCCAATACTACAAACGTTATTCGTTTCGCACCAACATCAACACGGAGATTTTCGACTGGTGGAAAGCCGGGGGTAGCTTGGCCTATTCGCGTCACCGTATGAATGTTTCCGGAGGCGTTAGCCGCGCTTGTAACTTCACTACTACCCTGTCGTCGCCATGGCTGCGTAATAGTGACAATACCGATTGGGTCTATTCCGAAAAATCCGGTCAACGCATGAAAGATTATGGAACGTATATCAACAACTTTTTCGGCATTCAGGTGTTGAATAATTCCGGCGACTATTGGGATAACCCCAATGATGATAACTTCGACAACAACATGGGGCATATTATTTCAACCCAATTCTTCAATGAATTCAAGTTGCCCCTCAATCTGACATTCAAGACGGCTTTGAATATTGACGATTACTGGTACAGATCAATGGTTTATGGATCGGCTGTTCACGGTCTCGGCCAGGAAGCGCCCTACGGCGTTTCTATCCTGGCTGATGGCGGTTATGCCAATCGTTATAATTTCAATCAACGTTCTACCACATGGAACAATGTATTGTCCGGCAACTGGACTATCAATGACGATCATGTGATAACAAGTCTGCTGGGTCATGAATGGTATGCCTGGGATTCCCATTATGAAATGGGCTGGGGTGAAGGTATCATGGAATTGGGCAAGTATGAGTTGGAAAATACCACCAAATATTTTGGCGTATGGGGCGGTCGCGACAATTACGCTTTGCTGTCGTTCTTTGGAAAATTAGACTATAATTTCCGTAATAAATATTATGTATCGGTATCGGCCCGCGAAGACGGTTCTTCCCGTTTTACAGCCGAAAACCGTTGGGGCACATTCTGGTCGTCAGGCGCTTCGTGGAGAATATCCAATGAAACATTCATGGAAGACATCAATTGGTTGGACAATTTATTACTGCGCGGCAGTTACGGAACGACGGGCAATGACCGTTTGATCGTTCGCGAATCGAGCAGCGGCAGAGCCGGAGACGAGATATTGTACGGTTATCAGGGAACGTATGAAAGTAATGACATGTATCTGAAACCCGGCTTAAAACCATCTACCTATGCAACGCCCGAATTGAGGTGGGAAAGCAACCAGCAATGGAATATCGGTCTTGATTTTTCCATATTCAAACGCATCAACGGAACCATTGAGTATTATTCGCGTACGTCGCACGGTTTGCTGTTTTATAAGGAATTACCGCTCTCCGCCCAGGTCGGGACAGCTACCGGCTACAACATGAACATAGGGGATTTGCGCAACAGTGGCATTGAATTAACCATCAGCGCCAATGTGGTCAAAAGAAAAGATTTCAGATGGGACATCGACGCCAATTTCAGCACCTTGAAAAATGTAGTGACCTATTTGCCGACAGGCACATACACCTATGCGGGCACAGCATGTAACTATCAGATGGAAGAAGGTAAGTCAATCTATGAGTTCATAGCGCCCCAATACGACGGAGCGGACCCTCAAACCGGCTTGCCCGGATGGTTGGTCAGGGACGGTAACGGATGGAAACGAACAGAAAATCAGGCGGATATCACAACGGATGATTTTGTATATATCGGTTCAGCCCTTCCCAAAGGATATGGTTCCGTTACTAACAATTTCCAATACCAGGGCTTCGACCTTTCATTCATGTGGTATTTCTCGTATGGTTCATGGATATCCGATTATACCTACAAGGAACGAATCCAGAATCGTCCGGGTGTGGGTATGGTACAGGAACTGGTTCAGGATCGTTGGAAAAAACCCGGCGACACAGGTACCACGATCCCCCGTTGGTCGTACACCCAATATAGCGGTACTGTCAGATATGCCGACAATTTTGTTTTCAAAAACCATTACTTGCGTTTGAGAAACCTGACGTTAGGTTATTCCCTTCCGAAAAACTTTAGCAGGAAAGCCCATGTTGACAATCTGAGGTTGTACGTGACAGGTAACAACCTGTTGACCTTAGGTCCGGCCGCAAAACGTTACACCGATCCCGAAACGGGCGTCATGGGTAACAGTTACAACGGTAATGCCGAAACGGATAATGGCATCCAAGGCTCACGGCGTATTTATATGTTTGGTATTCAAATGACATTGTAAAATTTTTAAATTATGACAGCTATGAAAAAGTTTTTCAAAAACATATCTTTTATATCCATTGCCGTTATGGTTATCAGCGTCGCAGGATGTAATGACGAATTGACTACCGGTTCCTATGTCAAGGTATCCGATACCGACGTGTTAAAAAGCGTACCTCAGCTCAACAAGGTGCTGACCTCAGCCTACCGGCAGTTGTATTTCAATACGGATGGCGCCGATCGTGTGTTTGCCGGTATTCCCGGTTTCCAGATGTATGTCGATCTTGGCGGTGCAGATATTCTTTGCCATACGAATATGGGTGGCGACCAACTGACCGCTTATCAATATTCGAATGCCAAAACGCAGACGGACGGACTTCCTGCCAGTCTTTGGAAAATGTGTTACAATGTGATCAATCATGCTAACATCATTATCACCAACATCGATGCGGCGGAAGGCAACGACAACGAAAAAGCTCAGATTAAGGGACAGGCTTTGGCCATGCGTGCGCTTCAATACTTCCACCTGATACAGAACTTCCAGCAAACCTACATTATTGCGAAAAACAAACGGGGAGTTATCCTGCGTACTTCGTCCAATGATGACGTGGACATGGGATTTTCGACGGTCGAAGAGGTTTACACCCAGATTGTATCCGATTTGACAGCCGCCAAATCGTTGCTGGCTAACTACCGGCCGTCCGATTTATGGTTTATCAATTCCGAGATATGTTCGGGTATTCTTGCCCGCGTATATTTGGTGATGCAAAATTGGGACGGCGCATATAACGAGGCCAAGATTGTCTATGACAATCACAGTTCGTTGATGACACGCGACCAATACCGTGACGGGTTCGATAAGATGATCAGCAGCGGATACCCTGAAGTAGTATGGGCCATGCAATATACGGACGACAATAATATCGGCGGCAGTACCCAGTACAATTTCTGGTACAACCAGGATGAAAGTTATGGCGAGGGATATGCCGACGGCCCGATTTATGCGTTCCTTGATTTCTTCGCCGACAGCCAGTTTGAAGCCCTGTTTGAACCAGGGGAAGATCGTTATCAGTTCTGGAAACGGACGCAAAACGCAAATAATGAGATCAATACAAAATGGGCTTTTGACAAATACAAACATTATGGAGCCGATGGAGGAAGCGTGCGAGTCAGCGCTTCCCGCCCGGAAGTGTGTCTGATGCGCGGCTCGGAAATGCTGCTTATCATGGCCGAAGCCGCCGCCCAAAGAGGCAACGGCAGCGAGGCGTTAACCTTGATAAATCGCCTGCAGACGGCGCGTGGTGTTCAAAACCTCACAACTGCCACAGGCAATGATCTGTTGGAAGCCATCTATGTCGAACGTCGTAAGGAATTAATTTGCGAAGGCCAGACCGGTTTCTATGATTTAGTGCGTCTACAAAAACGATTGGTACGTTATGGCGCTTGTGCTACTAATCCGGCCGGTCATTATGTATGGGGGATGCAATATCTGAATGGCTACAACGCCTCTGATGCAGAGCCATTTGCATTTTTAGAATCAAATGATTATCATTTTTTCTGCCAAATACCGCAGATGGAAATTCTCGGCAACGAAGCCATTTCGGAAGCCGACCAGAATCCCTTCACCGGACAATAACTCCCCCGTCCGCATTGGGTACGCGGACGTCCCGTCCGCATCTCCTGACGTCATTACTTTGTTTGTTTTCAAACAAAGTAATGACGTCAAGAAGATTTCCCTGATTTCTCCGATTTCCCAGTCTTTCCTGATTTCTCCGTTTTCCCAGTCTTCCCTGTCTTCCCTGATTTCACCGACTTCACTGTCTTCCCCTCCGATTCGTATCGTGCGATTTTCTTCTCTAATTGTTGAATCTCGCGTCCCTGATTCTGAATGGTTTTCAGCAGGGAGTTCAGTTCTTCATTTTCTATGGAGGAGGGATATTGCGCTTCAACCCTGAGGATGAAGTCCGACAGGACATTCATATAGTTATTGAATGCGTCGTAAGGGTTGTCATAGGGGCTGAACAGGTTATAGTGCTTCGTGTTCATGTAGTAGAAATGGTCGCTGCTTTGCAGATACAGCCAGTCCTGAAGGATACGGCGGTCGCTACACAGGCGTACACGCTCGCTTATATCGTTAATCTTACGGAAAGCCTCCTGTTGAAGCACATTACCCAACCATGAATTGCAGTCTTTTTCCTCGTCAACCCACGACATGGGATAAGGTACAATGATCTTGTCGACCGCCTTTTTGGTTGCAAACAATTCGGAAGGTAATGAAAACGAAATCGAATGTTGAGCGGCAAAATGGGGCAACGCCTTGAAAAAATCAAATATACCCGTAGAGGCATTGTGAAGCGAGCCTAATACTTCATAATTGAGGAAGATATTTACAATATTCTCGGCAGCCGCTGTTGAGGCGATCCAAGCCATGTACTTGTCGGCTGTCAAGGGGTAATCCTTCCAACTGTAATCGGCGAAACGCATCGACAGGTCTTCGCTGAAACGGTCGTTCTTCAATAACAACTTCAAATCCTTATGTGTAGCCGCCGAGTACATGTAATTCGAACTTTTCCAGCCTAACACATGTTTGGCTCCTTCGGTCAGCATCCCGCGAAAACCCATCTCATACACCGTATCCGAAATCTCGTCCGAATAAATGAGTTCCGTATTCCGGAACACAACAGGCGTTACGCCGAAAACCGACTTTATTTTTTCCGTATGCATCCCGACCTGCGACTTAAATTCATCCTGATTACCAAGCGACATAAGCGAATGAGCATACGTCTCAGTAAGAAGTTCGACACAGCCTGTCTTGACTAACGCCGCAAAGCTGTCAATCAATTCCGGAGAATAAATCTCCATTTGTTCCAATGCAATGCCTGAAATGGAAAAAGCGACCTTAAATTTCCCGTAGCTCTTTTCTATCATTTCGAGCAAGGCGTTATTAGCCGGTATATAACATATATCCGCTACCTTCTTAAATATCTCCCCGTTCTGAAAATCATCATAATAATAATGATCATTCCCAATATCAAAAAAACGATATCGCCTCAAACGAAACGGCTGATGAATCTGAAAATATAAACAAATTGTTTTCACAAGCAAATGAATTATGAATTATGAATTATAAATTATAAATTATGAATTATGCCGTGCATTCGTCCGTTCGTGCTTTCGTCCGTTCGTGCGTTCGCCCTTTCCCCCCTTTACCCCTTAATCACGCGGTCGTAAATGGTGCGTACTTTTTGTCCGGCATACTCCCACTTGATATTGTTCACTTCGTTCAATCCTTCTTCCTTCAGAAACTGATGCAACGCCGGATAGGTTATCAGTCCATAGATTGCATCGGCCAATGCATCTATATCCCAAAAATCCACTTTGACGGCATAATCCAGTATTTCGGCGCATCCCGATTGCTTAGAGATGATCGACGGCACGCCGCACTGCATTGCCTCTAAGGGCGAGATGCCGAAAGGCTCCGAAACAGAGGGCATCACATACACATCACTCGAACGGAATATCTCATAAACTTGCTTCCCTTTCATAAAGCCCGTAAAATGAAAGCGGTCGGAGATATTCCGTTCGGCGGCAAGTCGTATCATTTTATTCATCATATCGCCGCTGCCGGCCATGATAAATCGCACATTTTTAGCGCGTGAGAGCACTTTGGCCGCAGCCTCTATATAATATTCAGGGCCTTTCTGCATGGTGATACGACCGAGAAACGTGACTACCTTGTCCTTCACGCCGCGTTTATCCGCAATAGATATGATATCCTTACTCAGCGGTTCAACGGCATTATGCACCGTTGATACTTTTATCGGGTCCTGATGGTATTTCTCAATGACGGTAAACCGTGTCAGATCGCTTACGGTGACGATATGGTCTGCATGGTCCATGCCGTCTTTTTCGATATTATAGACATTGGGATTCACATTTCCACGACTACGGTCGTAATCTGTGGCATGGACATGGATCACTAATGGTTTCCCGCTAACCGTCTTTGCGTGGATACCCGCCGGATAGGTAAGCCAGTCATGGGCATGAATAATATCAAATGATTCAGCGCGGGCAATCACGCCGCATACAATCGAGTAATTATAAATCTCTTCTAACAGGTTATCCGGATAACGTCCTGAGAATTCTATACATCCCAGGTCATTCACATATTTTGAACTGAAATCAGCATAGATATGCGTCCGCAAATCAAAATACCTCTGCGGATTCATTAATTTTGACAACCGTTTGGAGACATAATCATAACTGACATCCTTCCATACAATTGGTGTATGGCATGCGCCGATTATTTTCAGGAAACTTTGATCCTCGTCCCCCCTGGGTTTCGGCATGACAAAGGTAAGACCCAAATCAGGCTGCTTCGACATCCCTTTGATCAGCCCGAAACTTGCCGTTCCCAACCCGCCAAGAATATGCGGCGGAAACTCCCATCCAAACATTAACGCCCTCATCCTGTTTTATTTAATATTCTATTCACCCTGTCCATCACTGTTAATACGGAGGAAAGATTCATCAGAAAAGACGTTGCGCCGCGTCCGGTGAAAGGCGGATTGCCGTCGAACAGTTCCGAAATCGTTCCGATGCAATGCCGCGATATCTCCTGCTCAATATTATTGAGCATGCGTTCAATAAAAGAAACTCCTGAGTGGCCAAAAAGGTCTAAGTAAGTAGTACAATACATGTTCATCACCCAAGGCCAGACAGCGCCTTGATGATATGCCATGTCCCTGTCGCTTTGCGAACCTTCATAATGAGGTTTGTAATTGCCGTCTTTCGGACTTAACGAACGAAGCCCGCACAAGGTAAGCAATTCTTTCGTAGCAATATCGAGCACAGCCCGTTTCTGCACTTTTGTCAATGGCGAATATACGCACGACACAGCAATGACCATATTGGGACGCACACTCCAATCCTGACCGGGCCCGTCCACATAGTCGAACAAATAGTTATGCTTGTTGACAAAAGTAGCCGGGAAAGAGGTATCCAAGGAAGGGATAAGGTCATCTATCCGTTCCATTGGCGCATTATCTTTCAGCTCTTTACAGAACTTCAATGCGTTGTACCACAAGGCATTGAACTCAACAAGAAAACCTGAACGCGGGACAACCGGGCGACCGTTTACCACGGCGTTCATCCACGAAACAGCTTTCTCGCGACCAAATGAATACAAAAGTCCGTTGTCCGAAACTTTCAAATTCGGATGCGCTTGCGACAGGATAAAACGGACGATCTCCTCCACTATCCCGCCGTACTTCGCCTTCGCCTTGTCAAGTCCTTCTATCAAACGGTATTGCTGCATACTCCAGACAGCCCATAACAACACATCCGGACAATCCATTTCGCGAATGACCGCGTCCGTACGACCTTCTTTGATATACGCTTCCAATGCCTTCATGGCTGTATGCATTACTTTCTCGTACCGGTCTTTTTCGTTAATAAGCAAGGTAGCGCCACAAACGGAAATAAAAAGGTCGCGCGCCCGTACTTTAAACCACGGATAACCCGCCAGAAAATAACAGTCGTCGCCTTGCGGATTGTAATATAGTTGGTGAACCGAATTGACGATGCAATTATAAAAACTTGACCGTGGCATACGCGAGGCTTTCTCTTTTTCAAACAGTTCGGAGAGAGAAGCCGTATCAAAATCCTTGTCGCCGGCACAAAATACGATTGATTCCCCTTTTTTAATTTTCAGTTCAAAATACCCCGGCACATACAAATCTTCCTTGTACGGGTAACCTCTTTCCTGTTCTTTCGGATATTCTATCCCAAGATACCAGTTGCCCTCGGAGACAAAATTCACCGGTTTGCTGAACTGCATGTATAAATCGGGGTAACCGGCATATAAACACATTTTTATACCGTTCTTCACCACGTCATAATGCCTGTTGATATACTCATTCTGATAGGTCAACTCCGTCACGCTCCGGAAAGCAAGAAACGGATGGAAGCACAGGGTAGTCTTCGAATGAGCTTCCAGCAATTTATACCGGATCATGATCATGTTATCCGTTCTCGAAAAAATCTTTTCCTTCGACAAAATGACCCCTCCTACCCTGAAAATCGTTTTCGGTATGACTTCCATACTGTATTCGCGGATGTACTTATGTCCGTTCGGACTGAAACTTCCTCCCTGATACTTGTGTAACCCCAGATTAAAAGCCGCTCCATGCTGGATGACCGTTTCATCAAGCGACGAGAGGATGACATGGTTATTATCATCCAGATCGGGGATAGGCATCACTAACAGCCCATGATATTTGCGCGTATTACAATCGACGATTGTAGTACTGTGATAAGCGCCTCGCTGGTTCGCTCTCAGAATCTCCCTTGAAAGCGATTCCTGAAGGTTTATCATCAATGTTTTATCAAATTTCAGATAGCTCATAATAATTCATTTCAACGTATTTTATGACTATTACCACCTCATAAACGCTGCAAAAGTAACAAAAATCCCGTTTATACAAAACAAAAATGACTTTTTGTTTTGTATAAACGCCTTACTGAAATCTCATTTCCCTATCCCACAAGATATTTGTACTGTTGGGTGCGACCGGTTCGCCTTGTTTGGCGGCGCGCGCTATTTCAATATCCTGGGCTACCGATAAGGAGAGCGCATCCCAATCCAACGTATCCGTTCGGGCGAAGAATTGCACATGATAGTGCGTATTGGCTGTTGTCGCATACGCCTTCCAAGCGTTCAGTGCATGTTCCAACTCGTTGATTGCGAGGGTTTTGTTTTCGTCCGTACCGTTCAGACGGAAGAGAGACAGGTGGGTTGCCGCCCTTATTTTCAAGGCGTAATAGTTTGCAAGATGCCCCAACGCCGTCAAGTCGCCTAAAGTCTGCGCTAACTCCATGTTTTTACCCGGTTTCATACGGGATACGCCTTGTAATAGCTGTTGTGAGGCATAGTCGAGTTTATCGGCTACCTCGAATGGCGTCATTTCGCCCTCCGCCTTCCCGTTCATGACAAAATCGCCTATCGAGCTGACGCCTTGTTCGGGCAGGCACGGTATCCGTGCAAACAGGTCGATATCGTGAAACCGCCGGTAGTCGAAACATCCTTCGGCGAAAAACTCAAAATCATTTTGCCGGAAATGAATCTTTTCCAACCACGAAATGACGTCCGAAGTAAACCGCCAGGTATCGTAGAGTCTTTTTGCATTGACTTCCGGGAAATGGTTTTGGATACGGTTGACGTAAAATGATTCGGGGAGGTCGGGATTATATCCGGCACGCCCGTAGATCATGAACAGATACCATTGTTTATCTATTTCATATTCGGGAAGTTTCCGTTCTGCGTTGTTTTTGCTGTTGAAGTCGCGACCATAAATATACCCGTCAGGTCCCCAGAAATAGCCTGCCATCAATTCCTTTGGCATAAACCGGATATATTCGCGTGCATAGACAGGGTCGCCCCAGCGAAAGGTGAGGATATTGTCATTGCGTACGTTCATCCATATCTTAACGCCGAAATCCTCCACCGACTGGCGGTAAATACGGTTGAACCAGGGCGGCGTAGCTGTGCTGAACATCCTTGCACGCGAATATTTGAACTCGGTATCGATGGGTTTGCCGTAATCCCGGAATGCGTCGATTATCCTTTCGAGATTCGTCTCATGTTGCCTGAAAATAAACTCCGGATTGATGGCGGGGTTTATCTCATGCGCCTCTTTGATAGCTTGACCGAAAGTGAGCCACATCCAGTTCTCGGTTGCATATTTTCCGGTTACTTTCCGGTTCACATGCTCCCCCGCAGTCACCCCAATCCCTTTAATATTCGGATAGGTAAGCAGGAACTGTTTCACGCTCTCCCGCGTGTAATCGACGGTGATGGGGTTTTCCTGGTCGCAAGTGATCCCGTATTTGCCTTCAGCCCCCATGACATAGACGTTCCAATGGTAGATATGGATACCGATGCCCCTGTCTTCGGCATACTGGAATACTTTCTTCCAGAACGCTATCTTTTCGTCCATCGTGATTTTCTTTACCACCTTCAGGTTTGCAGGGTTTTGTATATCCTCGCCATCCCAATCCTTGTTGATGCTTTTGGTTATGGGTCGGGTGTAAACACACACATCATCGAGCGCCACGTCTTCGAATCCCGGCGTCCTGACCATCGACGGATAAGGGTGCAGGCTCCACAGTGTAAGCAGGTTATACCTGTATCGCGCCAGGTTGTCCAAGTAATTCCGCCAGAAATCGAAATCCCATACGGTGAGAATGTTATTTTGAAAAACATCGCCCTTATCATCGTAACTTGGCGTGCGTGCATCCAAGGGGATATTAAATTTAATCCCGCGGTAGGGCATATACGGTTTCCCTGTTATTTCCCCGATTTTCGTTAGCTTTTTACCGTCCTGAATCGCTTCTGCCAGTTCTAATCCCGCATACATCAGTCCGTTGCCATCGCCTCCCCTGACAATAACCGATTTCCCTTCGCCGGTTATCACATACTCTTCTTTGCCAAGGTTGTGATCCATTTGGAATATAACAGTAACATCCGCTTCCTGAGCAGAAAAGGACATGTTGGCACTTGTCCCCGCTTTCACAATTTCGTCCACCGCAAATTGTACCTGCGGAATATTCCTGTCATAAGTAAGTAGCACCTTCATTTCTTTCGTACATGCCGGCGCTAACAGTACAATAAAAGCGAGTAATAAATAATTTTTCATACGAAAAAATAATTAATGATTAATGATTAATGATTAATGATTAATGGGTAAATTTTCATTATTGCTTGGGTGTAATTAGAATAACAATGAACAACGAAAACAATGAACAATGAACAATGAACAATGAACAATTAATTCCTAATTCTTAATTCTTAATTTTCTTACGGTCTTACGGTCTTACGGTCTTACGGTCTTACGGTCTTACGGTCTTCTCCGGTCGGTTGGCGGGGTTCTTTCCGAAATTGTAGTTCGGGCGTTTTCCCATTTGTATCTTCATTGTTCCTCCGTTCACGATGTCCTGGTGTGTGATATAGGAGTACGGATACTCCTTCCCGTTCAGGAGGATGGATTGGATGTAGATGTTTTCCGGTGAATTGTTGATAGCTTCAACGGTAAATTGTTTGCCGTTTTCCAGGTTGATAGTCGCCCTGTCGACTGCCGGGCTTCCGATGACATATTCACCGGAGGCGGTAAAGACAGGATAAAATCCCAATGCAGACATCACATACCAGCCTGACATCTGTCCGCAGTCTTCATTTCCGATGATCCCGTCGGGTTGGTCGGTATAAAACTCGTTCATGATACGGCGTGCCAAGCGGGCTGCTTTCCATTGTTGTCCGGCGTAGGCATACATATATATATTATGATGGCCCGGTTCGTTTCCGTGTGCATACTGGCCGATATTCCCTGTCAGGTCTACTAAAATATCCTTATCATCAGGGTCGAAATCGGTGTTAAAAAACGTGTCAAAGCGGTCAAGGAAAGCATCTTCGCCTCCGAGCAGGTCGATCAAACCGTATACATCATGCGGCACTAACCACAAATATTGCCAGGCATTGCCTTCAGCATAGTCCGTAGCATAAGGTCGTTGCGACTTAATCGGGTCGAAAACGGGGTTCCATTCGCCTTTTGAATTTTTCCCGCGAAAAAAACCTGTATCTTCATCATAATATAATTTATAATGCATTGCGAGTTTGCGGAAATATTCATAATCATCCGTTTTGTTGAGGCTTTTGGCCATCAAGGCGATACTTGCCAGCCCATTGGCTAATTCGAGACCCGTTGCGACAGGTCGGTTTCGCATGACATCTATCGGGATCGGTTTAAAATCCCTGATATATTCCAACCCCCTGACATCGCTCATGGCGGTTGCCTTCAAGGCGTTATAAGCTCTTTCAGGGTCAAAGCCCTTGCATCCTTTCAGATAAGCTTCGGCTATCACCTGAAAACTGCTGATACCGACCATCGTCCCTGTCTCATATCCCCTCAGATGCCATACCGGGAGCGTACCGGTTTGGTCGAAAATAGCTAACATGCTATTGACAAAATCGCCTACGCGGTCGGGATTGGTTATCGTAAACAACGGATGCGCCGCACGGTAGGTGTCCCACAGCGAAAAGATCGTATAATTGACGAAAGACGGTTTTTTAACGACCTTCCAGTCAGCGCCCATGAAATCGCCGTTAAAGTCGTTGAAAAGTGTTGGTTGCACCATCAGATGATAGAGGGATGTATAGAAAATACGTTTCACGGATTCGTCCGCCGATTCCACCGATATTTTTGCTAATTCCTTTTCCCATTTATCGTCGGCCTGCTGCCTTACCCTGTCGAAATCCCAGTGTGGAATTTCCGACTGAATGTTCGCCAGCGCATTGTTGGGGCTTACCGGTGAAATACCTACTTTCAGCGCTATTTCTCCCGGAGCTTCGGCAAAAGTGATCAATCCTCGGATCGATTCACCTTTCCCTTTTTTGCCTTTCAGCGGCGTTTCGTTATTGTAGACGGCAAAGTCGGTAATAGGGAGCGACGAACGGATTGCAAAATACACTTGCTTCCGCCTCGCCCAACCGGACGAGTAACGGTAACCTTTGAGGGTGTATTTATCGGTTAATTCGATGTATGTATCCGTGGATTTAGAATTGACGCCGTCGGTGAGGTCGATGATGATACGGGCGTTTTGGCCTTTCGGGAATTTGTATTTGTGGTAGCCTACACGTTCTGAGGCTGTCAGTTCCACTTCCACGCCAAAATCATCTAATCTGACGGCATAATAACCGGGTCGTACCGTCTCGTTATCGTGTGAAAACAGGGAGGCATAGCCGCTGTATCGTTCTGTTTCGACGCCTTTTTTGAGTTTGACATCTCCCATGTAGGGCATGATAAGGATATCGCCCAAATCGCCTATGCCCGTACCGCTCAGATGAAGCTGCGGAAAACCGATAATCACGCTATCCTGATAGTTGTATCCCGAACACCAGTCCCAGCCTTTATAAAAATTGGAAGGCCCTACCTGCACCGCTCCAAACGGTACATTTGCCCCCACAAACACATGCCCATGCCCCCCAGAGCCGATGTACGGATCGATATAATCCGTTAAACGTTGCGCCTGCACCGTCATCAAACAACAACACATTACGCATAATAAATATGCGCTACTCCGCTTCGCGCGACTAAAATTTCGATTGATAAGATAATGAATCATAATAAAAGATTTTGATATAAAATTTCTGCAAATAAACAATTAGATAATTAATAAAACGATTAATTCAGCACATAAAACGCTGCAAAGTTACTATTATCTATTGTGAAATAAAAAAAAGTCTTAACTTTGCAGCAATTATATCGAAAATATGGAACTTTCTTGCCCGCCCGCGCCGTTTTGGCAAGTCGCTCACAGTTTCTACTTTTGAGGCATTGTTTTCGGGCCGAAAGGAACTTTTTAAGGGGTTGTATGCAGAGGCGTTTTTGAACAGACCGGAGTTTACGCTTAGTCCTGTTATTAGTTTAGATATGAGTAAGGTTGTGACATGCGCCGGTATTGATGGCATTATAGAATCTATGGTAGACCAAATCAAGACCATTGCCAATCGTCTCGGTGTTTCCCTTCCCGACAGCAACTTGCCCGGTATTCTTTTTAATAACTTAATTATAAATACATACGCGAAACACAATCAAAAAGTAGTTGTACTGATAGATGAATACGATGCTCCTTATACCGATTTTGTCAACGACCCTGATATGGCAAATGACGTTCGTACCGAGTTGCGAAACTGTTACAAGCAGATGAAGGCAAACGATGAGTATATACGTTTCATTTTCCTTACAGGAATTTCCAAGTTCGCGCGGTTCGGCGTTTTTTCAACGCTCAATACCACCACCGACATATCGCTGATGCCCGAATATGCCGGAATGTGCGGCTATACAGAAGAAGAGATTATTCGGTATTTTCCTGATTATCTTGATGAAACAGCCAAAAGCATGGATATTTCAACGGAAGTGTTGATTGAAAAAATGCGCTATTATTATGATGGTTTTTGTTTCGATAGAAACTGTCAGACACGGCTTTACAATCCTTTTTCTACTTTGGCGTTTTTGGGCGAAAAAGATTTTGCGGATTATTGGGTAGAAACCGGTCAATCGAAAATTATATCCGACTTCATGAAAAATCATCATTTGACCGTAGCTCAGTTTCGTAATTTTTCTATTCCTGCAAGTTTTGCCCGCAGTCCGGGCGATGTAGACACAACACCGCCTGAAGGGTTTCTATATCAATGCGGGTATCTGACTTTGAGCGGCAGAAACGACGATAGTTTTTTCTTGGATTACCCTAATACGGAAGTTCTCAATTCAATGTCGGCTTTAGTGGTAGAAAATATTTTACGAGACCGCGACGAAAGTTTTACAAGAGCTCGAAAAGGGCTTTTAAACGGATTGGAATCTGTAGATTACAAAAAGGTGGTAAACGCTTTCAACCGACTCCTTGCCTGCATCCCTTACGATGATTATAAAAAAACGGCAAACGAAATGGTTGAAGATTTTGATTATGATTATCCTGCCAGAGAATGGACTTACCGCTCAATGATTATTTCTTTTTTACACGGATGCGGACTTAGGGTTTTAGCCGAAATACACACCAATAAGGGACGGGCCGATATAGTGATTTTTTATGGTGGCAAGACGTGGGTTATTGAACTCAAAGTATCCTACAAAGACAAAGGTCACGACCCCGCCACAAGAGCGGAAGAAGCGCTCATGCAAATAAATACAAAAAATTATGCAGCGCCATACCCTGATGCAATTTGCGTAGGAATGGCTATTGATGACGAAAAGAGATTGATAACACAGATAAAAACAAATGCATCTGACAGGATTTCAGACCAACTATCAACTTGACAAGCTCTCTACTACTTAAATTTGACGGACATAAACACATTTAACCTTTCACTATGTTCTATTTTTTTAAATTAATAAGATAAAGAGTTGGATTAGGTTCTTCGAGGTCTTCCGGATTCATATTGGTATGTAAGTAATAAAATAAATTCGGATTATTTCTAACTGCGCTGATTGATCTTCTCTGGTCACCACCTTTTGCATTTTCAATCAATTCCCCTTTAACTGTTGTGTAGCTACTACCTTGCTGTGGCTCAAAAATCAAAACATTATAATTTAGTCCTGTTTTTATGTCGTAGCAGAAAGCATAATCCCTGTTATAAGCAACAAAAACATATCGAGAAGTTTTATGAATACTAGAAAGAAAAAAATCTTTATCTGAAGTCCACCTCATTCTATTTTTTATATTCAACTTAATATCAGGAATGAGTTGATTGTTTTCATAACGATAGAGTATATCAAGTAAAACATTTTCATCTGGACCAATTTTAGGATAATAAAAATATACTGTTGAATCAGTTTTATACAAACTATTAAAAGAAGTACTGATTAAACGGATGATTCCACCCGCATAATCATCTCGAATAGCGCAACTGTCCTTAATCTGAAGTTCGTCATTCAATCTATAAATAGCAAAATGTTCATAATGTCCTTTTTCATCCTTTATAAAACTACTCCCAATAACTAATAATTCATTATTTATATAATTCATATCTCTTATATTAATCTTCTTTTCTTGAAATAATGTAGATTCTGTAATATAATTCTTTCCAATTAAGTCATAACAAATTATTTTCCCACTGGAATTAACATATAATCTGTTTTTTTCTTCATCAACAGTAACATTATTTTTATTATAGTACTCGCCGGGACCTTGCCCTTTTGAGCCAATCGTTCGAACAAACTTACCATTCATTTCAAAGAGAAATATTCCACGGTATTGATCAATAATCAAATTATTGTCATAAATAAAAACATTTCCTCCCGGCACTAACAAACTCTCGTCCGTAAGTTCCAGTTCGATAGCCGTTATATCTTCCGCCAACTCAGAAAGTGGAAATGATATTACTTTTTGGCTAAAATCAACCGGTATCTCTTTTACATCACCTTCGCTGACATGTGAATTTCCGCATGAAAACAGAAAAATTGTTAAAATAAAATAGGTAATTTTCATCATAGTTAACATAGTTAATTAGTTAGTATTATTTATTTAAAGTGAACAAGCATAAGCACATTGTTATCTTCTAATTCATTTAAAGTAGAAACTAATTCTTTCAATTTTCCACTCAGCCTGTTTTCTTCGTATGCCTGTTTCAATTCTATCAAATCCAATTCGTATGCAATACCATTTTCAATGCCATAATAACCTACTCGTAAGTAACCAACAAATATTTGAAATTCTTTCCCTTTATATTCCGGTAAGATAATTTTCTGTCGAAAAATTTCACCGGTTTCTTTATCTAGAAAATAATACTTTTCCGGATATATAGGGTTTCTCCTGTCTTCTTCATAGAAGATTGTTTCAATTGAAAAAAATTGATACCTGCTTATATCAACAACATTTGTAATAACAGCCTTCGGATCCAAATCGTGCACCGAAGGTGTTTTACGAAATATGGGTGTTAAGGATTTATCGTTCGAGTAGAAATAAACGGTGTCCGTTTCCGGGTTGCACAAAAAATATCCTTCGATACCTTTTATTAATCTGCCGTATGGTGTCAAATACAAAATATGACCTTTTGGATGAATTTTTACCAAACTTACTGTCTTGTCACTTTGCAAATTTAATGAGTCCAATATAGTCCCGTCTACTTTAGAAATCCAGTAATATGTTGTAAAGTTGGGAATTTCAGAAAAATGTTCTTCTCGAAGACTTGGCATCATATATATTGTAGATTTACTATTATACATAAAAAACGATTCATCGTCGAATGAAACTAAAGAATGAGTATGTACTCCTTGCGGTAAAGGTAAAGAATGAGTAGGTACTCCTTGCGGTAAAGGGATAGTTCTTTTATATTGGCCTTTAGAAGAATATACTTGAATGATATTTATTCTATGATTAGTGAAAAATACTTCATCTGTTTCTTCATCATAAAGAATCCGTATTATATCCGCAGGGATATACTCTTCAGGTCCCTGCCCTAAACGGTTAAATCTTGACTTGGGAGTCCCGTCTTTTGAAAAGAATAGGATACTGCATGTCGAAATATCATAAACTACAATTGTATTATTTGTTACCGTTAAAGCCCTGATTGGAGATTTATAAAGGAAATCTGCATTTTCCGCATTCAAATGAATAAAGGAAACATCTGCAAAATCAGTCAAAATCAGTTCTTTTTCAGGATAGTTTTTACGGATGTCAATGAAAGGTAAATCCTCCTTTCCCTGCCTGTTTGATGTACATCCAAGAGGAACAATGGCTATAAATAGTAAATACAATAATGTTTTTTGCTTCATAATAAATATGTTTATTGATTATTAATAATGTTTCATACGAAAATAATGATTAATGATTAATGATTAATGGGTAAATTTTCATTATTGCTTGGGTGTGAGAGATTACATGACTGTTTCATATATTTATTTTTTAAAATGAGCAAGTATAAATACATTATTATCTTTATTTTCATTAAGCGTGGCAACCATTTCTTTTAATTTTCCGCTTAGCCTGTTTTCTCTGTATGCTTGTTTTAACTCTATCAAATCCAATTCAAAGCAAACTCCATTAGTAACATTACATCTTTGAATCCTGAAAGGACAAATTGTGAATTCCTTATCTTTATAGTCAGGTAAAACTATTTTTTGACGAAATATCTCTCTTGTTTTTATGTCAAGAAAAAAAGATTCTTCTGTAAAAATAGTTTTACGAACTGGATCTCTTTGAAAGGAGATAGTCCTGAAAAATCTAAAATCACCGACTTCACACCAATTATCTATGACAACTTTTGGATTTGTTTCTTGTATTGGAGGTTTTTTATGAAATATCGGGGTTAACGATTTATCTTTAGCATAGAGGAAAATGGTGTCAGTGTCAGGATTGCATAGAAAAAGTCCATTCGAGCTTTTTATTATTCTATTGTAGTTACCAAGTGTCGATGTATAGCCGTTATCATCTTTAAAATACAATTGCATCACGTTACTAAGCATATCTAAAGAATCCAACAATGTCCCGTCAGTTTTTGATATTTGATAGAATCTTGTATAAGAACTTGATGCCTCTAAATCAGACACACCATCCCAGTATGCAAGACTCCAATCACTTATACGAGGTGTCAAATTTACAAAAAACGATTCATCATCGAAATCAATCGTCGAATAAGCTTCTACATTTTCCGGTAATGTATATTTTCTCTTAAATTCTCCGGTTGAAGAATAAATAAGCATTGTATTCAAACCACAAACATATACATCATCCTTCTCTTCGTCATAAAGAATACGCAAATGCAAAAGCCTATTATTATTATATTCGTAAGGCCCTTGTCCATAATGATTAAATCGCGACTTAGGATTCCCATCTCTTGAAAAGAAAAGAATGGAACCGGAAGAATCATCATAAACAACTATTGTATTTTTTGTTACATTGCGAATCCAGCCTCTGTAAAGGTACTCGTCTCTGTCAGTATTCAAATGCAGGTAAGTAACCTCAGCGATATCTGTTAAATTTATAACTTTTTCAGGATAATTTCTTCTGACATCAATGAAGGGTAGCCCGTCTTTCGCTTGGATATTTGAGGAACAACCGGCTGCAAAAATTGACACAAGGATGACTGTCATACCAAATGCCGAAATGAAGACGGCTTTTTTCAAGAGATTGAGCGTCCCGGCTTTACGGTGTGCTTTAATCGACAATCCAAGCAGGTTGTATCGGTAAGGATGCTCATTGAAGTGTTGATCGGTAAATGATTCCGTATGCTTTACTTCAATCAGGCCTAAAAATGCCTCAAATGTGCTTATCGAGCTTCCCATAGTCACGTTCTATCTAATTACTTAAATTTGGCTGCAAAGTAAATATAAAAAAATTAAATATCCTACTCTTTTCGATATTATTTTAAAA
>Ga0099364_10003189_pt1 | contig 25606 bp, 16 predicted proteins | sample TergutTh196P3_FD_73070 | JGI IMG/M metagenome (GOLD analysis project Ga0099364, IMG submission 73070) | Microcerotermes parvus P3 segment gut microbial communities from Pointe-Noire, Republic of the Congo - Th196 P3 | ecosystem: Host-associated > Arthropoda: Insects > Digestive system > Gut ...
CGCCTCCGGTTGTTAATCGGCGGCGAATCGGCTACATCCCAACAGAATGGCAGTTTTTACTGGTTTTTGGAATATGCATGGTAAATTGCATGGGCTACCGAAAAAAGTGTTGTATTTCTCGGTAATTCTTGCATATTGCCGATACTCTTTGACACTTTGTTTTTGTACAAATCCGTATGCCGTACCGACGAAAACAACTCCCAAAATACGGCTTCCACATGTACAGTTATAATTTTTGTTGGTCGGTGCGGACGTTGTGTCGACCTGATGGTCGGAAGGGAGCCTGCACGTCGGCAATGTCGGCGGGACTTACCGACCACGTCTGGACAATAAGCGAGTGGTTGAAATATCCCGCATGTCAACGATAATGAACCACAAGGAGATTTTGGGAATTGGAGAAATTAGACTTTACGCCTCTGACATTGCAACATTGCCGCAAATCTCGTTTGCACACGCGATAGGATCGACAGAATTGCCGTCTTTATCGAGGACACGCCAGATGTCGCCGGAAACCTCGTCCGCTAACCGGATAGTCCCTTCGGTATCTACTCCGAATTCGACCTTGAAATCAATGAGGGAATAACCGTACTGTGCCAGTTCCTCCTTGAGTATGCTCCCGATTTTTCTTGTATAACCGTCGCATTGTTCATACTGGGCGTCGGTGATTTTTCCGAGGAGAACCGCCGCTTCCCTGTTAATCCGTGGATCGCCGAGGGCATCATCCTTCACTGTCGCCTCTATGAGTCCATTAAGAGGCAATCCCTGCTCTACGCCGTACATTTTACAGAATGATCCCCAAGCTTTGTCCCGCCAGATAAACTCGATGGGAAGTATGTTGAGCTTCATACACATCATCGTTCCCCTGTCAACATCGGTACTGATGTAGTGCGTCTGAATACCTCTCCCAGCCAGGATCGGAAAAAAGTGCTGACTTAACAGCATCGAAGCCCTTCCTTTTCCTTCGATTTTCAATCCAACCTCGTTGGCGCCGGGGTTAAAAACGCCGTCCTCCCCGCAGGCGTCGTCCTTAAATATGAACGTACAGGTTCCATCGTCGTTGACAAAAATATCCTTGGTCTTTCCCATTGTGGTTGTTTATGGTGGTTAAAGTATGCTGACGCATCAGTATAACATTTCCTGATCCGCCGTAAAAAATTGACTGTGCTCTCCGTCATTGTGCTGCACTCCATTCCGGCTTTTGTAACCATGAACAAAAGCCGGAATGTTTTCATAATTATAGGGGAAGTGTAATGACGATACTCTTCGAAAAGTGCAAAACTAAACGGCAAGTCTATAATTCAATCATTTTCAAATTATTTCGCACAAAGGCACGAAGGGCACAAAGGTTTGTGTCTCTCTACTTTGTGCCTTTGTGCGAGTAAAATACTAAACGTGCAATTTTCACACGTTAGGGCTGTAAATCCTCTTTTTTAACCACAAAGAACGCAAGGAACGCAAAGAAAAACAACTTCGGCTCCTGTTTGAGGTATATTATTTTCCGGCGGGAGTCTTAGTTCTCTATTTATTTGGGTTCTCTATTTATTTGGTTTTTTTCAACCGCTTTTGCTTTAACGGCAGTTTTTTTTGTGCTGCTCTGTTTTGACGGAGCGACTTTGCTGCGGGGCATATCTTCGTCTTGTGCAACTTTGAAAGGTGCGTTACGTACCTGTTTTCGGACTGCACCGGAGCGGATGCACTGCACACACACTTTTACAGTCTTGGCGGTTCCGTTGGCGGCAGTTGTACGTACGTTTTGCAGGTTCGGGAGAAACGCTCGCCGTGTGATGCCGGTAATCTTCGTGCCGACTCCGCCGAGATATTTCGCCTTACCTCTTGTTTCTACGCTGTTTCCCAAAGAGCGTCCTTTTCCGCAAATTTCACAGACACGCGCCATCGCAATTCTCCCAAAGTTCGCAATTCTCCCAAATTTCTTTGACGAATTCTAACAGAAAAACCCAGTTAGGCAAGGGGGCAGGAGCGCCGTCCCGGCGCGAATGGTGTGTAAAAATAAAGTGGGTGCAGCACAAGCGAGCGGGGCGGCGTTAGCCCCCCGGTTTTGTGCGTGTTGGTTCACACTCAACGAGGGGCTAATGCCCCCCGCTCGCTTTCTCACTTGCCCGCTCGCTTGCGCAATGTACGTAAATACCCACAAATACTTTACACACCTGGCGCGAAATTGCCGCTCCCATTTCTGAACGTACAGCTCATCGTACTCCCAATAGAGTACCACTATCGGTCTCTGCCGCCCAGAGAACGAGATTCCTAATCAATGCTTTGAATGCGGGAACTTCAAAATCATCCTTGTGACCCAATGCCGTATACGCCACTCGGGTGTTGCCGTACATTCGAGTCCACGTCAACGGCATTCTGCCCTGCTCTGAAGAAGCAGCGTATTGATACACTGCCGCATCTTCCGCAAGCGGTGCCGTATAATAGACCGAACCGGCACTGCGCCAAACAGAAGGACGAACATCCCGTAAAATCGGCGTCTGCTCCTGTTCTTTAACGTTCCACACTTCGGAACCAATGGCGTTAATTCCATGTCCCGTGTAATTTCCGCCGAGGACTTCTTTATCGAACTCCTGCCAACCCTCACATCCCTCGGGCAGACTTCTAGGTGCAAACCCATGACTGCCGGTTCGGAGAACGACGAGTCCCTTGCCCGATTCTTTGACAAACTTTTTGACCCGCTGCATCTGTTCCGTCGGCAAACCGATACGCCGGACGAATATCACCAAAACATCGGTACGGTCAAGAATATCTACGCCGGGAAAGTCGGCAAACTTTTTACTCGTCAGAGTAACAGTTTCCCAGCGGTGTTCTTTGCCGAGTTCGTTGATGAGCTTCGGCATATTTTGGTGAGCGAGATATATGTCTTCGTCTTCTTCTTCGCACACGAGTACCGTTACGACGGACTTACGATCCTCCACTGCAAAAAGTTGACCGGCGATGCAAAGTGCGAAAAGACTAGAATAAAGAATGAAAAAAATTCTCATAACGGGAACCTCTGAAAAAACAAGTTCTTTGCGTTCCTTGCGTACTTTGCGGTTGAAAAAAGATTTAACCGCAAAGTGCGCAAAGGAGACACGAAGGGAAAAGGTAAATTATTGCCGTGCCGCAATCTAGTATAGCGGACATTGTTCCGCTATGCAACAAGTTGATATAGCCGCCGCTTGTGCGCTTGTGCGGTGCTGCGTTTTGCTTGTTGACATCAGTCGGCGAAAATAGTACAATTCCTACACTTTTCATTTTCTTCACAATCAGGAAAATTTATGAACGCAAAACTGTGTTGCCAGTTGATCGCTGGTGTAATCGTTGGATTGCTTCTCGCCGTTCCGGTGCAGGCACAAAACAAAGCTCTCAATCCTGTCGACAGAAAAGATGACTGGTGGGTCAAACGACAGGCAGAAAATGTCGAAAAGATGAATCAGGGAAACATCGAGCTCCTGCTCATCGGCGACTCTATCACGCATGGCTGGGACCGGCAAGGAGAACTCTACGAAAAGTATTTTGCCCAATACAAGCCGATCAACCTCGGTTTCAGCGGCGATCAGACAGCACACGTTCTCTGGCGGCTTGAGCATCTTCCTCTCAACAAAATCACGCCGAAAGTTGCGATGATCATGATAGGAACGAACAACATCGGACACCGCGACGGTACCACTCCGCTGGAAACGGTCGAAGGAATCGTTGCCATTGTACAAAAACTGCAAAAGCAATATCCCAGACTGCAAATTATCGTTCTGAACGTCTTCCCCCGCGACGAAAAGCCGGACGGCGAATACCGGAAAAAAGTTAACGAAATCAACGCCGCACTTCCTGCCGCACTGAGGCAAGGGGGACGAAGCTTTGTCTCTTTAGAAGACATTAACGATATTTTTCTCGACGAGGGCGGCACTCTTCCCAAATCGGTCATGAGTGACTTTCTTCATCCGGGCGTGGAGGGATACGAACTTTGGGGCGAAGCAGTTGCACCTTTGATTAAAGACGCTTTCCGGCGGTATGATCAACAGAATAACCAGCAAGGAAGACGGACGTTTCCCCGGTTGCGTTCGTTGTTACGGTAAAAGCGTCCCCCTTGTTCTCTCTGCGGCAAATTGCAGCCGCGGAGAATACAAAGAGTCCCAAAGGCAAAAACTGCCGATTTGTGCCGGGTTGCAAAGCACCGCCTGCATAACCGGAAATTTCGGGAATTCGCGGAATTGGTCTAGGCAAACACCCGATAAATTCTGTATCATACCGGACCGGAATCTTTCCGTACCGGTGCAAAAGCCGAAAAAAAGGAGTGATTGTGAAATTTGTTAAAGGAGTAACCGTCTTTTTGGTGCTGTGCCTCGCCGTCTACGGAGCTTTTGTGCTCCTGAAACAGCCTCCGAAAATCGATCTCAACGAAGCCGATATTGCTGCCCTAAATGAATTAGGTATTTATGCGGCGAACGGTCAGGCTGCGGAAACGGGACAATCCGCCATATTCGGAGTAGAAGGAGCTCCGCCAATAGGCTTTATGACTGGCACATCCGCCGGTGCGGCATCCATCGGTGCAGTACCCTTCGGCGGAACGTCTATCGACGGCGGCAGTGGAAGTTCCGTTCCACCTAGTTTCCTCGGCGGACAAGTGGCTTCCAGCGGTGAGACGATTTCGTTTGCCCCGTCCTTTGCAGAATCGGCGCCTCGTGTTGCGGCGGCAAGCGACCCGTTGCAATCTGCCCCGGAATTTTTTGCTCCGTCGGATACGCTTCTTCCTCCGCCGGTTTTTTCCGCACCGGTCGAACTGCCTCCTGCTGGCACACCCAGCCAAATTCCTTCCATTGAAACATCTCCGCTTAATGCGCCTCCTCCCTTTACGGCACCGGCTGAAACTGTACCGATAGTGTCGGTACCGATAGTGTCGGTACCGGCAACGGAATCTCCGCCTATGATAGAAGCGAGCTGGGATGGTCCGGCAGCGGACATTTCGGACATGAGTGCCCCTGACACAAATGTTTTCTTTGCTCCTCCACTTGAAATTACCCCCCAGGAAAATTTTCAACAACCCCGTAGTTTCTCCCCCATTTCTCCCCCCATTGCCCGTACACAGCCCCCAGCCGACAATACCTCCGCCGACACCTCCGTCGATAATACCCCAGCCGATGGTGTAACCAACGGTTTCGATCCTTTACTGGTCGCGAATAGTGTTAATAGTGTTAGCAGCGGGAATACAGATACCGTCTGGGTACCGGCTAAATATGATTCAAATGCGCAGGAGCAAACATTTTCCTCTGTGGAGAGTGTCCCGCTCAATCCTACTGTAACAAGTTATTCACCGACCTCTGCCCGGCAGCCTCTCACGTTTGAGCCCGTTAAACCGGAACATTCAGCAAACGCTCCGATGGTTGCCTTTTCGCCCCCAAAAATAGCCGGAACACAACAGCCGCAAGCATCGAACTCAACAGGAATGAATTCAACAGAGGTAAAACAAATCGGAACGCCCCGCACCAGCGTGAACAACGGCAACGTAAATAGCGGCATTGTAAACGCCGCCGTTCCGTCTGTTGACGCACAGCTTACGGCAATCCACGACACGGTAGTTCGATTCGTTCAATCGCAACGTCAACTGGCAGAATCGGACGACCCTAATAAAATCCGGAACGCTTTCGTTCAATTAAGCCAGCTCTATGAACATAAACAGTTGGGGGAAGCCGAAAAAATGATGATTCAACCGATACTCGACTCGTTGGCTCTCAAGGTAATCTATTCAAGAGACACGCACATTTTGGAGTCTGCCTATCGGGTTAAGCCGGGCGATACGGTTGAATCGATTGCGAAGAGCTACAATTTGTCTCCGGCGTTGTTACGGAAAATCAATGGCATAACCATTCCGCAGGAGCCGCCGGCGGGAACGACGCTCAAGGTCGTACATGGTCAATTCGATGCCCGAATTTCACTCAAACGAAAGGAACTGACGTTGTTGCTCGGCGGACTGTATGCTGGGCGGTTTGTTTTCACGACGCCCATCGCAGAAATCCCGGTGCGCAGCGGAGAATTTTTTGTAACGCATCGGACTGACCAAACGCTCAAATTGAACAACGGCTGGGTGCTGTCTGCTCCTCGTGAAGATAAGGCAACAATAGTTTTTTCCGCTCAAGACGCCCGGGAAATTTTCGATATACTCTCTGAACATTCAGTCATCGTGTTGGAATAACCGAAGTATTTACGGCGGTATGTTCCGGCGAATGTCTTATACCGCAAAATGCCGACGATTGCCGTGCTGCGATGTGTAAAGAATAAGTGGTGCAGCGCACGAGCGGGGCGGCGTTAGCCCCCCGGTGAGTTTGAGTCAACACGCACAAAACCGGGGGGCTAATGCCCCCCGCTCGCTTTCTCACTTGCCCGCTCGCTTGCGCAATGTTGAAAATACCCGCAAATTTTTTACACACCCGCCGTGCTGTCGTATAGCATTTCTCTCTTGATTCTTTCCGCAGAAATCGGCATACTTTCCCGATGTTGCTCTCGAAGCATCAGGGGAAAGTTTTTTGCACCAACACCTTAAAATAAAAGGAGTTGCACCGTTATTCCGTAAACGGCAGAAAATTGTACCTTTGCGTCCCTTGCGATCTTTGCGGTTAAATCCTTTTTTACCGCAAAGTACGCAAAGAACGCAAAGAAAAAACAACCAATTTATGTCAGGATGCGGTATGACCAAAAAGCCGAAGTCCAAAATACTCTACGGCTTACACTTACTCTGCGCCTGCATCAGCCTCACCTTTTCCCCGATTTTTGGACAAGTTTTCGGGCAAGAACGTGTTATTCAACGCGTTACAGCACCTATTCAATCAGTCCAGTCCGTTTTTTCTCCGACCACAGAACCAACCCAACAAGTAGTCAACAGCGCCCTGCCCGGCTTGGGAACGCTGCCCCAAGGTCCCACTCCGCCGCCGGTTTTTGCCGGTTCACTCGAACTCCTCGAAACAACACTCATTCCCGCAATCTACGTCGCCGGACAAGGTTACGTTCCACTTACGCACCCTAGCATCCAACCACACATCGACCCAGCAGTGTTGCAGAATCCCGAATCGCATCCCGGCGTAGTAATGATTCCAACACGAGTCGACATGAAAGCCGGTGACCGGAATCCGGGGGCTAACGCCGCCCGGCTCGCGGATTCTGACACTCCGACAATTACCCAAACGCAGTTTATCACATCGACCGACCTGCCGCCGCTGCCCGAAGCGTCTACACTCGGCTTTCGCCGAGTCGAATTCAACCCGCGCGGCGATACCGCCATCAGCCTTTCCGTCGTACCTTACGATAGAGACAATCCTTCGCGGGGAGGCTTCGCCGTGTTGACCGGCGGGATCAATCTGATCATCGAAGGAATTACCGACAACAATATGCTAGCCATCCTCGCCGGCGACACCATCGACATTTCCGCAGACAACGCCGTCGTTTGGACGGAAAATCCCGGAAAAATACAGGGCGGAGCTTCCTTCGTCGAATCGGAAACAATCGACATGGAACTTTACCTCGAAGGTAACATCGTCTATCGGGACGGTCCCCGGGTGATTAGGGCAAGCCGAATGTACTACGATGTCAAACACAAAGTCGGATACATTCTCGATGGTCAACTCACCGCTCCGATTAGCGATGTCGGCGATATTGAAGGTTCCGTCCGTTTGAAAGCGGAAGTTCTGCGGCAAATCGGCGACGGACTCTTCACCGCCAAAAATGCGATGTTCACGACGAGTCAACTCGGCGAACCGGCATACTCGCTGCGCTCTCAAACCTTGCGGTTCAATCGGCAGGCATCGCTCCCCTTCGACGGTTCCGGCAGACGGCAAATCGTCGTTGCTGAAAATAATTACGTGTCAATCGGAAACGTTCCTGTATTCTATTGGCCCTGGATGGCGACCGATGTGGAAAATCCGACGTTTTACCTCAAAAACTTTTCCTACGGAGGCAGCGGACGCAACGGACATACTGTCAAGACACTTTGGGACCCCTTCCAGATCCTCAATATCCGCCGTCCCGACGGCGTGAACGGCGATGTCAGCGTCGGTTGGATGGAGAAGCGGGGAGTCAACTACGGAACAACGTTCCGATACGATTTACCGCCGAACAACCGAGTTTTCGGACAGGCAAAAGGGACTTTCGTCTATTGGGGAATTCACGATAAAGGCACCGACCATCTCGGCGGTGAACGCACCGACGTGACCTTTCCTGACTCGTACCGCTATCGGATTCATTGGCAACATGAGCAGCCGTGTGAATTGTTTCCTTCGTTATTCGGGACTTCTCCTTGGAGTGTTCGGGCGGAAGTCGGAAAGACGACCGACCGGAATCTGCTCAACAGTCATTTTAATACCGCCTGGCATACACAGGAGAACGCAACGACTGCTGTGGACTTGAAACGCCGGGACGGCAACAGAACGCTCGCACTTTCGACGGAGTATGCGCTCGATAAACACTATTCCAACGCGAATTGGCTGCCTCGCCTCGACCATTTTTGGCTGGGACAATCGCTGCTCAATGATAATCTGACTTGGTACGAACACACCCGGGTCGGCTTGGTCGATTATCGTACGGCAACGTCTCCTTACGATCCGGTAGATGCGGACTATTTTCAATATCTTCCTTGGGAAGAAACTGCTCACGGTAGAACAGGGCTTGTCTTTTCAACCCGGCATGAACTGGACTTGCCGATCCAGGCGGGAGCGTTGAAAATTGTGCCGTATGTTCTCGGCGATTTTTCCGCTTGGAGTGAAGACCAGACGGGCAATTCTGTGGAACGGCTCTACGGACAAGGGGGTGTGCGGTTGAATCTGCCAATTTGGCGTGTCAATCCTCGAGTGTCCAGCCGGACTTGGTACGTCAATGGTCTCGCTCACAAAATCGACTTGAACGCAGAGTATATGTACGCCCAGGCAAATCGCAATATGGACAATTTGCTCTTGACCGACCCGTTGGATCATTGGTCGATAGACGATTTCCGTCGTCGGTATATGCTGACGAATTCCTCTTTTGATGGTACAATGCCTGCGAGGTTTGATCCTCGGTTTTACGCTTTCCGTAGCGGCATTGTACGCAATGTTACGGCGGGCAACATGGAAATTGCTGACGATTTGCAGATGTTCCGCTTCGGTATGACGCATCGTTTTCAAACGAAGCGGGGTTCGGTCGGCAGGCGGCGCATTTTGGATTGGATTACGTTTTCGACGCACATCAATTTGTATCCGCAGAAGGAACAAAACTTCGGAGAAAACATTGGTCTGCTCGATTACAATGTTCTCTGGCATGTCGGCGACCGTTTTTCGCTTTTTTCGGAAGGATTGTACGATGTTTTCAGTGATGGACAAAAGTTAACGCGTTTCGGCGGAGTGTGGAATCGTCCGGAGCGGGGCAGTGTTAGTTTGTCGGTCGATCAGTTTTCCGGTGTAGTGGAGCGGACGTATTTGACGTTGGACATCGGCTATGCGATGAACGAAAAGTATTCGATGTCTTATGCGACGTCGTATGATTTGAAGGGTGGTCAGAACGTCGGACACAATTTTATGCTTGCTCGTTCTGGGGAGTCGTTCCGTTTTTTAGTGGGGGCGGCGTATAGTGAGGCGTTATCGGAGTGGAGTTTCTCATTGGGCTTCGAGCCGGTATTTCTGCGACGGAGCAATCGTAGTTTGTTGACTCAACGTTAGCGTATTAAAGCAAATCTGCAACCTTTTAGAGATTTCACTTGTGAAATGTGTCATTGCAATTCCTGACGTTTGCTGACGCATGACGTGTTAGACTTCCGCTTGAAAATTGAATTTCGGAGATTGAGAGTCACTCGCGGTTAGCTACCGCGGACGAGAGGCTTTCGATAGTAAATAGCGGTGGAAGTGTTAAGACGTTTTTCATGTTTGACCACTTGCTTTAACTAAAAACGTGCAGGGTGCGGTTCCCCCCAAATCGCCGAGTTTCGGTACTTGTCTTACTGATATTCGTTCTGTCCGGTTGAATGGTCTTGTCAGCAAGGCTCAGTACCCCTTGCCGCTGTACTTGTACACTATCGTGGTACTTGTATGGCGAAAGATCAGCCGAGAGCCGTCCCGAGTGACACCGCAGAATGCTGAAATATCGCTCAAAAAACGTGCCTGTCAATTTTCCGAAATCAACTTTCATTTTTCAAGATAACCTCTAATACTGCCGGGGCAGTAAAATTTTAATTTTAGAGGCTAAATGCCGCCCCAGACTGCTTCGGGTGCGCAAAAATACAATTCGCATCCGTTTATGGTATAGTGTGGAAAGATTCCTTATGCACGCACCTTACACTCCGTCCGATTTCGGTACGAATCCGTTGATGTTCTATTACGAGGTTACACAAGCGTGCGACCTCGTGTGCAAACACTGCCGGGCTTCCGCCCAAGAACACGCCGCAGAAGACGAACTGCCGACCGAACTCTCACTCCGCTTGATAGACCAAGTTGCTTCCTTTCCTCGAAAGCCGCACATCGTCTTCACCGGCGGAGACCCCTTGAAACGTGCCGACCTGTTCACGTTAATCCGCCATGCCGTACAGAAAGAATTAGCCGCCGCCCTCACACCCTCGGCAACGCCGCTGGCTACCCGGCAAGCGTTTGAAGAAGCAAAACAAGCCGGCGTACAAGCCTTCGGCATTTCGCTCGACGGACCCAACGCCGAAATTCACGACGCCTTTCGCGGCTTTGAAGGTTCCTTCGACAAGACAACCGAAATGCTGGAAAACGCCAATTCGCTAAAAATACCGGTACAAGTCAACACTTCAATTACCCGGCGGAATGTCGATTACATCGACGAAATGGCAGAACACCTTGTCCGGTTCGGCGGAGTCGTTATGTGGTCGCTCTTCTTTCTCGTGCCGGTCGGACGCGGTGTTGAAGAGGAACGTATTCCACCGGAGGAATACGAAACGGTCTTCGCTAAACTTTGGCACCACGCTAACGAAAAGCCTTTTGCGATTAAGACAACAGAGGCGCCGCACTATCGGCGTTTTGTGTTACGGCAGGGGGGCAATCCGTTGAAATCGCCGCAGTTAGCCGCGTCGACTGGCGACGCAACATGCGCCGCACAGGGTACGTCGGCTAGTCTTCGACACCGCGCTCCGTTGGGTATTACCGATGGTCGCGGTATTATGTTTGTTTCGCACAATGGAGCGATTTATCCGGCAGGTTTTTTGCCGTTGGAGTGCGGACGGTTTCCGAAGGATTCGGTGGTCGAAGTTTATCAACATCATCCGACGTTCAAGGCGTTGCAGAATCCTGACAATTACGGCGGCATTTGCGGACGTTGCGAGTATCGTTATGTTTGCGGCGGCAGTCGGGCGCGTGCCTTTGCGGTATCAGGCGATCCTTTGGGTGCCGAGCCGGACTGTTACTATCAAGTCGGACAGGATCCCATTTATCGATAAACAGATCCCGGTGCTTTCGTGCGCAAGCGAGTGGGCAAGTGAGAAAGCGAGCGGGGGGTGTTAGCCCCCCGATGGAGAACCAACACGCTTCGTACCCCGACGGGGAGCTAACGCCCCCCGCTCGCTGCGCCGCACCCACTTTATTTTTACACACCCGTTTTTTACACGCCCAGTAATTGTACGATTGCATTTCTATACTTTTCCGTTATAATTGGACAGAAACAACAGGGGAAGATACAAGGTAGAAAATGGCGGGACATTCACACTGGGCGGGAATCAAACACAAAAAAGCACTGGTCGATGCGAAACGGGGAAAATTGTGGAGCAAATTGGCGAAAGCAATCATCGTTGCCGCAAAACTCGGCGGTCCCGATCCAGAAAACAATATCCGGCTTCGTGCTGCAATTGACGAAGCAAAAGCCGTCTCGCTGCCGAAAGAAAACATACAACGTGCAATACGCCGAGGCAGCGGAGAAGGGGAGACCGAACAGCTAGACGAACTCATTTACGAAGGCTACGGACCCGGAGGTGTAGCTGTACTAGCGGAAATCGTTACCGACAACAGAAACAGAACTTCGCCGGAAATAAAAAAAATCTTCGAAATATGCGGAGGAAAGCTCGGTACCGCCGGATGTGTTGCCTGGAACTTTGAGAAAAAAGGATTCTTTGTCATTCCTAAAAAGACTCCGAAAACAGGAGAACTTACGGAAGAGACTGTTGTGGGAATCGTTCTGGAAGCCGGAGCGGATGATGTTACCGAAACGGAAGACGGTTTCGAAATCATTTCCCAACCGGAAGCTTACGAATCAGTTTCCAACGCTCTTCAACGGGCAGGAATCGAACCGGAAGAATCGCAGTTAACTTTAATGCCGAAGGATCGGGCGGCGGTTCATGACGCAGAAACTGCGGCAAAAGTTTTGAAGTTAATGGAAATGCTCGATGACCACGATGATGTACAAAAGGTTTCCTCAAATTTTGACATTCCCGAGGAACTGTTATCAGAGTTGCGCACGTAACTGACAGGCGGATAACAGACAATAAATGATTCTTTGGTTGCAGCAATGTCCCGCTGTGGTACAATACGTCTATGGAAAATGTCATCATCATCGGCAGCGGACCGGCAGCGTGGACGGCAGCAATTTATGCAGCAAGAGCATCACTCGAACCTCTCGTCATCGAAGGGGATATTACCCAAGAAAATCAGGACAAAGGCACCCTTCCAATGGGTCAGCTCGCGACCACTACGGAAGTCGAAAACTTTCCCGGCTTTCCGCCCGGCAAATTGACCGAATATCTTAACACCGCTATTCCAAAGAACCGTTTAGCAATGCTTCCGCCGCCCGACCCCGATATGACAACCATCGGCGGACCGGAACTCGTCGAACTGATGCGCACTCAAGCCGTCCACTTCGGTACAAGAGCCGTTAGCGGCGACGTAATTGAAGTCGATTTCACCGGCAACCCGCACAAGTTAATCGTTTCGGACGGCAACACCTACGAAACAAAGACCGTCATCGTAGCGACCGGTGCGAGTGCCAAGTATCTCGGCTTGCCTTCGGAAAGCAGGTTTAAGAATCGGGGAGTCAGTGCTTGCGCCGTTTGCGACGGCGGACTTCCTCGATTTCGTAATGTACCGATTGCCGTCGTCGGCGGAGGAGACGTTGCCGTCGATGAAGCCCTTTATCTGACAAAGACCGCCTCGAAAGTGTACCTTATTCACCGTCGTGATGAACTTCGTGCGTCCAAAATTGCTGCGAAGAGGGCGGCAGAGCATTCCAATATCGACATATTGTGGAACACAATTCCGAAGGAGATTTTGGGGAACGATCAGTCCGGCGTCACGGGCGTGTTGCTTCAGAGTACGTTGGGATTACCTGATCGGGAGATTGCCGTGTCGGGTGTGTTTTTGGCGATTGGACATAGACCGAACACCGATTTTTTACGGGGCAAAGTTGCCCTTTCGGAGCAGGGATACATTGTTCGTCCGGTTCCCTTTCGGTCGAACACGAGTGTGTCGGGCGTGTTTGCGGCGGGTGACGTTGCGGACGACTATTATCGTCAAGCGAACACAGCCGCCGCAGGAGGATGTATGGCAGCGATTGACGCTGAACGCTATCTTGCCGAGAGCTGACAGAGCTGCGTTCTTAACGAATACGCCATGTTGCGGCATTGCCGACATTTTCCATTTGACGTTTCCCTGATTTTCTGGTAACATGCGGAGTACGTGAGGGAGAGATTTCTATGGAACATTCAGAACGAGTCCGCCGATTGGAACATCGACCCGTCGGTCGGCTCCTCTGGGAGTTTTCCCTGCCCGCCATCGCCGCCACACTAGGCTCCGCAGCTCACGCCGTCGTCAACCGTATCTTCGTCGGACAAAGTCCCATCTGCGGAGAAATCGGAATCGCCGCCATCACCGTTACCCTGCCAATCGTTACTATCATGATGGCAGTCGGAATGGCAGTCGGAATCGGCTCCAATACACTCATCTCCATCAGACTCGGCGAAAAAAAGAAGGACGAAGCCGAAAGAATCGTCGGACAAGCACTCTTTCTGTTCACCATTTTCGCCGTCGGATTCATCGTCTTCGGCTTACTGTTCCAAGAGTGGCTACTCAAACTCTTCGGAACAAGCGATCGAGTCCTGCCTTCCGCCAAGCAGTATCTGTCGATCATGGTCTGCGGAGCCTTTTTCCACATGATCTCATTCGGCGTAAATAGTTTCTTGCGGAGCGAAGGAAAAGTGCACGTCGCGATGTTCACAATGTTAATCATGGTCGTTCTCAATGTCATTTTTGATTACATTTTTCTGATTATTTTCCTTACAGACGTTTGGGGGGCAGCACTGGCAACGGTACTTTCTCAAGTCTGTGCAACCGCCTGGGTGTTCTGGCACTACATGTCCGGCAGAACGCTGCTCCGGTGGCGGCTCAAATATATCCGCTGGGACGGAAAACTTGCCAAAGATGTCTTCGCCCTCGGAATGCCGCCGTTCATTATGCAGGCGGTAACATGTGTGATACAGATCATTCAAGTACGGCAAATTGCCTACTACGGTGAACTCTACGGAATCAAGCACGGAATCGAACATGGAGGCGACATTGCTCTCGGCGCCTTCGGAATCCTATTCGTCGTCTGGATGGTAACAATTTTCCCTCTGTTGGGCATCAATCAGGGAGCGCAGCCGATCATCGGTTACAATTACGGAGCAGGACGTTTTGACCGCGTTGCCAAAACGCTACGATTAAAGGTCTATTACGTCACCGCTGTTGCCCTTGCGTGTACCGCTATATTGATGATTTTTCCTGAAGTGTTGTTGTATCCTTTCGTCAGTGGAGACGACGGTGAAACAATGTTGTTTTTGGCTTGCAGAGCAACGCGGATAGCGTGCATTCTTTTGGCGGCGGGAGGAATTACGATAGCGGTCTCCGGTTATTATCAAGCCGTCGGAAATGCCAGAATGGCGATTATGCTGACGCTTTTCCGGCAAATCGGCGTATTCGTGCCGATGTTATTGTTAATGCCCTATTTCTTTGGACTCGATGGGATGTGGATCTCCTTTCCTGTTACCGATTTCTTGGTGTTGATAGTAACACTGCTGTTGCTGAACCGGGAACTCGATAGATTGAAAAGTAAATCGAAACCGTATTCATAAGAATACAGTTTATTTCTTTCCATGTTTTTATGAACGCGTCTCGGCGCCGTCAGGACGTAGACCGTCGGTTTATGGTAGAATACTCACCTAGTCGATAAGAATTTAGACGCTCCTACAATAGGGACCAGTCATGAAATACAGTATCAATCTCCTGCTCTGGACGGACACGCTTAGTCAAAACAAACTGCCGCTTCTCGATCAGATAAAGACCATCGGTTTCGACGCTGTCGAACTGCCGATGTTTGACCGCGACACTGCCAATGCAGCCGTTTGGGGAAAGGCATTGGACAACCTCGGACTCGCACGAACCGGAACATGTGCGTTCGGTCCCGAAGACCATCTTATCAGCGAAGATTCCAAAGTCCGCCGACACGCCGTCGACTCGATCAAACAGATTCTCGATTGCTGCGCCGCCGCCGGTTGCAGTCTCATGGCAGGACATGCCACGCAGGCGCTGGGCATCTTTACCGGAAAAGGTCCCACTCAAGACGAGTGGAACTGGGCGATCGATGGAATAAAAGAAGCGTCCGAACATGCCGAAAAGGTCGGCGTGAAGATCGCTCTCGAAGCTCTCAATCGGTTCGAATGCTATTTCTTGAATTGCATGGCAGATACCAAGTGGTTCGTCTCAGAAGTGAATCATCCTTTCTGCGGAGTGATGTACGATACTTTCCATGCCAACATGGAGGAAAAGTCGGCTCGGGAAGCGATTCTTTCGGTCAAGGATGTGCTTTTTCATGTTCACATTTCGGAAGCGGACCGCAGTACGCCGGGGACGGGCATGGTTCACTGGGACGAGACGTTCGACACGTTACGGGAGATTGGTTACGATGACATTCTTTGTTGTGAGGCGTTTGGACTTGCGCTGCCGAAACTTTCTGCCGCTACGAAAATCTGGCGGAAGATGTACGAAAGCGAAGAACAACTCGCCAAAGATGCACTCGCTTTTATGAAAAGCCGTACCAAACGTTAACAAGTGCCGCAATTTTACGATTGCGCCCTTTGCAGTTAAATCTTTTTTAACCGCAAGGTGCACAAAGAAATTGGTCTTATTAGAGGTTCCCGAAAATCAAAACGCCGGTTTCATTCCCAGTTGATCCATAATGAACGACCAAACGTCGGTCGACTCATCGATCACCTTAGATACCGGCTTGCCAGCACCGTGCCCCGCCTTCGTTTCAATGCGGATATAGGTCGGATTTAATACATCGTGTTCACGCTGCGCTTCCTGCATTGCCGCCAAAAACTTAAAAGAATGTGCCGGTACAACCCTGTCATCATGATCCGATGTCGTTACCAAGACTGCCGGATAATTCACACCAGACTTGATATTGTGCAACGGCGAATAACCCAACAGATACTCGAACATTTCCTTGCCCTCTTCGCTCGTACCATAATCGGTCGCCCAAGCCCAGCCAATGGTGAACTTGTGATAACGCAACATATCCAACACCCCCACCGCTGGAAGCGCCGCCTTGAACAAATCAGGACGCTGCAAAATCACTGCCGCCACGAGCAATCCGCCATTGGAACCGCCCTGACACGCCAGTTTTTCCGGCGAAGTATATTTCTCCGCAATGAGAAACTCCGCCGCCGCAATGAAGTCATCGAAAACATTCTGCTTTTGCAATTTCGTGCCGGACTTGTGCCACGTTTCGCCATACTCTCCACCGCCCCGCAAAACAGCGTGAGCATAGATTCCCCCTTGCTCAAGAAAGGGAATCCTAAATGACGAGAACGACGGACGAACACTGATGTTGAATCCGCCGTAACCATACAACAGCGTCGGATTGTTGCCGTCCTTTTGCAAACCTTTCTTATAGGTTAAAAATATCGGCACCTTTTTGCCGTCGGAATTTTCGTACCACACCCGCTCGGTCACGTAGTCGTCCTTATTAAAATTGATTTCCGAAGGAAAAAACTCCTCGCGCTCTCCCGTGTCGATGTTGCATCGGTAAATCACCGTCGGATAAGTGTACGACGTGAACGATTGAAAATAGACATCGGAATCCTTTTCGCCGGAAAAGCCGGTCATACCGAGCGTCGGCAGTTCGATCTCCCGGATTCGTTGTCCCGACTTGTCATAGACAAAGGCTTCGTGGGCGGCATCTTTCAGATAGGTAACGATAAACTTTCCGCCGATGCAGGAAACGCTGGACAAGAGTGTGTCGGTCTCTGGGATAACATCAACAAAATTGAGATTGGCAGGGTCAAGCCGCACAAGCCGTTTGTTCGGAGCATCGCGGTCAGTCAAGAGATAAATTGTATCGTCCAAGACCGCAACGACATTCTGTTCGGAGAGGAAGTCCGTTATGACGGGAAACAATTCCACCTCGGACATATCGCCTGAAATGGAACGCACTAAATACAACGAGTTCCCATAAGTCGATTCGCTTTCCGAAATGAAGATAAACTGCTGGTCGCGGTCGGTCGATGCCCGGTGATTGCGTAAGGGATGTTCTGGTGAGTCAAAAATGCGCCGGTCGGCAGTTTGCTCCGTACCGAGGCTGTGATAATAGATTTTGTGAAACTCATTTTTCGCTGTTAGTTTGCCCCCTTCCGGTTCATCGTATCGGCTATAAAAGAATCCGTTGCCATACCAAGCGATACCGGAGAACTTTACCCATTCGACATGGTCGGCAAGCGGTTCGCCGGTTGCAATGTCCAATATGAAGATTTCGTTCCAATCGGAGCCGCTTCGGGCGATGGAATAGGCGAGATATTTTCCGTCTTTGGAGACCGATGTCGTTTGCAGAGCGACGGTTCCGTCTTCGGAGAGTTTGTTCGGATCGAGCATGACTCGCGGTTCTGCGTCCGGCGTGTCGAGAACGTAAAGTACGGACTGGTTTTGGAGTCCATCGTTCTTGAAGTAGAAGAGTCTGCCTGAACGTATCCACGGAGTGCCGTATCGGGGATAATCGACCAGTTCGGTGAGCCGTGTTCGCAGGTCGTCCCGAAAGGGCAGGGAGTCGAAATATGCGTTGGTCAATTCGTTTTGTGCTTCGATCCATTGTTGGAGTTTCGGCGAGTCGGCTTCCATCCATCGGTAGGGATCGGCAACGGTTGTACCGAAGTAGTCGTCGGTTTGTTCGGACTTCTGTGCCGGTGGATAGTCGTACTTTTGAGCAAAGGTTGCCGTAATCAAGCAACCGGCGAGTACGGCGGAGAGAATTGGCGTGAACGATGTTTTCATAGAGTATCCTATTTTAACAGAGTTTAGAGGCGTTGCAAATTGCCAAAATTGCCGGCTTCGATCTATTGCTCGGCACAACGGCGATCGTCCAGAGTTGTTCGGAAACTGCTGTAACCCCGGAATATGAAAATCAACATTCCGTTCACAGAGCTAGGGCTGTAACTGTCCGTTGAAAAAGGGGAAGGACAGTTTTTTACTTACTGCCCCGGCGGATAAAAAGTTCACAGAGCCCGGAGCGGAAGCTCCGGTGCTACCGCACCGGGCTCTATGAAATTTTTGACCACCAGGGCAGTAAGAACGCAGAAACATTACCGGCGGACGAGCCGCTTGGGCTTCGGCGGCTTTTGAATCGACTCCGGCACCTCATCGCAAGTACACAAACTTAATATCGCCGGAAGGACAACGACAGACGTAATCAAACAACACGTCATTCCAATCACCAATACCCGACCAAGACTCTGCAAGCCCTGATGAGAAGCAATCATCATACTGCCAAAACCAACCGCAGACGTCAACGACGTTATCAATATAGCCGTCGCCGTCGAAGAAGAAACCATATAACGCCCAGAACAACGATTGCGGAAATCATGAACTAAATGAATACCGTAATCAATACTAATTCCAATCACCAACGGCAACACAATCATATTCGCCGGATTGAGAGGCAAATCAAGCCAACCAAGAATGCCAAACATCATCGCCACCCCCAAAAGCATCGGAAGCAACGCCGCAAAAGATGCCGTCAAACTGCGAAAATCTATCCACGTAAAAATCAACACCGCAATCAGAGCATAATACGCCGCCGAAATAAATCCTTCCTTCATCTGAATCGACGATTCATACGTTTGCAACGGACTGCCCGTCGCTTCTGAATCAATGTCGCGCACCGCCGTTACGAACTTTTCCATTTCGTCCATATCCCAAATGTTCGCCGTTGTGTAGATACGCATGAGATGTTTGCCCCGCTGTCCAATGAATCGAGTCACCAGCGACTCCGGCAGGTCGTCCACCGTCGGCGGCTCCGGTATTGCCATCGATTTGAGCGTTTGCAGTAAGTTAGCGGCGTCGCCTGCGACGCCCCGGGATGCCGCAGACGGCACCGCTAACGGTACATGTTGCAACATCTCCGCAAGCGATTGAATAATCTGTACCCGCGCCGGGTCAGCCTCGGGAAAGAAGGATACGATCTCTTCGGTTTTCAATTCAGGATACCTTTCTTCAAAGAGTTTTTTCCTCTCCAAGAGTTCCTCTTTCGTTTCCGCAATCGACAGAGCAAACCAGACATTCTTGCCGCCTTTCTCAACGTCCAGCGAGAGGAGCCGCTGTTCGAGTTCGACGCTTTCCAAACCTTTCGGCTGCAAATTGAGCAGATTATAATCGTACCAAACATTCGGAATGCCTAGCAACAGCCACAAAAAGCCGAGCGTGAAAAGAACAAGGGTAATTTTCGGAAACAGAAAGAACGGTTTGAGTAACGGACGGATGTCGTACAAGTTGTAAGAAGGATTCTTTTTTCCCGGCGTTGTCGGCGTTATTAACACAATCATTGCCGGAAAGACGGTAAGCGTCGAGAGAACGCAACAGAGTATCCCTCCGCCGACGATGATTCCGAGTTCCGATACGCCGGTAAATTCGGCAAAGGAAGCGGCGTAAAATGCTGCGGCGGTAGTGAGTGCGCCCGTTACAATACCGGGTCCGACAAGCCGTGCCGATTGACAAAGCGATTCGATAACTTCACCGCCGTTGCGCCGGGCATCGAGATACTTTCCCAAGTAATGCACACTGAAATCTGTTCCTAACCCGACGAGCATTGCACCGAAAGCGATACTCAAAATGTTCAGATGTCCGACGGCGAGCGTAACGTAGCCCATCGTCCACGCAAACGCAACCGCCAATGCAATGACCGCAAGGAAAGGATGCCGTAGCGAACCGAAGCCCGCCATGAAAATGATGCAAACACCGACGAATGCCAATGCCGTCGCTGCCGCCATCGCTTCGTTGCTCATTGCCATCTCGTCGTATTCGAGAATCGGCATACCGGTGAGACCGATTTGCAGCGTAGGATAATCGGTACGGACTTCGCGAATGATGCTCCGTAGATTTTCAATCGCTTCGGTGCCTTGCGAAAACTGCGTTTTGTCGATGTTGATAAGGCGGAGCAGTACGAAACCGATGACGCCTTCCTCGCTGGGAAAAAGGAAATAACTCGTGTCGCCTTCGAGCCGGCTCTGGGAAAGCGTGGTGAGAAGATTGACGACGTTCACAGAGTCGACGTTCACAGAGCCGACGTTCACAGAGCCCGGAGCGTAAGCTCCGGTGTTCCTAACTGACGTTACGGGCTCTGTCAAGCCGAAGTTGCCGCTCTGGGCTCCGTTAACTCTCACAAACTGCTCTATTGCCTGCAAATCTTCAATCGGAACGTAGTGCAGTCCTTTGCGTCGGACGGCGGAGAGATCGACTCCGTGCAGCACATCTTGGTAGAATTCGGGAAAATCCTTTATTTTGACGGACAGGCGTTCTAGTACGTTGATGACGCTGCTGTTTTCGGTTCCTTCGACGACGATAATGGCTTCGTTATCGTCGCCGAATTCGTCGATGTAGTCGAGCCAGCGTTGGTTGAATGTGCTGTTAGGATTGATGAGGTCGAGTCGGCTCATTTTGAGTCCGAGGTTTTCGTAACTCCAATAGAGTCCTAGTGTTGCGAGTATGAGAGCGGTTGTGAGTACGGCGCTGGGAAATCGGCAGCAGAGTAGCGTCAGCGACTCCAGCGGTTGGGCGAAGATTGGCGTTTTTTTCGTGTAACGGTCTGACTCCATGCGGAGCGGAGTCTAACAATTTTTTGCAAAATGATAAAGAGCAAATGGTAGCAGAAGGATCAAATCAATTCTTTCTCGATCACCCGCATCGACTCCCAAACTTTGCTGCGATAGCGGGACCAAAAAGCAATGCAATACGCAAGAACAATAAATGTTAAAACCGTCCAGCACCAGATCACGCCGAGTCCAAAATAGTAAATGCCGACAGCACAGAAAATCGGCAAAAGCGGAGCGAAAATGCCGACGACCCAGGCAATAAAAACCGTGTCTCCCGCCCCGCGAAGAGCGGACATAAAAATCACCGCACACGTATCAAAAAAAAGATACAACGCAACAAACCGAACCAATAGGATACTCATTTCATGAACACCCGGCGACGCACCATACTGCATAAAGGGAAACAAAAGCAAATCAGGTAACACCACAAAGAAAAAGCCAAAGAACCCCGCATAGACACAGCCGATCATCAATGCCGTAATCGTTGCCCGCCGTGCTAAGTCGGGTCGATTCTTTCCCAGTTGGTTTCCGACCATCGAAGTTACGACGATGCCGATTCCATTGAGCGGTATGTAGGTGAACGAATTCAGCGTGAATGCAATCGTGCTGGCATCCCGCTGCACTTGTCCGATTCCGCCTATCATCATCACGAATACCGTAAAAGTAAGCGTGTCGATGGAAGTGTAAAGTCCCGCCGGAAAACCATAGTACAAAAGCCGACGCATCAACGTGAAATCAAAGCGCATCCCGCTCACCACTTGAAACTTTTTGGACTTGTAATCCTGTACGAACATCAGCACTACGTAAATCAGGAACCGCAACCAGAGGCAAAAGACGGTGGCAATAGCAGCACCGGTGAGTCCCCAGTCGGGAAGCCCGAATTTACCGAAGATAAAGCAATAAGTAAGCGGAGCGTTCAACATAACGCAGAAGAGATTGTTGCACATTTCGACTCGCATTTTTCCTTGTCCACGAAAGAAGGAAGCGGCGGCTTCTCCGCTAATGACGGCGGCACTGCCGAGCAACATGTAGAAATAGTAGGAGCGTTCCAGTTTCAGTAATGCTCCATCGTGTTTGAACAAGACGAACACTTGGGCAAACAGTTCATAGAATAGGAGCAGAATCGGCATGATGGCGAGTCCGAACCAGATGCCCTGCCAGACGATTCGTCCGATTCGGTCATAGTTTCCGCTGCCGTGATATTGGGCGACGAAAGTGGTAACGAAGGCACCGATAGCGACGGGAATCGAGACTGCCGCCCAAAAGAGCATTCCTCCGTGCCAGGAGGCGGTCATGGAATCGTCTTGCAACCACATCAGGAACATGCGGTCGGTAAAGTTCATGAGCGATACGGAGCCGCAAGAAATGATGAGCGGTATTGCCTGCCGGAGTACATCGAAACCTCCGCAGGGACGAGTCCACCAAGAATTGTTTTTGTCCATAAACGCAAGCGTTGTTTGTGCCGATACGATAGTTTTACAATCCGCAGGCATCTTTGACGCGTCGTAACACTTCGCCGCCCTTTTTTCTTGCTGTTATTGCACCCTCTGCAAGCACTTCACGTACCACGTCGGGCTTTGCCGCCAGTTCCTCACGTCTTACACGCGATTCGGCAAAGAAGCTTTCGGCAAGAGTGACCAACTCTTTTTTGATGCTTCCGTAACCGAATCCTCCTCGGCGATAAGTTTCTTCCAACTCCTTCGTCTGTTCCGCCGATGCGAACAGAGAATAAAGCGTAAACAGATGATCCCCTGCCGGGTTTTTCGGCTCTTCCATCGGTCGGCTGTCCGTCGTGATGCCCATGATTTTTTTCTTTTGGACATTCAGAGGCTCGAACACTTCGACCGTATTGTTATAACTTTTGGACATCTTGCCGCCGCCGTCGATGCCGGGAACCTTTGCCGTATCCTCAACAATGTACGCTTTCGGCAGCACGAACGTTTCGCCGAAGGTATGATTGAACGAACCGGCAATGTCGCGGCAGACTTCAATGTGCTGATCTTGGTCTTCGCCGACGGGAACGAAATTGGAATCGTACAGCAAAATATCGGCTGCCATCAGGACGGGATAGGTAAAAAGTCCTGCATTGGCAGATAATCCTTTTGCTTTCTTGTCCTTATAGGCGTGGCACTTTTCGAGCAGCCCCATCGGTGTTGTGGTCATCAAAATCCAGCAGAGTTCGGAGATTTCCGGCACATCCGACTGCACAAAGATTGTCGCCTGGTTCGGATCGAGTCCCAGTGCCAGCAAGTCAAGCGCCGCATCGAAGGTGTTTTGCTCTAATTGCGTCTTGTCTCGAATTGTTGTGAGGGCGTGCAAGTTAGCAATGAAATAAAATGCCGTGTCTTTACCGTTTTGCAGGGCGATGTATTGGCGGATCGCACCGAAGTAATTGCCCCAGTGAAATCGTCCCGTCGGTTGAATACCGGATAGAATACGCATTAAAGTCGAATTGTATTTATTTGACTGTCGTACTATTGTACCCTTTTTCGTTGTCGGTCTCAACAGTGTACACCGTCGGATGTGTAAAAATAAAGTGGGTGCGGCGCAGCGAGCGGGGGGCGTTAGCCCCCCGATGGAGAACCAACACGTTTCGCAACCCAACGGGGGGCTAACATCATTTTTTCTGAGGGAAAGCTTGCCTCATTTGGCAAGTAAACGTAAATCGAGAACCTTGACCAATTTCCGAATTGACCCAAATTTTACCTCCCATCATCTCGACAATGCGTTTGGCTAAGGGTAGTCCCAGTCCGATACCTTTGTGTTGCCGGGTTGAACTCTCATCCATCTTCTTAAACACTTTGAATATCCCGCTATGGTCTTCCTTCGGAATGCCTATGCCGGTATCGGATACTTCGATTTCCAACATCACTGTGTCGTTTTCTTCGCTGAGTACCTGGGCAGAAAGAAGTATTTCTCCATAATCAGGCGTAAATTTCATTGCGTTTTCTAGCAGGTTAGTAATAATCTGCGCAAGACGTTCTTTGTCGCCTACAAGAAACGCCGGCATTGAGGAATCAATGTTGCAGGAAATTGTCTGCTTCTTTTTTGCTAAATCACGTTCCGCTATACTCAAAATGTCTTGCGACATCGTCTCAAAGGAAAAGACCGAAGAGGCAAGATTAAAAACGTCACCCTCCCTTTCAGTAACATCAAGAAGATCGCGGATCAAACAAAAAAGATGCCAAGAAGAAATGCTGATTTCATCGAGATATAGCTTTATCTCGTCGATGTTTTCGGTCATTTTCATCAACTGCGTTATCCCCGTGATACCGTTGAGAGGTGTAAGCATCTCATGACTCATCCGCGTCAGGAATTCGTCTTTTATACGATTGGCTTCCTGCAATTTGAACAATGCAGTTTGGATTTCGTTTTCCGTTTCGGCTCGCATGACAGCATTCACGAACAAAAATGAGGCGGAACACATTACGTTAGCACTCTCTTCTGAAAAATACCTTTCGTTACGGCAATCTTCAAAGAGCACAAATCCCCACAAAGAGCCGTCGATGAATACCGGCGATGCAAAAACGGAGACTGCGCCGAATTTTCCGAGCGTAGCGGCTTCCTTTTCGGACATAAGGTAGGCGGGACCGTTTACGATTCTGTTTTCCGCAAAGGTTTTTTTCCAATTCGGCGTATAAGTGTCATACGTGACGTTCGTAAAAAAGTTAGAAGACAGTGTAACTCCGCCCAATTGCCGTTCCCAACGATAAATCTGCGATACAAATAAATCACCGTTAGTTACAGTGTTGCGCCAAATAGACACTCTGTCTATGTCTACGACATCAGCAATAACTTCTACCTCCTCTGCCATGAGTTCATCGAAGTCTTTGTTGCTCTGTGAGAGAAACGCAACGGCAATCCGGTTTTGCAATCTTAATTGTTTTTCCTGCTGTTCGTGTTCTTTTTCTATTTTTTTCTTCGCATCAATGTCCATTATTGCGCCGGCAACTCTTAATGGAACGCCATTGCTGTCCCGCAACGTGTTTCCAAACGCATGAAAATACCGATACGTCCGGTCACGCGTCTGGAGACGGTATTCAACATCGTAAGAAGTCTTCCCAGTGCGGTCATTGATGTGCTCCGCAAATGCGTTCAGTACCCTCTCTTTATCTTCAGGATGGAGCCGATTACTCCAACTCTGGAATTCGTTAGGAAAATCGAGTTCACTGGAAAAGCCCAGCATGCGCCGAAACTCCGGCGACCAGACGAAATTGTTTTTGGGGTTTAACGGATCGGCTGTCACTACGTCCATATCCCAAAGTGCAATCTGTAAAGCATCGCTTGTGAGTTTGTATTTCATCAAGTCGTACTCTACACCAGCCCGATATTTCTCGACGAGATGTTGCATCTCGTCCAAAAAGATACGGGTACACTCTTTGGCTTCTATTGCCTTTGATTCGGTTGGAGTCTTTTCTCCGGCGGAACTGTTGTGGGAATTTAGTCCGTTCAATATTACCCCCCCCCCCCCCTCCACTGCCGCGCTCCCCTCTATTACTTAGTGTGTGTTTCGTGCCTTTCGTTCTTTTCTTTCTATTCGTGATTAAT
>Ga0099364_10003190_pt1 | contig 25600 bp, 25 predicted proteins | sample TergutTh196P3_FD_73070 | JGI IMG/M metagenome (GOLD analysis project Ga0099364, IMG submission 73070) | Microcerotermes parvus P3 segment gut microbial communities from Pointe-Noire, Republic of the Congo - Th196 P3 | ecosystem: Host-associated > Arthropoda: Insects > Digestive system > Gut ...
ATGCTCGTGTTTTCTGCTGTACTGCAAGTCTGGGGTATGTTTGGCGACAGCCAGCCGCAAGCCGCGGAAACAATAAATGCTATTGACAGAAATCAAATTTTCGACTTTTTTATATTGCTGACTTCGGTTTTAAGCGCGGTTTATTTTTTTAAAACCGCCGCGCTTCATCAGGACTCGGAAGAAAAAAGCGAGTATCCCCAGCTTTATATTATTATGTCGCTTATGCCGGTCGTATGGTCATTCCTGCAAACTTTCAAGTGCTTCTTCGATATGAGCAAGTCCGTAAATTCACCGGTGAGAATTTATGAGCTCATGTGCTTTTTAGCCTTGTCAGCTTATTTTGTTTCGGAATCAAGGATGCTTGTCGGACAGCGCGGTTCCTCACGCTTTTTTACATTCGCTTATATAGCCGTGCTGTTTGTTCTGCTCTCGGCTCTCCCGAACTTGATTTTATCTTCTTTCTGGATTATGCAGACCAACAGTACGCAGATTTTATACGCCGTGCAACTTGCTTTAGGGCTTTATATTATCTCAAGAATATACTCGCAGATAAAATACGGCAGGTTTCAGCTCGAACTTTAATTTTATAATATAAAAAATCAGGAGGCGCTATTTATGAATTTGGACGAAAATACCGGTTTATTCAGGGAAAGTTTCAAAGGTTTCAACAAAGACGACGTTGCCGCGTTTATACAGAAATTAAGCAAAGATTATGCTGACAACGAAGAAAAGTACAAAGAAAAAATCGCGGCGCTGACAAACGAAAACAATGCTAAAATTCAGGAATTGAAAAAAATTTCAGCCGTCAGCGCAAACGCCGGCGAAGCCGAGGCAAAGCTGAAAAAAGAATGTGCGCGGCTTTCCGGGCAATTAAACGAAAAAGACGACGAAATCAAGACTTTGAGCAGTTTGCTTAACAATGCTAACGCCGACGCTGACAAGTATAAAGACGATGCGAATAAGCTGTTGAGCGAGGTGCGCTCAAAGGACGCGGAAATAATCGAGCTTAAAAAGTCCGCGTCAATGGTCGAAATCTCAGATGCGGAAACCGAGCAGACAATCAAAGAAATTCAGGACGCAAACGCCGGCACCGTAAACGAGCTTTCAGCGAAAATCGAAGAAATCAGCGGGGAGAAGGCTTTGCAGGATATACTAATCGCGGAGCTGAAAAACCAGATTGAAGAAAAAGATATGCTGATTGAGGATTTAGAAAGTCAAGTTGAAGAAAATGAAGTCAAAGTCGAAGAAGAACAAAAAATATACGAGAACGTCGCTTCGGACTTGGGGGTCATCGTATACTCCGCTAAGAAAACCGCCGAAGAAATGATGGCTAAGGCGAAAAGCGAAGCTGAGGATATGCTTGCAAAAGCGAAAAGCGAAGCCGAGGACATAATCACGCGGGCGAACATAAAAAAACATGCGACGCTTCAGGAAAACGAACGGAACACAGCGCAGTTCAAAGAAAAATATGAATATATAAAATCGGAGCATGAAAAAATCATGGAAAGTTTTAATAATCTATCTGAAAATTATTCGGCGAACCTGCTTGAACTCGCAATCGCAATCGAAAGCATAAGCAATAATATTTAAATTCCGCAAAAAAATTATTGATTATATGCGTGATTATGCAGGGGCGGATGCCGGTCGCTCCTGTATAATAATATTAATTGCGGGAAGGAGAACGGTTTGTCTGGTATACTAAGACGGATTTTTTCCGTTGATTATATGCTTAAAGAGCATCAGCGCACGGAAGAAGCCATGCCCGCTTCCAAAGAACTGTATAATATAACGCTGAAAACCGCGTATCCGTCGATAATAGAAATGTTTTTAGTCGGGCTTATGGGGCTTGTCGCAAACATAATGGTAGGCTCTCTCGGCGGCACTCTGGGCGACGACGCGATTGCCGGGCTGGGCATAACGGGTCAGCCGCGCATGATTTTGCTTGCCTGCGTATTTTCGCTCAATGTCGGCGTGACTGCCGTCGTGGCAAGGCGGCGCGGCGAGAATAATCAGGAAAAGGCTAACGAAGCGTTGATGCAGAGCCTGATGGTTTGCTTTTTTATCGTTATAATAATGGGCGTGTTCGGGGCAGTTTTCGCGCGCCAGCTCATGCTGTTCGCAGGGGCGCAGGAAGGCACGCGCATTTTAGAGTTTGCCACCGATTATTTCAGGATAACCATTATCGGGTTCGTATTTTCGTCGCTCGGCATGGTGATAAACGCGGCGCAGAGAGGCTGCGGCAACACGCGCATAAGTATGTATACTAATATCACGGCTAATCTTGTTAGCCTGACGCTTAATTTTCTGCTGATAACCGGCAGGTTCGGGCTGCCTGCGCTCGGCGTGAGAGGCGCGGCAATCGCGGCGGTCACGGGGAATATAACTATGTTTATAATCTGCGTGGTTAATGTGTCAAAAGACGGTGGATTTTTGAAGCTCAGCTTTAAATTTAAACCGGTCAGAGATACGCTGAAAAGCATAGCGAACGTGAGTTTTTCGGCGTTTGTCGAACAAATTTTCATGCGTATCGGCTTTTTTACAACCGCAAGATTAATCGCGGGGCTGAACAGCGCGGCTATGCCCGCTCTCGCAGTTTATACGATTTGTATGCAGATACAGAATATATCTTTTACTTTCGGCGACGGACTGAACGTAGCGTCAGCTTCGCTCGTAGGGCGCAGTCTGGGCGCGAAACGTCCCGACATGGCTATAATCTACGGAAAGATTTCGCAAAGGCTCGCGCTTGTGATTGCGGGCGTGCTATTTTTTATATTTATCTTCGGGAGATATTTTTTTATAGGCTTGTTCACGCAGACCGAGTCAGTTATAAAAATGGGAGTGATTATAGTTATACTTATCGCCGTATCCTCGCCGTTCCAGATGATGCAGGTTGTAATCTCAGGCTCGTTAAGGGGAGCGGGCGACACTAAATTCGTAGCGGCTATATCTTTCGTGTGCATCGTGTTTATACGACCGGTTTTAACATGGGCGTTCTGCTATCCGCTAGGATTCAGCGTCACCGGAGCATGGATTGCGCTTACTATCGACCAGATGATAAGGCTGGGATTATCTTTCCGGCGGTTTACAAAAGGCGAATGGACAAAGAAAAAAGTTTAAATATTAACGGAGGCAAACGATGATTATTTCCGTATCCACAGGGGCTTTTTACAAATATAGTTATAAAGAAATACTTGATATTGTTTCACAGACAAATTGCAGTAACATAGAATTATGTTTGAACAATACTATCGTTGACGTTCCTTTTTCTGAAATAATAAAAGAAATCGAAAAGAAAAATTTGACTGTATGCTCTATACATACGCCCTTTGAATTTTTATGGAAGCCGGGCGAAGATGAAAAAATCTGGATAAATAAAAGTGTAGATTTAGCCGAAGCGTTAGGCGCAAAAGTAATTACAACGCATATTACATTCAAGGACACGGAAAGTCTTGAAGAACAGCATAAGAAAAATTTAATTGAATTTCGCAGTCATGATATAACAGTTTGCACTGAAAATATGCCCTCAGTAATGGCTAATTCACCGACAATGGATTCATTCCTTTGTCATTCTTCGGAATTGCTCAAATTCTTGAACGAATTTGGAATATCGCTGACTTTTGATACTACTCATTGGGCGGGCTACGGGAAATCTGTAATAGACGGGTATAACCTGTTTAAAGATTACATCAGGAATATACATTTGAGCGATTATTTAAACGGCTTTGAACATAAAATATTAGGCACGGGAGATTTACCCGTAAAAGAGTTTATCCAAGCAGTGCTTGAGGATAATTATAAATATTTGCTGACAATAGAGCTTGATTTGGAAGATAAAAAAAGAAATCCCGTTGAAAACAAGATACAAGCCGTTGACGCTTTAAACAGTTCACTGCAAGTAATATATGATTCTCTAAAAAACTGTTCGGGAGGTTCAAAAATATGAAAATAAATTATTCCTGCGTTGTAGATAAACAGGAGAAATTAAAAAAACAGGGTTGGCTCTGGCTTAACTCGCTTATAAAATCAGGCGGGATAAATCCTGATAATATATGGATGCACTTTGTTGACGGCGTGGACGCCGGGTTTATAGAAAAATGTGCGGCTCTGGGCGCGAATATCAAGATTACCGAGCCGTTCGGCGATAAAAAATACTGCAATAAAATCGCGCAGATGTCAAATAAAAAGTTAAAAGAGTCCGATATTATAATCTTGATGGACACGGACATGATAATGCTTGAGAATTTTGAGCATTTGCTTACGGATATAGATTATATATCCGCGAAAATAGTAGACTTGGAAAATCCGCCGATAGAAATTATAGACGCAGTATTTAAACTCGCGGGATTAAAAAAAGTTTTGCCGGATTATTTTACAGGATATAAAGCGGCTCCGACTTACGGCGCGAATTTTAACGGCGGGTTATATATTATCCCGGCGAAATATTATGATATAATAGAATCGGGCTGGCAGAAATGGGCGAACTGGCTTTTAAAAAACGGCAAGCCGCTTTATAATATAAGCAAGGAAGCGCATATTGACCAGATTAGCTTCTGCATGGCTGTACACGAGAATAATCTTGATATAAAATATCTTGACCCGCGTTATAATTATCCGCTGCCTTTTGATTACGGTATAAATGAAAAATTATATGTTTTGCATTATCACGATAAAATTGACGGGAATTTTTCATCGCTCACGCCGGATTTCGAGCCGAACGAGAATATAAAAAAAGCTGTTGACAAAGCGAATAAGTTAATAAATAGCTTAAAGTAGGCTATGTCAGATATATTTATTGATATGTATAAAATTTATATTTTTAACGAAGGGATTTATTATTTATGAAATCTGTTTCATCAAAGCTGTTGCTTCCAGTAATCTTATTACCTATTAGTTTAATTATGCTTTATATAAGCGGTGAAAATAAAGGTATTGCGTTTATTTTTGATAATATTATGATTATAATCATCTGGTTATCAATTGTTGCCGTATATATTTTTATAAGGCAAAGAGAAAAAGCAGGCAAAGTATCTGAACAGCAATTAAAAGAAATAAATGATTTTGCTTCAAGTAATGATTATAAAAAGCGAATCAGGATATTTACAATATTAATTATAATTGCTGCTTTTATATGGGTGTGGTCTGCATGGTATTATTCCATACCATTATTTATTATCGCATTAATCATATATTTACCGTTATTTAAAAAAGCAATAATTATTAATAGAACTTATAATAAAACAGATAATGAAAAGAATGATTAATGAACAGTATAAGCATTTTCTGCGTATCAATAAATATATCTAACTATAGCTTTAAATTAAAATAATAAGTAAAATAAAATTAAGAAAGAAGGTATTATTATGCTATCATTTGCGTTTCACACGCCTACCGAAATTATATTCGGTAAAAACGAAGAAGAAAAAACAGGACAGCTTGTTAAAAAATACGGCGGCACAAAAATTTTTGTGGTTTACGGCGGCGGGAGCGTCGTAAAATCAGGTTTGCTGAATAGAATAAAGGAACGGCTTGAAGCTGAAAATCTGGACTATATGATGTACGGCGGAGTTCAGCCGAATCCTCTGTTATCTCATGCTCGCGAAGGAGTGAAAGCCGCTCTTGGTTTCGACGCTGATTTTATACTTGCCGTCGGCGGCGGGAGTGCTATCGACGAGGCGAAAGCAATCGCGCACGGAACGAAAAATCCTGATATTGATATATGGAAATTCTGGAAACGTGAAATCGAGCTTACGCAATCGCTGCCGGTAGGAGTAGTGCTGACTATATCTGCGGCGGGCAGCGAAACAAGCGCGTCTGCCGTTCTGACTGACGCGGACGCAGGCGAAAAGCGCGGTTTGACTACGGACTTTAACAGACCTCGCTTTACCGTCATGAACCCGGAATTGACTTATACTGTCCCGAAATATCATGTCGCGTGCGGTATCGCCGATATAATGATGCACACAATGGACAGATATTTCACGCAGCAGGCGGCGGAGAACGAATTTACAGACGCTGTAGCCGCCGGACTTTTGCGTACCGTTATCAAAAATGCGCCGGTTGTCCTGAATGACTTGTCAAATTATGACGCAGTGAGTGAAATTATGTGGTGCGGAAGCGTTTCGCATAACGGAATAACAGGGCTTGGCCGTCCGTTTGATTTTTCGGTTCACGGACTGGGGCATGAACTCGGCGGCAGATTTAATGTGTCGCACGGCGCGAGCCTGACGACTATGTGGGGTTCTTGGGCAGAATATGTTAAAAATATAAATATAAAGCGTTTTGAAAAATACGCGTGTGAAGTCTGGGGAGTCGACGGGGCGGACGCGGGCATCGCGAAGAATGTGGAATTTTTCAAGTCGATTGGTATGCCTACTTGCTTTACAGAGCTTGGAATCGGAGTGCAGGACGAAAAAGTTATTGACGAAATGGCTGCAAGCGCAGTATTCCACGGCAAACGTGTTGTTGGAAATTTCAAGCCGTTAGAGCAGAGCGATTGCGCGAATATATATAAGCTGGCGAATAGATAGAGATAGTTTTTTGTAAAATTTATATTGGTAAAGCGGTAGTATACGAATGTATCAATCGTTGCAGCAGAATGGGCGCGAAAAAAGCTGTTGTCATCTCAAATCAGCAGTTTTATTATAGTATCGGGTTCAAAAAATATTCTGCTTGTAATCTATGGGAAAAGCAAGTATAAATCTTATTTAGAATAGAAAGGAATTTTACTATGGAAGATGTAATTATTGATTCAAATATACTGCCTGAAATATTATACCGCCGTATTGGCGGCAGTAAGGTAAGGATTTGCGAAATTGACGGGATTATTTCGCTAATTCCGATTAGTTCGCAGTTTCAAGCCGAAACCCCCATTTCAGACGGTCTTTTAGGAATATTAAAATATGCAGGGATTAAAAATGCAGACGATATTAAAAATATGAGGTTAGAAGAATGAAAACTGTTTTTATCGACACTAGTGTCATTTTGGATGTTCTTTTGCAAAACGAGGGTTTCTGGCAGGATAGTTTGGAAATAGTACGCCTTGCGGAACTTAAAAAGATTACGGCTTTCGTTTCGGCTTCAAGCATTACTGATATTTTCTATGTCATACGAAAAAAGTTGCCGGTCCCCGCAGCGCGAGCGGCTATTGAAAATTTACTCAGTATTTTTGAGATAGCGGGAGTTGACGGCAATGATTTGCGTAAGGCGTTGACTGTACCGATAAACGATATTGAAGATGCTTTGCAGGCTTGGTGCGCTATGAAATCCGGCGCGGAAGCGTTAATTACCCGTAATGCCAATGATTTTCAGGGTATTGATATTCCAGTTACAACTCCTTTAAATTTTAAAATGTATTAGCATTTTCCGCGCAATAATATCAAATCTGTCAATCTAAAAATAAAAAATGGGAGAAATATATGAAACTGAAATCAATCGAAACATTTGCGGGGCGAAGTATATGCTTTGTCCGCGTAACGGACTCCGAAGGCGATTGCGGCTGGGGAATGACCGCGCCGTTTGACACCGATATAACAGCGCAGGTTCTGCACAGGATAGCGGCGGGCGCCGCGCTTGAACCGTTTGAAGATTATACGAGTGTCGCCGATGAAATCATACGCCGGCAATATAAATATCTCGGCAGCTTTTTAGCTCGTGCGGCTGCAGGGATTGATACTGCGCTGTGGGACCTGACGGCGAAGAAAAAAGGCGTTTCCGTCGCTGAGCTTGCGGGAAAAAAACAAGGGCGGGATTATATAGATTTATACGCGTCAAGCATGAAGCGCGATTTGCCCGTGCAGGAAGAAGCAGACAGGCTCCGCGCCATACAGGATAAATTCGGCTACCGTTCAATTAAACTGCATCCCGGTATACCCGTAGGTCGCGACCGGGATTTCTGGGAAAACAGAACCGAAGATATGATTGCCGCAATGGTCAGAACCGCTCAGCCGGGAACGCATATAATAGTTGACGTGAACGGCAATTATTCAGTTGAAAAAGCCGTCGAAACGGCAAAATATATGCACGCTCACGGCATTAAATTATTCGAAGAACCGTGTCCTTACTGGGAAATCGAAAAGACAAAAGCTGTGCGTGAAGCCTGCGCCGAAATAGGCATACCCGTAGCGGGCGGCGAACAGGATTATATTGACAGTATGTGGGAGCGCATGATAGACCAGCGCGTAATGGACGTATGCCAGCCGGATTTATTATATATCGGCGGATTTTCGCGTGCTTTGCGAATTGCGAAACACGCCGCAGAAAAAGGCTTGCAGGTTACGCCTCATACGTCAAACCGGTCGCCGATACTGGTCATGGGTTTGCATTACATGGCTTGTATAGATACGCCGTATCCGTTTCTTGAATGTGGTATAGAAGCTGATATATGGGCGGAGGAATGTTATGAGCCTCTGGTTGAGATTAAAAACGGACGCGCCGCTGTTCCGGCACTTCCCGGCTGGGGATTTGAACCGGATAAAGAGTGGCTCGCAAAATCAATATATAATATAAGCAAATAAAAAATCTGTCCTGTTAATTTTTTAATAAATCTGTAGGAACAGAATGGTGGCGGAAATGAAAAAAATCGTAATAATAGACGGGCAAGGCGGGAAAATCGGTTCGATGCTTGTCGGTCGCTTGAAAGCTGAATCTACCCGGCATGAAATATACGCGGTCGGCACGAACAGTATTGCTACGTCGGCTATGATGAAAGCCGGCGCGGATTTCGGAGCTACGGGTGAAAATCCCGCGGTTGTGAGCTGCCGCGACGCTGATATTATCGTCGGACCGATTGGCATCGTAGTTGCAGATTCACTTGTCGGGGAAATAACTCCCGCTATGGCGGTGGCAATAGGGCAAAGCAGCGCGCAGAAAATATTGCTGCCTATCAACCGATGCAATAATTATATAGTGGGAGCGCGTGATTTGCCCATAAACGACCTGATAGACGCGGCGATAACGCATATTATTTCTATTTTATAAAAAAATATTGACAAATATAGATTTATCTGATATAATATATTTAAAGTTTGTCAGAAGGCAGACAAAGCAAACCCTTGAGTATTATAAAAATTAAGCCACGAAGGCTTTGAGTTCTGCGTTAAGCGGACGCTTTTTCGGGTTTATTTTTTATTTTACGGGAGGTTTTTTATGGTCAGCAGCAAACAGATTTTTAATATCAGGAATTTAGTTCTCACAGCATTATTAATCGCGGTTGGAATCGTTCTGCCGATGACACTGCACTCGGTTCCCAATGCGGGGCGTATATTTTTGCCAATGCACATACCGATTTTATTATGCGGCATTATCTGCGGACTGCCTTACGGTTTAGCCTGCGGAATAATTACGCCGCTTTTGTCCCACTTATTAACGGGTATGCCCCCGACCGCCATGCTTCCGTCTATGCTTTGCGAGCTTGCGGCGTACGGCGCGGTGTCAGCGTTACTTACGCGCTATGTAAGAACAAAAAGTTTATACGCGAATATTTATATCGCGTTGGTTGGAGCAATGGCGTTCGGCAGAGTTTTCTACGGAATTTTAAATTCCCTGATTTTTAACGCGGGCGGTTATTCCATGCAAATATGGTTATCCGCCGCATTTATTACCGCACTGCCGGGCATCGCGATTCAAATAGTTGTCATTCCTGCTGTTATTATCATTTTGCAGAAAGCAAAATTAATCCAAACAGCATATATTTAACAGCTTGCATATAAGAATAAAAACACAGGGAGAAATAATCGGTTTCCCTGTGTTTCTATTCTTATATATAAGCTGTTAAATAATAGCTTATTTTAACATTTATATAATTGCGATTTCTTCTTTAAACGGCAATTCATCGCGAAATAAAGAGGGATTTGTACTCCTATTCTTCACCGCCCTCGTCGCCGACAATCTGATGTGCCATCTCGCGCTGCGCCATGACCAGTTTATAATATATGCCCTGCTGGTCTAATAACTCGCTGTGCGTGCCGTATTCTGCAACCTTGCCTTTGTCGAGAACTAAAAGTTTATCGGCGTTGCGGAGCGTCGAAAGCCTGTGGGCTATCGCGATTGTCGTCCGGTTTTCAGAGAGCCTGTTCAACGCATCCTGTATCAATTTTTCTGTTTCCGTATCAAGCGACGCGGTAGCCTCGTCCAGTATTAATATACTCGGATTGTGTATAACTGCGCGCGCTATCGCAACTCTCTGACGCTCGCCGCCGGACATCGAATAGCCTTTCTCGCCGACAAGCGTATTATATCCGTCCGGCAGATTTACTATAAAATCATGAGCGTTTGCAATACGCGCCGCTTCGATTACTTCTTCGTCCGTAGCAAACGGCTTCGAGTATCTTATATTTTCGCGCACCGTACCCGTAAACAAGTGCGTTTCCTGCAAGACTATGCCTATCTGGCTTCGCAGAGCTTCCTGCGAAATATCACGTATATTAACGTCGTCTATCAAAATCTCGCCTTCGTTCACGTCATAAAGCCGCATTAATAAATTTATAAGCGTGCTTTTGCCTGAACCCGAATGTCCGACCACGCCAATCATCTGACCGGATTCTATCTCAAGGCTGATATTTTCAAGCACGGGGCTATAGCTCTGATACCCGAACGTAGCTTTGCGTATGCTTATATTTCCCTCGATTTTTATATCCATCGGCAAATCAATATCCAGAATTTCGGGCGTTTCTTCGAGTATCTCGAAAACCTTGCTCGAAGAAGTCAGAAATCTAGATATGCTGTTCGGTATATTCGCGAGAGCCGTAAGCGGTCCGAAAACTATACTTGTATAAGCCATGTACTGGTTATATTCGCCGAGAGTTATTTCAGTGCTTATAACAAGCGAACCCGCGTAATAAATTATAAAATATATACTCGCGTTTATTAAAAAAGTGATAAAGGGCCAGATTGTAGACCAGATTTGGCTGATTTTTTCGTCCTGCCGCGCAACCTCAAGCGATATATTATCGAACCGCTCGATTTCTTTATTCTCCTGCCCGAAACTTTTAACAACCCGTATGCCGCTTAAAACGTCTTGCAATATATAGTACATACGCGCATCAGCCATCCAGAACCGCCGGTTCTTGTTATGTATAAACTCCCAGAAACTTTTTATTATAAATAACGCGAACGGTATAGGCACCAGCACGAACAGCGCGACTACCCAGTTTAACGCGAACAAAAGTATAACGGCAACGGGGAGAGAAACAAGCTGCCTGAATATATTCGGGAACTCGCGTATGATAAAATGCTGCATAATCATAGTATCTCTAGATACTCTTGTCATTAGCTCGCCTGTCGAACGCCTGTGAATTGACGAAAGCGACAGCGTCTGTATCTTCTCGTACAACAGCGTCCGGAGCATCATAAGAAACTTGCCGGAAGCGATTGCGAGCAAGCGCGCCTCTGAAACTCCGAGCGCACGCATGAACAAATCTATAATAACAAGCAGTATAACCAGCCAGCCGAATCCGAACAGCGGGTTAAATCCCCAAAAGCCTGTTACGTATTGTTCAGCCAGCTTGTCTAAATATAATTGATGATTTCTTAAATTAATTAATACTTCGTCGGCTTGCTCTTGTGTTATAAATCCGTGTTCCTCTAAATGAGATAATAATTCATGAGCTTCCAGAATAGTGTCCAATGATTCGAATTCTTTGGCAAATTTTGCTAATTCTGCGAGTATTTCATCCGTTGTCAGAGTTTGCAGCAACATATTTTTCTCAGCTTCGGTCATATATTCAACGACTTCATTTCTCGGTACAAGCCAAGTATCCGTAATGTGCCGGTGAAGCACAGGCATGACAAACTGCAAAAGTATAGCTATCCCCGCAACGATAAACGGGAAAAACATCGCAAGCCTTAAGCCCTTGGTCAGCGCCCATAATTTCATGTATACATCGAGCTTTTTCATGCAGAACGGGCATATCTGCGAGCCGTATAAATACGGTCTGCCGCACTCCGGACAAAATCTTTCCGGAGTCTTGTTTACAAGAGGCGTTTCGTCAGCCGTTTCGTTTAAAATTTCGCACGCTCTTGCAATAACCGCGTATCTCGGCAGATTCCGCCCGACGATAAACTGGCAGATAAGTGTTGAACTGCCGTTTATTTTAGCGTAAAAACCGCCGCTTCCGTACATAACCTCTGTTTTAAAATCGCTCGCGCCGATTATATCATACGCGGCGAGAATTTTTCCGTCGAGTATTTTATACATTTTTCTGTTTGTGAAAGCGACGTATCCGTTTACGAATTTATCCTCAAGCATATTGAACGGCAGACAGTACATCAGCGTTTCGCCCGCGCTTTCCCGCTCGAAAACCGCTTTATCCTCCGGAGGCATATCAAATAATAATTTCATATAAATTCACTCTCTTTCCCGTTATATTTCGAGAAATTAAATATATATTTCTATTTTTTTATAACTTTGCGAATCTAACCTGCCCGGGTCCTTGATATGAAAACTGTTGCCGTCCATGTCATGAATAAACACGCGCCCATCCTCAAGCGACCGTATATTAGAAAACGGATTAGTCAAAATAAAGTTCATGTTACCCGCGTTGGTTTCGGCTTCCCAGTACATATACCCGAATTTATCTTTCACAGACTTAATTTTTATAATCTCCGGCGAAAAATAACGCCGGTCAAGTTCTTCAGTAAATAAGTCCTGCTGTTCTCTGGGAAAATCGCTCATAAACCTAATCATGCCGATTTCTTTCCCGCGCCCCATTTTTTTAGAATCAGCTTCGCGCACTGACAAAAACTCGTTCGGATTAGTGATGGGAAAGCACCTGAATATAACTATGCGCTCAAAAAATTCTCCTGTTTCTTTTAAGTCCAGACTAATAAGCCCGCCCTCCGACCGTTTGAACTCCGAGTTTTCGGGAGTTAGCGCGACAGATACGCGCTCGTTTTCAAATAAATCGTCTTTTTCGTCCGATTTATCTTTGTCTAAATCTTTTTTTTCTTTTTCTTCAGCCATAAAATATACCTCTCTCTATAAATTTATAAAAATCAGATAACTGTATAAAATTATTCGATAATAATCTCCATACGGCTAATTCGCTCTTTCATACCGAGTCTTTCATAAAATTTCCGCGCATTTTTGTTAAAATTCCACACGCTTAATTCTATTTTCGCCGCTCCTATTTCTTTCGCATATTCTTTAGCTTGATTAAATAACCGGCGACCGATATTTTTGCCTCTCGCTTTTTCATCTACGCACATATCATTTATATCAAGTATCGTCATGTCATAAAACAAATGATGATTGACATATCCCCATTTTCGCGTTATGCAATATCCAAGAATTCCGCCGTTTTCCTCAAAAACAAATATTTTTATATTCTCGTCATTTAAACAGGCTTCAAAATAATCCCTCTTGAACGGTTCCTTCGGTTTTATCATGTCGGGGCGGGCGTTTAAGTGTATACGAAATACTTGACTTTCTAAATTAGATATTGCGTCAAAATCTGACAAACAAGCCTCTCTTATCATAAAAAAACTCCCCAACTACTCATAACCTGCAATAACGAGCCGCAGATTAAATTTCAATACCGAAATCCATAGCTTTTAAGAACGCGAGTATTTCATTTTTATATTCAGCGTCCGCTACGACATACATATTTATGTCGCCGATACGGTACGCCACGCCAAACCGGGTATCGCTGCTGTTTGCCTGATACTCGTAATCATCACCGGAGCCTGTGACTGAAACTCCACCTATTTCTTTGACTTTATCCACATACAGTATAAACTCTACTTTTGCATTGTGTATAGTGGCGTCCCGCGTATAGTCTATAACGTATATTTCATTGCCTTCTTTTTCTACTTCACCGGGCGCAAACTTATGCGCGCCTGCCCAGTAAGTGTTGAACCCATCGTAATCATCTTCGATTATAATAGTATATCCGGCTTTTTTCGCGGCATTAATAAAATCATCATGGTGCAGAACCAACCCGCTGTTTCCGGAACCGCCCGGACTGCTTGCCGCCCCCGTATCGCTCGAACGGTTAGAACCGCCTGCCCGCTCTCTGCTAGAACCGCCGCCAAATATATCCGAACATGATGCTAACATGAACAGTATTACTGCACACACAATTATAATTGAAGCAATATTCTTGTTTCGCCGACTCCCTCTCTGGATGAACATTGTTTACAAAAGCCCCCTTTAAATCATCACTAAAATATACGCAATAACGCGTTTCATCTCGTCGCTTTGTAATTTATATAAAATTATTCAACTTTTTTAAAAGAACTATAAGCAGTATTCGTTACTTTATATCCTATTTTTTCATGCACACGGCGGGAATTAATATTCTCAGCTTCACAAGCACTATAAACGACACTATGTCCGCGCTTTAATATTTCGTTTGTCAAAAATATTGCGACAGCCGTTCCGTAACCCTTGTTATTCATGTCCTTATTTACTGCTATAGCTCCGATAGTGCCGCTCGAAATTGCGCCGTACCCTACTATTTGCCCGCCTTCTTCCAAAACAAAATTATTGTCAAGGTCATTGACAAAACCTTGTCTGTCTTCTTCAGTCGGTTCGTATGGCTTAGAATAAGGATAACCAACACGCATACGCATTTCGTGCATACCATTATTCCAAAGATACTGGCTTCTCTCATAATCTTCTGATTTGCAACGGCGTATATTATGCGTTATTTCAGGTTCTTGAAGTATGCCGCCCGTATATTCCATATCAATATGTGCTGTTGTAAAATAACACCCGATTTTATCCGCAAATTCTTTCACCGTTTCGTCATAATAATATCCCCAAATTTCCGGTTCGCCTTTTTCACGGCATTGCTGCTCCGCGTCACGGCAGAGCGTCTTGCCTATTCCGCGTCGCCTGTATTCTGGAGATACATATATATACGCTTGACAATTATCTTTTGCTATGCTCAGCCATAAATATCCTACGGTAACTTTTCCGTATTCAGCTATTGTTAATTTATCGCAACTGTTTAAATCTTTGATATAATGGCAATTATCTTCTCTTGCCATCATATCTTTCATCGCGCTTTCATCGCTGTCTGCATATTTTCTCAAAATTATTTCTGCCATAATATCACTCTCCCGCAATAACGCGCTTCATCGCGTCGCTTTGCAGCTTATACAGCTTGTAATATATGCCTTTTTTCTTGATGAGCTCGATATGGTCGCCGCTTTCGGCTATTTCGCCGCTGTCTATCGCAAATAAATAGTTGCACTCCTTTAAAGTCGAAAGCCTGTGCGCGATTACGATAGTCGTCCTGCCTTTTACGAGTATGTTTACAGCTTGCTGTATCTGACGCTCGGTTTCCGTGTCCATCGCCGCCGTCGCCTCGTCCAGTATTAAAATCTTGGGGTCAAGCAATAACGCCCGCGCTATGCTGATACGCTGCTGTTCGCCGCCGGACATAGAGCGCGAGCCTGTCCCGACAATCGTTTCATAGCCTTCCGGCAGATTTACTATAAAATCATGCGCGTTCGCCGCTTTCGACGCCGCGATTATTTCGTCCATCGTAGCCTCCGGCTTCGCGTATTTTATATTTTCGGCAATCGTTCCCCTGAATATAAATATTTCCTGCGATACGATTGCTATATTTTTACGCAGAGTGCTAATCTCTATATTTTTTATATTATGCCCGTCAATCTTTATCGCTCCGCTGATAACGTCGTACATACGCGTTATAAGATTCGCGATAGTCGATTTGCCCGCGCCCGTATGACCGACCAAGCCGATATAATCGCCCTGCTTGATACTGAACGTCATATTGCGAAGTATCGGTCTGTTGGCGAGATAATGGAAGCTCACGTTGTCAAATTCTATGTCGCCGCGCACCTCGCCAAGTTTGACCGGGTTTTCTATGTCTATAATATCGCGGGGCGTGTCAAGCACCTCGAACATTCTCTGCGCCGAGTTTGTTATCTCTGTTATCTGGTTAGTCAAAGTCGTGAAAAACTGTAACGGTCCGAAAATCATGCCGATATAATTTAAAAACATGAGCAATACTCCGAAAGTCATTTGGGTACCCGCATAACCGGGAAATATCCCTGCAAGAAACTGATTCGTCTGTATTACCATGCTGCCACCGAAACCCCAGATAACCGTACCTGTTACGCCTATCATCAGCGATACTATCGGAAATATAGTCAAATAAGTGATATTTACTTTTAAGTCCGCCTGAAATAACCTGTCGCTGTACTGACTGAACCTTGAGCTTTCCTCAACTTCTTTTGCGAACGCTTTTACTACCCGTATATTATTTAAAGAGTCGCCGAGCATATTATTAAGCGAAGACGAACGCCGCCAGCGTTTTGAAAGCATATTCCAGAGTTTAGGCAGCTGAACCCTGAAAATCCAGATTATCAGCGGCACGGGGATAAATACTATCAGCGTAAGCTGCCAGTTTATTATAAGCATAGCTGTCGCGACGCTTATAAAAGTTACGGCGTTGATGAAAAAACTGGGCAGTATATCAGTATAAAACCCGCGCAGAACTTCCGGGTCAGTATTGACTCTGTTCATTAAACGCCCGGTCTGATTATTATTAAAATACGCGAGGGATAATTTCTGCATGGCGGAGAATATGTCCATTCTCATTTTCTGCGCCACTAAAATTGACATTTTGTTCACGGAACGCGCCCTGAAAATGCCGATAGTCATCGCCGTCAGATTAAACGCCAGTATTATAATAACGAACGGCAGAATATTCCCGCGCAGAAACTCGAACATTCCGGCATTCTCCGGGTTATTGTCGATAACAACGTCTACAAACAGCCAACCGTGAATTACCGGGCTTACAAGAGATATACCCGCCGTCAAAAGCAGCGTTATAAATACAAAGACAAGGCGGTGGAAATGCTTGTTAAAATATTTGAACAAACGGGAGAACAGCATATTCTTGTCAACGCAGTTCATGCAGATTTTATTATGGTGATGCCGGTAACGCCGCCCGCACTTCGGGCAGAATATATTAAATTGCTCGAATATCGAGTCGTCGTCTTTCACTTCTTTGTCTTCTTTTATCCGCTTGACAATTTCAAGGAAAGCGAAAAGTTTCTGCTTTTTCGCATTTGTGGAGAACGCAACTCCTACAGTCGTGCCTTTTATTTCTTCATCTTTTTTATCTGTTTCTTTATTATTTTCTTTTTTATCATCTGCATTATCTTTTTCAGTATCTTTTTGTTTACCGTCTTTTTTTTGTTCTTCCGGTTCGCCCATGACTAAAAAGAATCTGTTCGTGGACGTGAAACTGTCTATGTATGACGCTTTGATTTCGTTCAGCGCGTAAGAGCTGAACTTCGCTTTTTCAAGTTTTGATTTAATATTGTCGTCGGACTGACTGTTCAGGTCTGTTTTCCTGATTTTCTTTGTCTTGCTATGATAGATAAAATCTTTCGAGCTTGCGGAGATACAGTACAAATAATCTTTGGTAAGGCAAAGCCATGATTCGCCGAAATCGCCCGCGTCGTCCAAATCTAAAGTAACCGCGATTATGGCTTCGCCGGTATCGACGCCGAACTCTTTAAATTTAGCCTCGGCTTCTTCCGTAAATGTATCAAGCGGCAGCATAAATTAATCACCTGCAATATTATAAAATTTTCTTTGAACTGCGAATTATTTTTACTTTGCTTTTATTATACATAATATATCAGCAAAAAGCAATCTTTTTTGAAAATTTGTTATGATTTAGTCATAAAAATTTCAGGAAATTTAAAGCCTGTTTTTGTATAATAGTAATAAAAAATGATTTTGTCAAGTCATAAATGTTTACAGTTAATATAATTATTGGGGAAATTGCTATGTTTAATTTTATAAAAAATAAATTTAATAAAAAAAATGAGGACAGCCCTGAATTCCGGCAGAAATTCGCAGAACGCATAAAAGACAAAAAAATAAGGTATCTAAGCGAGCGCGTCACAGACGAAAAGACCGGCGAAGTCGTGGACACTATCATCGGCAAGGGCGGGTTTTTCAATATAAATAAAAATAACGAGCTTGAAATTTATATAAACGGGGCGGGGAAGCCGCTTTTCCGAGCGTATATCCCCGATTTAAAAGCGTATGAGTTTCTGTCTTTGGAGGGCGTGGTTATGGAATCGCTCGATTTAATTTCAGGAAAACACCGGCAGGTTATCGCGTATTATAAATATTACAGATAAAATTTATGATTCTGCCCAAAACCGACGTTTCAAGGTAAGTCATCGGCTCGGTTTCCGGAAAAAATAAAATTATCCTGACAATATAAACAGATAAATATATCAAAAAAATCAAAAATAACAGGTTGTCCGCGTATTTAAATTTTAAAATATTTATATTTAAAACAGCCGCGGCTATAAAAAACGCGAGCAAACCAAAAGTAACGAAAATAAGCGGATGATATTCAACCGCCCGATTTATATTCCCGCAGAAAAGCTCAAGCGCGGCTCTGGATAAGCCGCAGCCCGGACACGGAAATCCGAGCAAAGCCCTGCACAGGCACAAAGTCCCGGATATAATAAACAGGCAAACCCAACAGCATATCCCGGTTATTGCCGCCGGTATATGCTGTTTAAAATTTTTATAAAGCATAGCCTGTTAATTTCCCGCTCGTTTTATCCAGATTTCGTTATAACCGTTTGTAATCTGCCACATGGCGACAATTCCGCCTATGCCCGCGCCAAACAATGTAAGAATAAGCCAGAGTATAAAATTTTCTTTGCTGTAATTTGTCCCTTCCTCCTGACTTAACTGTACTAAATTTTTATCGACGACATACAGTATATATAATAAAAAAGGAAAGCAAAGTATTACCAGAAGCAGGAACAGAACAGGGTTTAGTATTTCTTTGCCTCTTGCTTTGTTCAAATCGTCCATAATCGTGTAATACCAAAAAATACTGTAAAATCCGCAGGTTATAAAAGATAATAATATAACCGACAGCGGGGGGCGTATTCTTCCTATGTACATGAGCGGCACCTCTTACTAAATAATAATTAATTATTTATATTATACTTTATTTTTGTTATAAAGTCAATATATTTTTTGGGCTTTATAAATAAAAACGGGCAAATTTGTAAGTTATTAAAAAAAGTATTGACTTTTCTTTACAAAAATGTTATTATATTAAAGTTGTATAATATTTGATAAAATTCTGGAGGATTAAAAAATGGCAAAAGCAAATGCTAAATTAGACAAGGGACTAATATTTTTAATAATATTGTCGGTTATCATCGCCGCGCTTACGGCTTTCGTAATCGTGGACGGTATGCTGCACCGCTCAAGTTTTTTAAAAGATAAAGTTTTCATAAACGCTCTTACCGAGGCTCTGGGCGCTGACGGCAGCCGCAGAATATTCCCCGCGAATATCACGAAAGAAGAACTCGCGAAAGTTAAAGTCCTGCATCTGGACGGGAATTATTACCCGGACTGGGGATATATCGGCGAAGGATTCAATTTAATGCTCGGATACGACGAAGCCGCGCAGTATCTTCGTAACAGTGAGGCGAACGAAGATTACGAAGATGAAAACGCCGAAAGCTATTTTATATCCGGCTTTTCGGAAGTCGATATAACGGATTTCTCAAATCTTGAGTATTTTCCAAATCTTGAGTATATCCGCATATATTATCAGCCGAATTTAAGAAACCTGAGCTTTTTTGAAAACATGGCTTCTCTTGAATCGGCGAGGATAGAAATAGCGGTGAACGCGACGGATTTTTCGCCGCTGAGCGGGCTGACTTCGTTGCGTAACCTTACGGTCATGGGCAGCAATATTAAAAATACGGACGTGTTCGCGGACCTGACCGGGCTTGAGAATTTGAGCCTTGTCGCGTGCAACCTTTCTGATATTTCAGGAATCTCAAATTTAACGGAGCTTAAAAGTTTAGCGGTCAGCAGCAACTCGCTCGATGATAATAATATAACGCTAATCGGGGATTTAACGCCGCTCCAGAATCTTTCAAAACTTGAGCAGCTTTATTTAAGAAGCAGCCATATATCAGATATATCAGCTTTATCAGGACTCACGTCGCTTGAAACTCTCGTTATCAACGATAACAATATCGAAAATATAAGCGCACTCAGCAGGCTCGCAAATCTCACGGAGCTTAATATCAGCGAAAACCGAATCTCTGATTTATCTGTTCTGGCTAATTTGCCGAAACTTGAGCTGCTCATCGCGGACGATATGGGCGTAAGTGATTTAACGCCGCTTGCAGACTTGAAATTAATTACAAGGCTTAGCCTGAAAGGCAACGCCATATCAGATTTAACGCCGCTCGCGAATTTAACGGCTCTTGAAACGCTTGTGCTGGACGAAAATATAATCGAAGATATAAGCCCGCTTGAAACGCTTAAAAACAGTTTGAAAAATCTTTCGGCGTCATCTAACGAAATAGCAGACATAGGAATACTCGAATCTTTTGAGCTTCTTGAAAATCTAAACCTTGATTATAATTATATAGAGGACTTCCTGCCGCTTGTTGCGCTTGAGGAACTCGGAGTAATTCAGGTTTCCGGCTACGACACTCAGCTTGTGGGTTGGGACGATGAAAACTGGGACGACTGGGACGACGAGGATTGGGACGAACTTGATGAATAAAAAAAGGGCGGGAAATTTCCCGCCTTACTTATCGCCCATCAGTTTAACCATAATTGCTTTTTGAACGTGCAGACGGTTTTCAGACTCGTCTAAAATATAATGCTCATGCGCCGCGAATATTTCAGACGAGATTTCCTCGTCCTTGTGGGCAGGCAGACAATGCAGAACCATCGCGTCTTTGTCCGCGAGTTTCATAAGCCCGCAGTCTATCTTATAATCTTTAAATATTAACTTGCGCTCCTCAATATCAGTCTGCCCCATGCTGTACCATACGTCGGTTATAAGCACGTCCGCATTTTCGGCGGCTTCTTTCGGGTCGTTCGTGAGCTTTAATTTGCCCGGATATTTATCTCCGAACGCCCGAATACCCGGCTCGACTTCATATCCCGCAGGGCTTGCGACGGCAACGTCCATGCCCACAGTCAAACCGCCCGCAATCAGCGAGTTAGCCATGTTAAATCCGTCGCCGATAAAGCATAATTTTAACCCGTCAAAACTTTTTTTATATTCTTTGACAGTCATCAAGTCAGCAAGAACCTGACAAGGATGCGCGTAGTCCGTAAGCCCGTTAATCACTGGGATACTCCCGTACTTCGCTAAATCTTCAACGTCCTTCTGCGCGAAAGTCCTAATCATTATGCCGTCAAGATAACGCGATAAAACTTTGGCAGTATCAGAAATCGGCTCGCCCCTGCCAAGCTGCAAATCATTCCCGGATAAAAACAAGCCTCTGCCGCCGAGCTGTGATATGCCTACTTCAAAAGATACGCGTGTCCTCGTTGACGATTTCATAAATATCATGCCGAGAGTTTTATTTTTTAATAAATAATGCTCGATTTTATTTTTGTTATAATCTTTTAATTTTTCTGCCAATTCTAAAATCTCTAAAATATTATCTTTGCTCAAATCAGCCATTTTTAATAAATGCTTCATAAATTAATATTTCTCCGTTTCTTTATATTTTTAAAATTTAAAGCCATCGTTAATTCTTTTGACTTCAAGCAGTACCTTATCCCTGTAAATTACGTCGCTTCTGTCATTAAAACCCATTTTCATCCAAAATTTGTTGCCCGGCGCGTTATGCGCGAAAACAAGAAGATTAACTTTAGTTATGCCCTCTGCCTTGAGCGCGTCAACAGCGGCGTTGACTAAAGCAGTCCCGATGCCTTTTTTTCGTTCGGACTCAAGAACTGCCGTATGGCTTATGCGCCCTCTGTGTCCATCATGACCGCTTAAAATCGTGCCTATAATTTTCCCGCCGTCCACAGCAGCAAAACAAGTATCAGGATTCCTGCGAAGAAATTTTTCTATCCCTGCTCTCGTATCGTCAACATCATTCAGACCGTTGCCGGATTTCAGCCAAATATCATAAACCTGCCCGTAATCATCTATCGTCATTTTGCGTATCTGCATTTATGTTCAACTCCTGTCCTAATATTTAAATCTGCCAGAAATATTCGCGTGAAGTGACGCAATCTTTCTGATAATTTTCGTCAAAATTTTTCACTTCGTTCTGCATATATTTTTCCGGGATTAATATAACGCCGTTTCCGTCCGTTCCGTAACCGTTTATTTTATACCGCCTTATTCTTATAAGATTTTTAGCCATATAATCGCGGTAACCGCCAAAACTGCATGAGTCGGTCATACTTACGTCATGCCCCCAGTTTGTAGCATCTTCATTATAAAATAACTCACCGTCCGAAATTAAAATATCTCTAAATTCTTCGATGCCGATAAGTTCACCTGCTTTATTTTTTAAATAAAGATTAGCCGACGGGTCAAGCATTATATATTTTTGCAGGCTTTCACAGTAAACGCAGACTACAACATGGCAATCGTCAAACGGCTGTTCATACGGGAAACAAGTTACATGAAACGCTTTTATATTATAAGCGCGGATTAATTGCACAAGCGCAAGCGATAATCCCCGGCAGTTTGTCCTGCCGTCGTTTTTATCGGCAAAAGCCATGAGTTCCTGCGGCGTTCTCGTACCCGCTAAACCTCCCTGAGGATTCCCGTGCCTGTAACGCGCACAAAACCAGTGCATAAGCGCAATAGCCGTTTCAGCATCGTCCTTGCCTTTAACTAACTCGTCAAGATTATATTTCTCGATAATATCAAGCATATTCTCGCGCTCGTCAAATTTAAACTCAAACTTCGCGTCAGATTTAATCTCGCCGTAATCCGCATATTCTTTTAAAATATCAAGCCTTTCAGAATCTTTAAGCACAACCCTGTTCATCAATTTAAATCTTGCCAGTTCTTCTTCCGAAAGCGGGGCAGATATTCTCGTAAATTCTATTTCTTTTTCGAAAGTACCGTCAAACCCGTAACAGTTTACTACAGAATATTTGCATTTTATCAGATTATTATTTTCTAAACTTAAAAGATATTCTGCCCTGTGTTTTCTGTCATTGTGAAACAAATATAAAGTATCATAACTGCTTTCAACATAAAACGCGGAAGTATCGCAGTCCTCATTGCCTGAAAATCCAAATTCAGCTTTTACGCCTGTTTCAGCATTTTCAAATTCAATATTCAAAACCAAAGTTTCTTTATGCTTGCCTATACTAAATTCTTCGCTTTTCCATTTGCCGCACATTCTCCGGTCAAAACCGTCCCACCACTGCCACGCCATAATATTATCCTCCGTACTTTTAAATTATTATTTCAAAATCTCCGATAAAATCGCCAGCCCTTCGTCAATTTCCTCATAGCTTATATTAAGCGGCGGCAAAAATCTCACAACGTCGGTTCCCGCTCCCAAAACAAGCAAGCCGTTGTCTAGGCATTTCTGCACATAATCTTTCGGAACGCCGTTGATTTGCACGCCAATCATCAAACCGCGCTGCCTAATCTCAACGATTAAATCACTCTCAAAACTTTTGACTTTCTCCGCGATATACTCGCCCTTTTTATTTATTTCGCTCAAAAATTCAAGCTCCGCGACAATATTAAGCACTTCAAGCGCGCCCGCGCATACAGCAGGATTACCTCCGAAAGTCGAGCCGTGTTTGCCTGCGTCAAGCACGCCCGCAAGTTTATCGTTGCACAGAAACGCGCCAATCGGCAAACCTCCGCCCAAGCCTTTCGCAAGCGTTATAATATCCGCGCTAATATCAAAATATTCGTGCGCGAAAACTTTGCCCGTTCTCGCAATTCCCGTCTGCACCTCGTCAAAAATCAATAAAATATCGTACTCATCGCAGATTTTACGCATTTCCCGCATATATTCTTTATCAATAAAATTAATGCCGCTCTCGCCTTGAATAGGCTCAATCATAACCGCGCAAATATCTTTATTTTCAGCCTCGCGCTTGAACTCGTCAAGATTATTTCTTTCGATAAATCTGAAACCCTCCGGAAACGGGAAGAAAAAATTATGGAAAACGTCCTGACCCGTTGCCGCGAGAGCTGTTAATGTGCGCCCGTGAAAACTGTCGCGCAGAGTTATTATGCTCCCCCTGCCTTTGCCGTATTTATCAAAGCTATATTTACGCGCAAGTTTGATTGCGCCCTCGTTGGCTTCAGCTCCTGAATTGCCGAAAAATACTTTGCTCATATCCGCGAGTCCGACTAATTTTTCAGCCAGTTTTGCCGACGGTTCAGTATAATAATAATTAGATATGTGCTGGAGTGCGCCGAGCTGTTTACTCACGGCGGAAACCCAGCCGTCATGCGATACGCCGAGCGAATTAACGCCTATACCGCTCGTAAAATCAATATAATTTTTCCCGTCCGCATCTTTTATTCTTGAACCTTTGCCTTCTTTTAATACAACTTTATATCTTGCGTAAGTCCCCATGATAAATTCGTCATGAAAATTAATAATTTCTGTGCTGCTCATATATTTTTGCCGCCTTTCATTTTTATAATATTCATTTATTGCATATTTATACCGCTATTGAATTATTATACATTAAATTGCATAAAAATTCAATAGGTTTGGATATATAATTATTTTATATCCGATATAAGTTAAACTTATAATATTATTAAATCTTTGCTGCTTTTCGTAAGATTTTGATAGCCGTTTTCTTTTATCACGATTAAATCTTCAATTCTTACGCCAAATTCTCCCTCAAGATAAACTCCCGGCTCAACGCTTATAACCGTGTTCTCCGGCAGGTGCGTCTTGACGGGCGGTTTATAATCAGGGTCCTCCGACGCTTTTTTATTTTGTTCTTCAAGAGCTTTTTCCCTGTCCTCGCGGCTTTTTGAACCGGCAAAACTCGGACCTTCGTGAACTTCAAGTCCAACGGAATGACCCAGCCCATGCCCGAAATTATCGCCGTAGCCCGCATCTCGTATCATATCCCGCGCCGCAATATCAGCCGCGACGCTCTCCATGCCGGCTTTTACAGTTTCAAGCGCGGCAAGCTGCGCGTTTTTTACAAGATTATAAACTTCAAGCATTTTATCGCTCGGATTGCCTATGCAGACAGTGCGCGTCATATCCGAGCAGTACCCGTTAATTTTCGCGCCGAAATCAAGAGTTAAAAAGCCTTTTGACAGCTTGATATGTTCAGGTTCGCCGTGCGGGCGTGAAGATTTGCTCCCGGAAACGGCAATCGTATCAAAAGCTATGCCGTCCGCGCCGTTTTTCTTCATGTAATATTCAAGTTCCGCCGCAATATCCGTTTCTGTAAGCGCGCTTATATTATCGTCTATAAAATTTAAAATATAAGCGAACGCCTTGTCCGTAATACTTTGAGCTTCAGCGATATTTTCAATCTCCGTCAAATCTTTAACCTGACGCATTTTTTCAATTAAGCCGTCGCTTTCAACAAGCTCAAAGCCCTCGAACAAATCGTCAAAATATTTTTTGTTTCTCAGCGAGATATAATTTTCTTCGTACATAATATTTTTAATATTTTCTTTTTCAATCAGCTCTTTATAAAATTTTTTCGGTTCTTCCTTCGGGTACAGCTCGACCGCAGAATAAATACCGCCGATATTTTTTTTCGCGAATTCTATGTATCTCGTATCTGTAAAAAAACGCGTATTTTCAAGCGTCATCAGAATATGCCCGCTTGAAGCCGCAA
>Ga0099364_10003191_pt1 | contig 25600 bp, 21 predicted proteins | sample TergutTh196P3_FD_73070 | JGI IMG/M metagenome (GOLD analysis project Ga0099364, IMG submission 73070) | Microcerotermes parvus P3 segment gut microbial communities from Pointe-Noire, Republic of the Congo - Th196 P3 | ecosystem: Host-associated > Arthropoda: Insects > Digestive system > Gut ...
TACGGCTTATTGGAAAAGAGCAGATTGGATCGGGGCTGGTCACCGTCATGGTACGGGGCGATACCGGCGCTGTTAAAGCCGCTGTCGATGCAGGCGCATCTGCTGCCAAGGCTGTAGGAGAACTCTATGGTCTGCATATTATTCCCGCTCCCCATGACGATGTGGAAGGAATATTGCCCAAATAGGCAGGAAAGTGAAAATAGCCAAGGTTGTTGGAAACCTCGTCTCTACCATTAAAGATAAAAGCTTTAACGGCTATAAGCTTATGATTGTGGAATACCTTAATCCCGATGGGACCCCAGACGGCAAGCGCCAGATTGCCTTTGATGCAGCCCATGCTGGAATAGGAGACATAGTCCTGGTAAATATAGACGGCGGAGCTGCCAATATGTTTACCGATGACAAAGACCTTATTGCAGACCTGACAATCTGCGGGGTTTTGGACAGTTTTACCATAAATGGTCATCAAACCATAATTTCCCATGGTAAACCTTAGCCGGAGCATATTAATGAATTATAATCAATCGTCGTATGGCAAGGGCATTCATTCTGCAGTACCGGGTAAACTTGAACATTCCCTGCTTGATCCGGGAATGAGCCGTGAAAAGATTATTAAGGAATGTACTCTTGCGGCAGAATATGGCCTGGCCAATGTAGTGGTTTCTCCTTATTATGTTAAGTGTGCTGCAGATATTTTGCGAAGAAGCGGCACGGTAGTATGTTCTGTGGCAGGTTTTCCCCACGGAGCTGCTTCGCAAACTGCAAAAAGTGCAGAATTACGGGAATGTATACGCCGCGGCGCTAAGGAAATGGATGTCACTGTTAATATTCTTGCAGTAAAAAGCGGTGAAATTGACACAGCCCGGCGGGAACTGCAGGAAATGCTTCAAATAGCCCGTGGTAATTGTCTAATAAAGGCAATCTATGAACAATCCCTGTATACAGACGAAGAAAAAACGGCTGTTCTTGTCATGATCCGGGACTGCGGCTGCGATTTTGTTAAAATTTCCAATGCACTAAGCGGCGGCAAGGCAGAGGAAAAGGATGTTTTATTTGTCCGAAGCATAGTAGGAAGCAAAGTCGGCATTAAAATAGACGGCGGAGTTAAAACCCTGGCACGTACTCTGGAAATCCTGGGGGCAGGGGCCGACCGTATAGGCATGTCCGCCACCATTGCTGTGGCAAAGGAAGCTATTGAACAAATTGACATTCACAGTTATGATAAAAGGAACAAATACGGAGTTGTTACATGGGTATAATAGGCACATTACTATTGGCAGTTTTTATCATAATTGCGATCTTATTGATCCTACTGGTATTAATCCAAAACGAAGAAGGCGACGGTCTGGGCGGCATATTTGCCGGCGGCAGCGCCTCTGCATTTGGTTCCCGTTCGGGGAATATCCTTACCAAGACAACTTCTATATTGGGAGCATTGTTTTTAATCCTAAGCCTTGGTATGGCCATGCTTAACCGTGATACGGACATTTCCGGGGTTGAAGCAGCAGGCCTGGAACAGCTGGGCGAACAGGAAAGCGACTGGTTCTGGGAATCCGAAACTAATGTAGATACCACCCCCCAAAGCGACTGGTTCTGGGATCCCAATGCCGACGAGGCTGATGCAGTCCCCATACCGGTCCCGGAAACAGGCGATACAGCAATTCAGGAATGAGCTTCTGGCAGATACTTCCAGTAACGGCGGGGCATAAACTGCTTCTGTAATTGGGGGTTTGACCTGCTTTCGTTATTAATGGAATTATGATAGTTTTTCCATAACTTTTCCCATTCGTCGGACATTTCCCCTTTTTTTTCCACCCTGGACATATATTGCAATACAGGTTTATTGCCCTCTTCGCTATACAAGATATAACTACGCCTTTCGTCGATTATAGCCCAGGATATATTTCCAAAACGTTTCCAAAAATGATTGGCAAGCAGGGGAAGAATAAAGTGATCGGGAGTACAGCGGGCTATATACCATTCCCCTGGCAGGCCGGTAGTTGTTTTAAAATCCGGTATTTCTCCAGGGGCAGGTTCCGGTGAAAAACGAAGCAAGCCGCGCATCCGGTCAAATTCATGCATAACCTTCCAGGCAGCATTAAAAACTAATGCTGCATCAGGATCAAGCCTGTCGGAGGCTATGGCAGGGTTTTGTAATACTTTTTGTAAAAAACACAGTATTGCCGTTAAGGGAGGCCGGACAGATTTGTGTTCAGAATATCCATAATGGAGGGCATGCCATGTTTCATCGCATGCTTTTTTTGATATACTATTTAGCTTTTTCAAAAGATCGAATATTGCCGAATAAGAACTTTTTTCTTTTTGATATTCTTCGCTATTTTTATCTTCGTTAAACAGTTCCATATAAAATAATTCCGAATAAGCGCTAAAAGTTAAAAAGCGGCAGCTGAAGACCATCATCGCCGTTTGTTAGTATGCGCCGCAGACGTTTTGGATTATCAAGCATTTTTGTACCTGTTTCAAGAAATATGCCCCCAAGGGTAACAAAATACCGTGCCCGTTTAAATACCACTCCCAGCCTTCTTAGACCGTCAAAACTAATAGTCCGGGAACGGCGTATTTCTATAATCCTGCGGGCGCTCTGCGCTCCTATGCCGGGAACACGGAGCAATTCTTCGTAAGAAGCCCGTTTTACTTCTACGGGGAATTGGTCAAGATGCTGTAATGCCCAGGCAGTTTTTGGGTCCAGAAATGGATCAAGATAAGGCTGTTCTATATTTAAAATTTCTTCTGCCTTAAAATGATAAAAACGCATAAGCCAGTCCGCCTGGTACAGCCTGTGTTCCCGTACAAGAAGCTGCCGCGGCGATATTCCCAAGCTGCTTTCCCAGCTTATTGTGTCAGATGCAGTAAACAATTCACCGCCTTTATCCGGTTCACTATTGCTTGCAAAAGGAGGCAGTGATCCAACGGGCGTATATGCAGAATAATATACCCTGCGAAGAGAATATTTATTATAAAGCGCACCGGATAAATTAATTATAGTATGATCATCTTCGCCGCTTGCGCCCACAACCAGCTGGGTGCTTTGACCTGCCGGAGCAAATACCTCAGCAGACTTTAATTTATGCCGCCTATCTTCTTCAGCTTCTCCTGCTGCATGTTTTATTTCGTTCATAACACCGAATATTTGCTTACCGGATTTTTGCGGAGCCAACTGCGAAAGACTTTTTTCGGTAGGAAGCTCAATATTGGCACTTAGTCTGTCAACCCAAAGCCCCGCTTGGCGTATAAGCCTTTCCCCGCAGCCGGGGATGACTTTTAGATGAATATATCCGTTAAATCCCGATTCAATGCGGAGTTTTTTTACCACAGAAATAAGCTTATCCATTACAATATCCGGATCCGAAAATATCCCCGAAGATAAAAACAACCCTTCTATATAATTACGCCGGTAAAATTCGACAGTAATTTTTACAAGTTCGTCTGTAGTAAAAGAAGTACGCAGAGTATCGGCAGAGGCCCGGTTTGCACAGTATGCACAGTCAAAGCGGCATGCATTGGAATAAAGCACTTTTAGAAGACTGACACAGCGGCCGTCTGCTGTCCAGGAATGGCAGACACCTGCAGGTACATTTGTCCCAAATTTCCCGCTCCTGCCCTGCTTTGCCGGACTGCTGTTTCCGCCGGACTTGCCGGAATTGCCGCTGCCCGAAGATGCACATGAAGCATCGTATTTTGCTGCTCCTGCAAGTATAGTTAGCTTTTCTCCCAAATCTAGCATGATAGTACTATACAACAGTATAGGAATTAATGCAAGGACTTTTTGTATACAGAATAAAACGTTATAGTAAAGCATGGACAAGCACTTTAAACCCTGGCCATCTCTGGAAGCCCATGCAAAACAACATACTTCAGCGCAATTTCCCGGTCTTTTTTATTATGATTATAAGCCGGAAGCCGCAGCAGGATCCGGCAAACCGGCGATCATCCTTATTCACGGCCTTGGGGATGAGGCAGATACCTGGCGTCATATTATCCCCCTGTTAGGGACAGCCGGCTATAGAACCCTTGCCCTGGATTTACCGGGCTTTGGACGTTCTGTTTATTCCCGATCTTCCAGTATTGGCCGGCACAGCGATGCAGTATTGGAACTAATGGAAAGTCTCTCTGCAACAACAAGCGAAATAGTCCTTGTAGGCTCTTCCATGGGAGCGGTAAGTGCAGAAGCTGCAGCTCTAAAATACCGGAACATGACCTCCAAAAAAAATATCACCATAAAGAGCATTATTTTAATAGGCGGATGCATCCCAATAAAAGCTTCTGTTTCTCCAAGCCTCCTTGCCATGACTATCCCCTTTCTTGGCAGCAAATGGTATAGATCATACAGGGATAAACCCCAAGCTGCCTGGGAATCGCTCTTTCCCTACTATAAAGATATCCACAGCCTAAGTAAAAACGATCAGGAATTTTTACAAGAGCGGGTAATGGACAGGGTAAAGTGTCTCTCCCAGGAACGGGCCTACTTTTCAACACTTAGGAGTTTACTCTTCCAGGGTCTGCGCAGTTCGTATTACAGCGATATTGGCAGCTGGCCGGGTAAAGTATCCCTAATCTGGGGCGAAAACGATGTTTTATTTCCTCCGGCATCTGCCGAATCGTTTATTAAGCTGCGCAAAGACACAAACACAGATTTTACCCTTATCTCCGGCGCAGGACACCTTCCCCATCAGGAAAAACCAGACGAAACAGCAAAGGCGATATTGGCTTTTTTACAAGGTTTATAAATCCAGCAATTAACGCTATACTTATACAATGATACTTGCATGCGGCGAAGCGCTGGTTGACATGGTGCCGGGAATTGAAGCGGAAAATCCCGATACATATATTCCCTGTCCCGGCGGCAGTCCCTACAATACGGCAATTGCAATTGGACGTATTTTAGGAACAAAAAACGGCCTTTGTAGGACTGCATTTTTATCCAGGCTTTCTGTAGATTTTTTCGGCGAAGCTCTTGTCCGCTGCCTGGAAGACAATAATGTATCTGTAGAGTTAATTACCCGATCGGACGAAAACACCACATTGGCCTTTGTAAAGCTGGAAGAAGGAAAAGAACCAGCCTATATCTTTTATACAGAACGAACAGCGGACCGCTGTCTTGTTCCGGAAAATATTCCTGCTGTTTTACCGGAAAGAATTAACTGTATACTTTTTGGCTCCATATCCCTGCTTATGGAACCATCTGCTTCGAGCATCGAAAATCTTATTTTTAGGGAAAGCAAGAGGGAAGAAATAGTTATATCCCTCGATCCCAATGTCAGGTCCATTATGATAAAAAATCATGCCGCATATCTGGACCGTTTTGAAAACTGGGTTCGTTCTTCTTCCATTGTTAAAATTTCTTCTGTAGATATAGACTTTATTTATCCCGGTTTTTCTGTTAATACAGCGGCAGAAAAACTCCTTGGTATGGGTCCCCGTCTTGTAATAATAACTCTGGGAGCAGAAGGCGCCATGGCAGCTATTAACAGGAACGGAATTATTAAGTATGTTGACTCCCCGGCATATAAGCTAAATATTGCCGATACCATAGGTGCAGGAGATACATTTCATGGAGCATTTCTTGCCTGGCTGGAAGATAACAAGTGTATGTCACGCAGTGCTCTTGCAGAATTAAATGAAAATGAAATTCGCCAGGCTTTAATTTTTGCCAACAAGGCAGCAGCCATTGTATGTTCCCGTAAGGGAGCAGATCCGCCAAGTTTAGAAGAAATACAAGGATTCTAGGATACTGTGGACTTCTAGCCCTGCCGTATGTACAGGGGCAGGGAAGCAATTTCCTTGTCATCTATAAATAAAACAAAGTTTACTACTCCGCTGCTTTGAAAATGCAGGTTAGAGATCGTAAAAACCAGATGGGAAACAGCGCTTGCATTTCCCGCTCCTTTAACATCCACAGTTCCGGTAACAGGTTCTATATTTATCTCTCCGTTCAAGTCGCGGGCTTCTATACGAAAATTATGGCTGGAAAATTCCCATAGATCAAAACGTAAACGAATTACTACAGAAAGCTGGGGATGTATACAGGGAAAATTCCGGGAGATAAGCGTATCAAAGGTACCCACTATGGTTAATTTTCCCCCGCTTTCCTGGGCAAAATCACAAAAGGTAAACAATTCAGCTTTCATAATTAGTTGGTATCCCCGCTGTTTGTTTCCGGTGTCCTATTTACCTGCATTGTTTCATCGGAATTATAAAGTATTACAGTATTCCGTCCGGCTTTCTTGGCAGAATAAAGGGCAGAATCGGCATTATTAATTAATTTTTGAACATAATCCTTTTCTTTTGAATTTTCCGAATCGCTCCCGGTAATACCAAAACTCGCTGTAATAGAAATATGCCCGTTCTTTAAAAGCACCGGTTTTTCGGCAAGGCTTTTACGCAGTCTGTCTGCTACTCCCATACCTGTTTGTTCATCAGCACCAAAAAAGAAAAAAACAAATTCTTCGCCGCCATACCTGCCCATAAAATCATGTCTGCGCAGTCCTGCTTCCAGGGTTTTGACTGCATGGCGCAGGGCTTCGTCTCCGGCAAGGTGTCCGTGGGTATCGTTAAAATCCTTAAAATAATCCAAATCCATCATTGCCAGACAGCATGGTGTTGATCGATGCGATGCATGAGCCAATTCAACCCCTGCCAATTCAATAAACGATCTACGGTTTAGAATGCCGGTTAATGGGTCATGACTGGCTAAAAATTTAAACCGAGCTTCGCTTTCTTTTAGGGTTTTTTCCTTATCCTGTAGTTCTGCAAGGCTCCGGCTTAATCTAAGAACCATATTATTAAATGCTGTGGAAAATTCTCCCATAAAAACAACTTTCTGGGTAAAATCTCCTTTTTCGATCATTTGAACCTGCCAAATCAAATGGCGCAGGTGGGCCTGTAGTGCCTTTAATCCGCCGGGGATTATTCCCCTTACAGTAATGGGAAGAGAGAAATCCCCTGCAGAAAAAGCAGTGGTAATTTCCCGTATTGCTTTTAGTTCTTCATGAATTTGCCGGAGCAGAGGTTCTTCGGCCAGTTCTTCCGACAGTTCAGGACATCGTCCATCACGCAGAAGTTTTCGGACATGCTCCAGGTATTCTTTGGACTTATCCATTTATTTAGGCTATTTTTGCCTCAAAACGGCAGGTGCGTTCACCGGTACACCAGCAGTCAATTTCATTTACATTAAATCCTTTTCCGCTGAATGATTCCAAAATTCCCTTGATAAAGCCTTCGTCATATACGCAAATTACATCCGAAGTATCGGGCATACCGGAACAATCCAGGTCTTCGGCAACAGTAAAGATAAAATGGGAATTATCATCTGTCACAGATTCTACCCGGAAAATGCCAATGCCAAATGAACTAAAAGCATCCTGTATTTTTGTAACAAGAGTAGTTAAATCCTTGGCATCGCTCAAAAACTTGTCATAAAAAGCCTTACCGGCAATGACGCCTGCATCACGAAATAACTGATCTGCTGTTTCGGTGCCGTATTTTTGTTCCAGTATATCACGAAGGGTAAACTGAAACAGCCTGTAAACTTCAATCCTTGTGTTAGGTCCCAGTCCGGGTCGGGCGGCTTCCAAATCAACACCAATTGTTTCGTCCCAACTAAATTGGTATTTTCGCTGATTCTCCATAGTGCTTCCTTTGTACTTCCTAGATTTGCTCTCCAAGAAGTTAGATTTTTCTTATAAAGAGTATATACTATTAATTACGATACTAGCAATACTAGCTGTTTATCGGGAGGAATTGTGGCGGATTTTGTCCACCTTCATGTCCATTCTGACAACTCCATTCAGGATGCCGCTGTTTCGGTAATGGCTTTGGCCGACAGGGCCGAAGAATTCGGCATGGAATACCTGGCATTAACTGATCATGGCAATATGTTCGGAGCTATGGAGTTTATTAATGCTTGCAGAGAAACAATAGATTCCCAGGGGAAGCTGCAAAGCAGAAAAAACCCCATCAAGCCCATTTTAGGCTGCGAAATGTATGTCGCACCTGGTTCCCGGCATATTAAGACCAGTTCCGAAAGTGAAAATATTTACTATCATTTGGTATTACTGGCTTCTAACTGGGAAGGGTACTGTAATCTGATAAAACTCTGTTCATTTGCCTATACAGAAGGCTTTTATTACCGTCCCCGTGTCGATGATGAACTTTTAGCCCGTTACCATGGGGGGCTAATTGCCCTTTCTGCCTGTATTTCCGGAGAAATACCCCGGCTTATCCAGGCAGGAAAAATCGAAGCAGCGGAAAAAAAAGCCCTTTTTTACCGTGACCTTTTTGGTGCTGATTCACAGGGTTATCCCAACTTTTACCTTGAAATCCAAAGCCACGATATTCCTGCCGGATCGCTTCGGGGGACTAATCTTTCGGAAAAAGAAGTATACCAGGGAATTATAGACATTTCACAGCATACCGGAATACCGCTTGCCGCTACCAACGATATTCATTACCTAAAGCAGGAAGATGCTGTTGCACACGATGTTCTGCTTTGTATAGGCCAGCAAAAACCGCGTACAGAAGAAAAGCGAAAAAAGTATTCCGGGGACAAGTATTATTTTACAAGTGCCCAGGAAATGTCCGCCCTTTTTCCCGATCAAGCCCAGGCCCTGGAAAATACCGTTTTTATTGCCCGGCGCTGCACCAATGAATTTATACATATCAATAAGGAAAACAGGCAGCTTGAATACCGTTTTCCAAAAGTAGATGCCGGAGATATGCCCAATTATCTGCCGGACTTTGAAATCCCCGGTGATTTTGAAAATGCCGATAGCTACCTCCGGCATTTATCGGAAATTGGCTTAAACAAGCGCTATAGCCTCGAAAAAGAACAAGCTGAACAAGCTGAACAAGCTGAACAAGCTGATACAAAGACAGAAGATATAACTAAATGGGAAGAAATACAAAAACGCGCTGCCTATGAACTGGACATAATAATCCAGACTGGTTTTACCGGATATTTTCTTATCGTGGCCGACTTTATTAACTGGGCAAAGGATAGAGGCATAGCCGTTGGGCCGGGCAGGGGTTCCGGTGCCGGTTCCATTGTGGCTTATGCCCTGCGTATCACTGATATTGATCCCCTTAAATACGGCCTTCTTTTTGAACGCTTCCTTAACATTAGCCGAATATCCATGCCGGATTTTGATATAGATTTTTGCACAGAAAGACGGGGAGAAGTTTTTACTTATGTAAGCGAAAAATACGGCAGGGACCGGGTAGCCCAGATTATTACCTTTGCAACCCTTAAAGCCAAACAGGTTATTAAGGATGTAGCCAGAGTCCTTTCGATAAGCATTCCGGAATCCGATGCCATTACCAAGTTAATCCGCACCAGTCAATCAGGCCAGGAAGTAAACCTGGCAAGTGCATTTGCAGAAGAACCAAAACTGCAGGAACTGGAGGAAGACCCCCATTATACAGAGCTATTTAGCCTGGCACGTAAACTCGAAGGCTTAAAACGCCACTGCAGCATACATGCCGCTGGACTGGTTATCGGCAAGGGAGACCTAAGCGATTATGTTCCGCTCTACCGGGATCCAAAAACAGGAAAAATTTCTACCCAGTATTCCATGATCGATCTGGAAAACTGCGGTTTGGTAAAGATGGATATTCTGGGCTTAAAAAGCCTGGATCTTCTGAACAATGCAGAAGAACTGGTCCGCCGAAAAGGACCCGAATATAAAGATTTTAATCTTACTACTATTAACGAAGACGACCCTGCTGCTTTTGCTATGTTAAGCGAAGGAAAAAGCCATGGCATGTTCCAGTTTGAATCGGAAGGTATGCAAAATGTCCTTCGCCAGGCCAAGCCGGGAAAGATCGAAGACCTTATTGCCATTCTTGCACTGTACCGCCCCGGCCCCATGCAGAATATACCCCAGTACATTGAATCAAAAAACGGCAAAAGAAAAATCAGCTATCCCCATCCCAGCCTGGAAGAAGCGCTTAAGGAAACCTACGGTGTTATTGTATACCAGGAACAGGTAATGCAGGTTGCCCGGATCATTGCCGGGTATTCCATGGGACAGGCAGATCTTTTACGCCGGGCCATGGGAAAGAAAAAAAGAGAAATTATTCAAAAGGAAAAAATTCCCTTTCTGGCAGGATCTGTAAAACAAGGCTTTACCGAAGCCGAAGCAAGCGTTATTTATGATATTTTGGTTCCCTTTGGAGATTATGGTTTTAATAAAAGCCATGCAGCTGGTTATGCCATATTGGCCTACCAAACTGCATATCTAAAGGCAAATTTTCCCATAGAATTTATGGCAGCTAAACTTTCCAACGAAATAAAAAATTCCAGCAAGCTTTCCGAATGTATTAATGAAGCGCAGTTAATGGGTCTTAATGTTGTGCCTCCGGATATTAACAGATCGGATAAAATTTTTATTGTTGTAGAAGGAAATATTGTTTTTGGGTTTTTGGGAATAAATGGAATTGGCTCGGGACCCGCAGACGAGATAATCGAAAAACGAAACGATGGACCCTATACAGGCTTTATGGATTTTCTTGAACGGGTTACCCTGCAGAGCAATCAACAAAACCAAAATATTGTCAGCCGCAAGGTAATAGAACTTTTAATAAAAACCGGCGCATTCGACAGCTTTGGCATTAATCGCCCTACCCTGCTTGACAATATGGAAGCAGCCATTGAATATGTCCAGAAAAGAAAGAACGAAGGCAAGTTCGGCCAGGTAAATCTTTTTGAAGATGCCGGCGAACAGGCTTTTCCGGATTTTGAACTTACCCCGAAACCCGAAATGGACAGGGCAGTGCAGCTTAGTATAGAAAAAGAACTAATTGGCTTTTATTTTTCCGGGCATCCTCTGGACAATTACAAAGAACAATGGAAACAATATGTTACATTGGATCTGTCAGATTTGGACAATGCCGTACCCGGAAATTATACTCTTATTGGTATTTTAAAATCCATTAAACCCCATACCGATAAAACCGGCGGTAGTATGGCCTTTGGAAGTCTGGAAGATTACAGGGGCGAAATAGATCTGGCCTTCTTCGGCGAAATATGGGAGGCATACCGGGAAAAATTAAAAGAAGAAGATATTATTGCCGTTAGGGGCAGAGCAGATCATCGGCGGGGCAAGTTCAGCCTCCAGGTAAGTGCCGTCTTAAACTCTAGTGAGCTTAAGGAAGGGAAAATTGCCGAGCTTTCAACAAACCCAGTAAATAACTATACAGTAAAAAACCTTGATGCTCTGGATAAATATAAAGAAGTCTGGCAGCAAAACACAAATATAGACCTGTCTTCTATTGAGTTGATCCGGGAGAAAACAGCTGCAGGAGAAAGCTGTGTTTTGGTTGGAATACTTAACAGGCTTCGTATCCATATTACAAAAAATTCCCAGAAAGAAATGTCTTATGGTACCCTGGAAGATTACCGGGGCCGCATAGACCTGGTATTTTTTCCACGCTGCTGGGAACTTAACAAAGACAAACTACTCGAAAACACATGCATTGCCATAAAAGGAAAACTCGAACTGTCCGGAGACAAACCCGCAGTCCAGGTCAGTTCTCTTCTGGATTTGGGAAAAATGAGGCGTTCTTTAAAAAACACAATACAAGTTTCTCAAATTACAGCAGAAACTGCTATTTTGCAGGAAGTGCATATACGGCTGCATAATAGCGCAGTCCAAAATGAACAGGAACTTCTTCCCTTGCGGGATTTTCTAATTAATAATCCCGGACCGTCTCCGGTATTTATTCATATACATACAAAAATAATTCAAGCCGCCGTAAACATTGCATTAAATACCGAACAGCTTGCTGTTTTAAAAAATAATCCAATTGTGGCGGAAGTGTGGGTAGCCTAATGAGTTATATACTAAGCGTGCTTGCAGGAATAGTTAATGTTTACATAATCCTAATTTTTATCCGTATCATCCTTACATGGTTTCCCGGAGCAAGTTTTGGAAAGCCCTATTATATTTTATGCAGTATCTGCGATCCCTATCTTAACTGGTTCCGCCGTTTCCGCCTCTTTCCGAACAGTCCCATAAGCTTTACACCGCTGCTTGCCATAGCGGTTCTTTCCATTGTACATAGAATACTGCTTTCCTGGGGAACTCTTGGAAGGATCAGTATAAACATTGTTTTGGTAATGATCCTTGGCGCCATAGGATCCATTGTTACGTGGATACTGGGATTTTTTATAATCATCCTTATCCTTAGGATGATTGCCTTTTTATTTAATTCCAATATTTATTCTCCATTCTGGCGTCTGGTTGATTTTATTGCACAGCCCTTAATGTACAATATCAGCCGGATTTTCTTTCCAAACCGTATTGTCTCTTATCTTTTTAGAATTGTTTTTAGTATTTTTATACTGTTGCTTTTGGGAACCATAATCTGGTTTATCGTACAGATTGGTTCGGGACTCTTAATGCGGCTGCCTATATAATGCCTGTAAAATACGATGTATATAAGAGAACTTAAGCATCCGCTTAGCGAATTACGGGGAATAGGACCCGCAATACAAAGAACCTTAAATAATGCAGGAATACAAAGTATAGCATCCCTGTTAACCCGTTATCCCAGAGATTGGGAAGACAGAAGCCGCAGCGTACCCCTAAAGGACTGGACCTGGGGACCGGTATGCACCACAGCAAAAGTTATAGCCCACGACTGGTTTGGCTTTGGTGCAATGAAAACCCTAAAAATCCATATAGAAGATACAAGTGCCAAAGCAGTGTTGGTTTGTTTTAATAGATCATTTTTACAAAAGCAGCTTCCTGTAGGAAAGGAGATCCGTATTTGGGGCAGGTTTTATTATAAGTTCGGAGAACTTCAATCAACATCATTCGAAACAGAAAACCCTGCCGCATACAAAGCAGCAATACTCCCCGTATATCCGCTTACAAAAGACCTAAGCCAAAGCCTGCTCCGCCGTCTAATGCAGCAAGCCCTGGAACAATACAGAGCAAAACTGGAAGACGAAATACCCCATAGCGTCATACAAAAGGAAAAACTTCTTTCAAAAGGAGAGGCGATACAGGCCATACATTTCCCAGCTTCCATGGAAATGCTGCATAAAGCAAAAAACACTTTGATATACGAAGAACTTTTTTATTTGGAAGTAATGGTAGGACAGCGCTCTATGGATCGCAAGAGGGGGGAAGTCTCCCCCCTGCCTCCATCAGCTTTGTCAGCTTTACAAAACCGCTTAATTGAACGGCTCCCCTTCACTCTTACCCCCGGTCAGAAAAAGTCAATAGAGGAAATAAATGCCGATATGGACAGCCCCTGGCCTCTGGCACGCCTGCTTCAGGGAGATGTGGGTTCCGGAAAAACCCTGGTAGCATTTCTTGCTGCGCTTAAAGCGCTAGATCAAGGAGGCCAGGCTGCAATTATGGCCCCAACCGAACTATTGGCCCGGCAGCATGCCGATAATGCCGGCCGCCTCCTTGAACCCCTTGGGGTACGGCCGGCCTACCTTACAGGAAATGTAAAATATTCGGGCAGAATACAGCTATTAAAAAACCTAACAGCCGGCGAAATCGACATAGTAATAGGAACCCATGCGCTTTTTTCCAAAGATGTGATCTACCGGAATCTGCGTCTTGTGGTCATAGATGAACAGCATCGTTTTGGCGTAACACAGCGTCAGGCAATCGTTGCTAAAGGTTTGGCGTCCCTGGAAAATCCCGGTATCCCTGATTTGCTTATGATGAGCGCTACTCCCATACCCCGTACTCTTGCCCTAACCGTTTTCGGCGATATGGATATTTCTATAATCAGCGATATGCCGCCGGGACGCAAACCAGTTAAAACCCATCTAGCCAAAGAATCCAATGCAGAAAAAGTTTATGATTTTGTACGCAAGGAACTGGAAAAAGGCCGCCAGGTTTACTTTGTATTCCCTCTTATTGGGGACAACAGCGAAATTGACACCGACAGCAGTCCGGAAGAAGGTGCAGATCTAAAAGATGCTGTCTCCATGGCCGAAAAACTAAACAAAACTATTTTTCCCAAATATACAACTGCCCTTATTCATTCAAAAATTGATGAAGAAGAAAAACGTAAAACCATGGAAGATTTTCGTGCCGGAAAAATCAGCATACTTGCAGCCACCAGCGTAGTAGAAGTAGGAGTAGATGTACCCAATGCCTCCTGTATGGTAATTCACCATGCAGAACGATTTGGCTTATCCGCCCTGCACCAGCTTAGGGGCCGGGTAGGCCGGGGAGAGGATCAGGCCTATTGTTTTTTAATCTATTCGGATCAGGAAATCCCCCCCGGTATAAACCCCGAAGATCTAAGCGAAGAAGAACGAAGCCGCGAAGGCAAGCGGCTTATGGTAATGCTGGAAAACTCCGATGGATTTGTCATTGCAGAAAAAGACCTGGTTTTCCGCGGTCCCGGTCAAATAGCCGGTCTTGAACAATCCGGCTATTTAAAACTTGGCATAGCAGACCCAATCCGTGATTCAGAAGTCCTGCTCCGAGCCCGCTCCCATGCCTTTGCCATACTGGAAAAAGACCCGGACTTCCTCCTCCCCGAACACCGCTGTATAAACGAAGTACTGGAACGCGCAGCACCCTTTGCTGAAGTGGGACTGTAAGAAAACAATTAAGCAAGTCTCTTTTATCAATCTTCTATTCCCTGCAAAAGCATTGTGAATATAAAAGCTACAGTCAACCCCACTGCAATAGTAAACCCAAAAATATTAACCGGTGTAAAGCTGCTAAAAGTTAAAATACCGAATGATAGGCAGGTAGTAAAAAAAGATAAAAACACCGCAAAACGCACAATTTTTTTATTATTTCTGTTTTTACTCCCAGACATGAAAATAATAAAATCAGCTCCCAAGCCAAAAACCAAAACAAGAGCAGAAATGGGTAAAAACCCCAAAGGTATCTTTTTGACTGCCAGGACAGCCAAAACAGCAAGTATTCCCAAAACAGGAGTTATGCAAATTTTAATACTATCTTTCAAAGGATAAACAATTAAAATTATTCCAGCAATAATAAAATAAGCTATAAAAAATAACAACACCATAGTCCTTGTAAGGATATCTAAATCACGGTTTATATCTTCTTCTTTATTGATTAAATGCACAAAATCATGTTCATCTGCAATGGTTTTAAATATACCTGAATCTTTAATATGAAAAGGAAACACACAAGAATAATAATACCCGTTTATTTCACCTATCCAAAGATTTGAAACTTCCGCCCAGGACATTATATCTTCGGGATAGAAATAATTTTCTCCGGCATCGAATTCTGCATAAAACATTTCTTCATATTCCGGCGGGAATCCAAGGTTTTCATACTGCAGGCCAGCTAGAGGCAATAGAGCACTCATGGCTTTATAGGTTCTTTTTTGTTTTTCTAACGAAGGGACAAACATCGAAGTTCCCAGGAATGAATTTAGATTTCCTCTAGCTATTTCTTCTTCCAGCTTTAGGGTAAGCTGCTCTTCATTCTTTAAAGTTTCTTCGGCACTAGCGCCCGAAACTATAAAATAAAAGGGGGAAGAGCCATGATCCAGAACCATAGCTGCCTGTTTTTCTGACTCCTCAAGGAAAGGCGACATTGTATAAAGAGAATTTAAATCAGTATTTATTTTTAAACCATGGGGATTAAAGTAAAGAATAATAATACATATTACTGCCAAAATCGAAACAAAAATTATTCTAAATACTGGAGGTATAGAAATTTTTTTTCCTTTTAGAAATCCAAACTGCAGAAATCTAAGCTGCCTTTTACGTTCGTCAGGCAGCTTCAACAGCGGATAAATGCAGTAGGCAGTAAGAAAAGAACTAATAAGCCCTACCATTGTAAAAACTGAAAATTGCTTAAAAATGGGGAAAGGTGTAAAAAGAATAGAAAAAAAACAAATTGTAGTAGATACAAAACACATTATCAAGCTCTTTGAAATAAAAGAACGAATTTCATATCCGTTTTTTAATGCAGTATTTCCTTTCCACGAAATAAAGAAATGAATAGAATAATCTATGCATATTCCTATCAATGTTGTGCCAAAAATAAATGTGAAAACATGAATTGTTCTAAATAATAAAAAAACGGCAGTTGTTGACATTACCAAAGAGATTAAAACATCCATTATTGATAAAATAATAGGAATGGGAGAACGGAAAATAATAAAAAGAAGCAAGAGGATAAAAGATAGTGCAATAGTACTGAGAATAGCGATTTCTTTTTGTGCGCTGGAAGCACTTTCGTAACTGTGAAAAGGAAATCCGGAAAAATACAATTCAAATTCCGGATCGGTTTCTTTAATCAATGTTGCTGCGTAATAAATTTCACCGATAATACTGTCAGCAATATTATTAACAGAAACCGCCTGAGAAGAAAGTGTCATACGAAGAATAACATACCAAATCCCATCCTTTTGGACAGACAGAACATCTTCTTTAATGCCAAGGTTCCCGCTTGCAAGCAAAGACGATGAAAGAAATTCTTTCATTCGTCTTTCTGTTAGAAGAAAAGGATCTATGTTGATATTATCAAGTGGAATATAGTTAAATGCTCCATAAACCGAAACCAGAGCATCCATAGCAATTTCCTCAGCATTGCCCGATTCAAGCAATTCAATAGTGTTTTTCCCGGCAATAACAAAACGGTATTTAATAAAATACTCAGCAATTTCTGCTATAGCATGAGTATCAAAAAGAAGAGAGGCACTGTCAACCTCTGCAGCATCTTTAAATTCATTATAAAAAGAAATAGCTGTATTTTTAGCTTTTTCAAAAACGGGAGATGCAAAAAGTATAACTGTTTCACGACCGTTTTTTTCTGCAAGAATATTGTCCGCTTTGGCAATATTTGACATGTCTCTCTGCGGAAGCAAATCCAAAAGCTGGGTGCTTAAACTTAAGGGGGGTGCAAAAAACAATGATAAACCCAAAATGGCCGGGAGGCCCAAATGTATAATAAACCAAAGCTTTAGGAAGATATTATGCTTCCTTTGAAGTATTAAATTATGGAATTGAAAAAAAAGTTCTTTCATGATTAGTAAGCGCTGTCGGATAACTGTGGTTTGACAATGTATATGTAATGACATCGCCATTTTGTTCAAATATCCGGATAGATCGTATTGCGGAATCACCACTCAATGTTATCTTCACGACAAAAGAAGCAATAATTCTGTCACGCGGCAAAAGCCCTATATTCCAATTGGAAACACTACCTAAAAAGTAAACATCAAAGTTTCTCAAAAGCCCCTGACTCTGACCGGAAAATACCGAGCTTATGACATCAGCCATCTGTCTAAAGGTTTCGTTCCCTTGAGAGCTTATAACAGATATTCGCCCGTCCGGTCTTGACTGCGCAATAAAATCTTTTGCCAATACCATTGTAGAGGGAAAAGGCTGCAATGTTTCCCAAACCATACCTTGTTCTGCTGAAATTATAAAAGTACCGGAAGACATAAGCGATCTATCAAAGCGGTTCAAGTATTTTTCCTGTACAAAATTTCCTTTGACAATGGGTTTTTCTGCAAGATTTGCACAGGTTGCATTGAATGTAATCATCGTTTGTGGCACTAGCGGATAACGGTAAACATCTTCATTTGCCCATACCGCAGAAAGTACAAAAAATAAATATAGAAACAATTTTTTACTATTTCTAGTTCTATTCATTGAAAATCTCCTTCCAGAGTATAAGTGTATCCTCGCAAATGATTTTCCAGTCTAACAGTATTCTCCGTTTTTATAATCTCGATTATAATTTCATTCCCGCTTAAAATACGACGTCTACCGTCCTGAATTTCCAAAACAAGGCCCCCGTCTTCCAGTGACTTGTCCAGCAGAAATGGATCATAGAAGCAAAGCTGAAAATCAGATATAATATATTCCGGTTTAAAAGAACGAATAACAGACCTTGGAATAACAGTTGACGAGAAATAAACTGCGCCGTCCCTGTAAGAAATATCTCCTATGCTTGCGCCCAATTCATTAAAAAAAATCATCTCTATTGAGTCTTCATCTGCCTTTACCCAGGCATTTAAAAAATAATTCTGGCCCCTGAATTCGGCAGATAAAAACTGAGCCATATCCATGGCTTGTTCAATTGCTGTTGTAGGCAGTAAAACGAATTTTGAGCTGTCTGTAATATCTACATGTAGGATACCTTTTCCGGTAACTGATGCACATGAAAGAATGCATGTAAAACACAGCGAGAAAAAGAAAAGTAGTTTCACAACCCGCATATGTCTTTATTTTTATATTGGATTGCCATATTTGTCAATAGAGGTTCAAATATCATAAAGATATTGGCTACTATGCTATTAGCTTACTTTTCTATCCTTCCAGAGAAACCCCCTGCCAGAAACAGTCATGAACCAGGACCAAGCGGCCATGTACAGCAAATTAAGGTACATAAGGGGCCAGAAGATACCGTACCACCAATTAAGCCGCTGGCCCAGAAACATAAAGAGCCATGTCAAAGTGTAAAGGATATTTATTATTAGAATATGCAGAGTCCAGGAGCTGGTATTGGCAATGCAGAATACCAAGAGAGGAAAGGGAAAAAACAGAAAGAAGAAAACCACAATGACCAGAAGGAAAATGACCAGCGTGTTTTTTCCCAGAAAATCGAAAACATTTTTCCCGATGCCTTTTACCGCATTATGGTATCCATCGTACATCCGGCATTTGACGTATTCCGTAATATTTAGAAAACGGGTACTGTAACCCTTGCGTTTGACATACCGGGCCATGTAAATATCTTCGCTGGTTTTTTTCCTGAATGCATTGCAGCCTCCAATAGCCATGAACACCTCCTGCCTTATAACAATAAACTGTCCTATGGCAGCAGAGAAATATGTCATTTTAGTAAAACGGTTAAGGAAAAGGGGAATTACAAAGCCGGTAAGGAAAAACATATTCGGGACTGTAATCACCTCGCCAAACTTGAGAAAAATCTGGCCAATGTAGCCGGAGATCATGTCCGCCTTGAGTTTCTGCAGGTTGGTTACGGCCCATGAAATACTTGCAATGCTATGTACTGTATCGGCATCGGTAAAAATCAGGATTTCACCTTTCGCTTGCTCTGCAAGCTGATGCAGGGCAAAGGGTTTGCCGTACCAGTTATCCGGAAGTGGGCTGCCGTTAAAAACTTTGACCCGTGAATCTTCTCCGGCGATGCGGCTTAAAATAGCCCCGGTATTGTCCGTGGAATTGTCATTAAGAACCAGAATTTCATAATTTTTATATATTTGATTCCGAAGCGAGTTTAGACATCGTTCAATATTTTCTTCCTCGTTCCTGGCGGGAATTAAGACGGAAACCAGAGGACCGTCCAAAATCTCCGGCCCCAATGTGAAACGCCACATTTCATAATGATTAGCCAAAGACAGGATTAAGAAATATGACGCTAAAATGATCACAAAATAGCAATAGTAGGGGCTCCAAACCTGAAACAACATATCCTCTATGTTATTATAAACAAATCTGCTCTCCATTTCAAGACTACCTAATCTCCTATAATGCGGCTGCTTGACAAAAACCTTAAAAGTCTAATATTGTAAAAATAGAATATCAACTGAATAAAATATGATTGAAAAGATAATACACTATGTTTGGCTTGGGAGCAAGGAAATTCCCGATAAGTATTACACTTATATACGCGGCTGGCAGGAGCTTCATCCTGATTGGGAAATAGTTAGATGGAGTGAAGAAAATTTTGATTGTGAGGGTAATTCTTGGGTTAAAGCCGCAATTGAACAGAAAAATTGGTCACTTGCCTCCGATGTTATACGAAGTTATGTCCTTCTAAACCACGGTGGTGTTTATCTTGATACCGACATTGAACTTTTTAAACCGTTTAACGAATTAGCCGCCGAAAACGATTTTTTTATCGGATATGAAGCAGATTTTTGGTTTGGCTGTGCTGTTTTGGGTGCGAAAAAGGGGCATAAACTAATACGTGAAGTGTACGAGAGGTATCTTACACCCTGCAAAAAGCTTAACTCCAGCTCAAATATGCTATGCGTTTTTAATTTCAGCGCTTCAATTAAAAGGCTTTATAACCCCAAATTGGACGGAAAAACAAAAAAAATACAGGATAATGTGCTGCTTCTTTCTGCAGAATACTTTTTCCCTAAAAACTACATTACCTACAGAATAAAAATTACTGAAAATACAATGGCCATACACCACCTTTCTTCGATATGGTTCTCTTTCGGTAAGCGGATTGGGATAAAAATTGCCAAAGGTTTTCGGCTAATTCTTGGGAAACGACTTTTTGGCTGCTTCGAAAAAATTGCAAGGTTAAATATGCTTGCCAAGCTGAATAGAGAATACAAAAAAAGAGTAAGTATCACAACAATTGAGGTTGCTGAAAAATGAATCATAAAAATATTATAGACGGTGAATTGCTAAGTAAAATGCTGATTGGAGGATTTTCAAATCTTTCGCATAACATAGAATACCTAAACGAAATAAATATTTTTCCTGTTTCCGACGGAGACACAGGCACAAACATGAAGAATACATTCGGAGGCGGGATCTCCGTACTTAAAGCCGAGCCTTCGTTTTTCAATACTTTTTCGACTTTCGTTAAGGGTATATTGATTAGCTCGCGGGGGAACTCAGGCTTTATTCTGTCGCAATTTTTTTTAGGAATTCATGAACAAACGAAAGGAAAAGATACCGTTTCCGTCGCTGACCTAAGTTCTGCCTTGCCGTATGCTTGTCAAAAGGTATACGCGGCAATACTCAAGCCCGTTGAGGGTACTATGCTTACGGTAATGCATGAGGGAATTAATAAAATGCTCCTAAGAATTAACGAAAAAAACTCTATAATAGATTTCTTTGATATTTTGGCTGGCGAAATGTTCATTTGTGTGAAGGAAACGCTTAATCAAATGGACATACTTCGAGACAACAATGTTTTGGACAGCGGCGCCGTAGGTCTTTTCCTGATTTTTGACGGAATGAAGAGAGTACTTCACAATGATTTACAGCATTTTGATTGCAAATTAAGCAATCTTCCCGAACGTAGAAAAGTCTTTGTTAAAGGCATTTCGTTTTTCCGCTACTGTACAGAATTTACTTTAAGGATGCACGATGTAAGAAGTAAGGATGACTTTGTCAATATACTTACAAAAAGAGGAGATTCGATTGCTGTTTCGGTAGATGAAGGTATCTTGAAGCTGCATATACATACCAACAAGCCAGAATACCTAATAGACGAATTTTCTAAATACGGCGTTTTTACCGCCAAAAAAGTAGACGACCTCTTCCAGACACAGGAATTTGAAGGACTAAAACTTAGAAAGCACAAGGGTTTTGCGATTGTTGTGTTTACATACGGCGAAGGAAACGCAGCAATTTTAGAGCAGTTAGGTGCGGACATTGCTTTTAGTGTTCCCTTCGATCATTACCCTACCGAAGAAGAATTAAAAAAACTACTTGACGGGTTTATAAAGGAAAACCTTATTATTTTTTCAGACAATAAAGAAATGTACGAAAAACTCAAAAATATTCAATGCTCTTTAAATCTTCAAAATCTTTATGTTGCAGATTCAGACACTTTGTCAAAAACCCTTTTTATACTTTCGTCATTGATTTATTCCGATAAATTCAAAGATATTATTAAATCGATTGAAAAACTTAAAAAGCATTTTGTTTTTCAAACAAGTATCAGGGCAACTATTAAAAACAATCATGTGCAATATTCTGGAAATTTGGGGGAGAAAATTATTACCAAGGTTAATTTTCTTGAAACTTTGAATGCGGTAGCGGACGAAAAAACATTAGAACCATATTCATCCGTTGTTGTTATTGGTGGAAAATATTGCAAACCAATAGATATTGACATCATCCAAGCTTATTTTGAAAAAAACAACAATATAGAGTTTACTTATCTTGATGGTTTGCAGCATCACTGTGATTTTATTATCGGGGCATATTGACGGAGTAGGTTTTATGAGAAAGTATAAGAAAATTATCAAAAAAAACCTTGCTGCAATAACAAAATCTGACAAAACATTAAAGGACGTATATAACGTAATATTTTCACACCCCGGCCTTGTCGCATACGAAAGGCTTGTTGATTTTGAAGAAGAGCTTGTAAGCTATGCAGCACTTAATTCAGAGATAAGAGCGTTTGCTGCATATATAAAACATTCATACCCCAATGAGACTTCTGAATACATTGGTATCGACCTTGCTAATACCCCAAATATTTTAATAGCATTTTGGGGTGTTTTAATGAGCGGGAACAAACCGTACTTAATTAATTCATTTTATCCCCCGGAACTCAGAATAAAACTCCTTAAAAAACTAAATGTCAAACTTGTAATAACAGGTTCAGCCGACTATATTGATTTTTCAATCATAAATATCGACGTCTTTGACAAAAAATGCCCGCAAATTACAGACGAATTTTGGCAAAACGAATTTGCACTTTCCTCTGCCCTGACAGGTCTTGAAGCGAAGATATGCGTATTTGACGGTGAGGCTGTTGTAAGTCAAATCTTGAATACCCCGCACATTATAAAAACCAACAAGTGGCTGATTAACGACTACCAAAAAAGAATCAAGGTTGCTATGATTTTACCGCTTTTCCATATTTTCGGAATAATGGTGAGTTATTTATGGTTTGCCTTTTTCGGGCTAACCATGGTTTTTCTAAAAGACAATTCGCCGGATACAATCAGGGGAACGATAAACAGGCACAATGTGACGCATATTTTTGCACCCCCAATTCTGTTTCACAAATTGTATAAAGGTATAATGAACGGTATTTCGCAGGAAAATGAAAAGCGAAAGAAGAAGTTTAAAATGGGGATAAAACTTAGCTTTGCCCTGCAAAATATTTTTCCTTCGTTAGGTGTTGCGGTTTCAAGAAGACTTTTTAAGGAGGTGCTTTCTGCCTCGTTCGGATTGTCGCCGAGGTTTATGATTTCAGGCGGTGCGCATATAGACGGCGAGGTATTAAAAATCATTAATTGTATCGGCTACCCTCTTTTTAACGGTTACGGCACGACAGAAACAGCGATTACAGGAGCAAATTTTGCATTGAGAATAAGCCAAAGAACCAATGGCTCCATCGGAAATCCCTTTATAAATGTCAACTACACAATAGACGCGGACGAAACTTTGATTGTTTCGAGCGGTTCAAACTGCAAAAGAATTATCTCGTTAAACAACGAGGAAATTGTTACACACTGTATTAAAACAAACGATTTAGTAAAAAAAATAAATGGCCAGCTTTTTGTTGTCGGACGAAAGAGTGACCTATATATTGGTGAAAACGGTGAAAATATCAGCCCCGATACAATTCAAAATAATATAGCTGTTAAAAGTGCAAACAGATTTTGCGTTTTAGAGATAGGTAGAAGGCTTTCCATTGTTTTAGAGTACAATAAAAAAATGCCAAGTGAAATAATTGCTAAAGAAATCGAGAATATAAAAAATATATTGGCAAAAATTGCCTGCGGGCATTCTATTAACGATATTTTCGTGACATATGAACCTATTGCAAATCCAAATGCGATAAAAGTCTCGCGTGCGCTCCTTAGAAAAAAAATTGATGAAGGCGAAGTTATATTAAAGGATTATAAAAAGCTAAGAGATGAAAAAGAGCAAGAAGACAAGTTGGAGAATGAAACAATGTCAATAATCAAGCAAGCATTTAAAAAAGCAGCAGATACAGACGCAGATGTTCAATCAAACGAAGACTTCTTTTTGGACTTGGGCGGGGATAGTCTTGGCTATTTCTCGCTTGTTTGTGAACTTGAAAGTATATTTGATATTCAATTTAACCTTGAAAAGAACAAAAGCTTGCGAACTCCTGATAAGTTTTATGAATATTTAAAGGAGATATTATGAGCACAATTAATTATTATCTTCATCTCATAATAGCATTGCTCCTTCAAATATTTGTGTTTAAGACGAAAACGTATTATGAGGATGGGCACAGGCAAAAGAACCAAATAAAAGGAAGTATCATAATTATATCAAATCATCGTTCCTTTTTGGACGGTCTTATTATTGCGCTTAAGTTCTTTTCCAAAAGATTACACTTTATAGCCACAGATTTTTACAAATATAGATTGAAAATAGTAAAGTTTATAGTACGAGCAGCAGGAGGGATTTTCGTTGACAGCGAAGAGAAAAACTTTGATTTTATAGAAGAAAGCAAGAGGATAACTGCAAAAGGCAGGTCTATTATGATTTTTCCCGAGGGCGGTTTTAAACATACATACGAGCCCTCAAAATTTTCTACAGGATATATAATGATTGCAATTAAAACAGGAACAAAAATTATTCCGATTGTTAACGATTTTAATTACGGGCTTTTTAAGAGAGTGCATTTAATGATAGGAAACAATATGGATTTATCAGGTTATTCAAATGCAGAACTTACTAAAGAAAAGCTTAAAGAAATAAATGAAGAAATATATGATAAATTTTTAATGCTTTTCTACGAATTGAAAAAGAAAAAGGCCGAAAAGTTTTTGTATAAATATGAATTTATCCCGCCAAAACCGGGTGATGTGATCCGCGTTAATGCAGGTTCTTACTACCATTACGGTGTATATTTTAATGCCAATGAGGTTATCCAATTTGGTCATACTGAAAATAGAGCAGATGAAAATATAGTTGTCAATTCTGTTTCTTTGAATACATTTTGTGGTGCTAAAATCCCTGAAGTCCGCACAATCAAAAAACGATTTATCAGAAAAATAGAAGATATAGAGAGATATGCCAAATCCTGTCTTGGGCAAGGCAGATATAGCATATTAAACAATAATTGTTTTGATTTTGCAAACAGAGTCACTCTAAAAATATAATTACTGTATATTTTAGTCATGAAGATATTGACCACTTCGATAATTTATGCTATACTGAGCCTAAGGAAAAATTATGAAGTACAGTTATGCAATTTTCGCTGACATAAGCTGCGATTTGTCTGCAAAGCTTAGGACACGCTTTGAGGTTGACGGATACCTAAAAACGTATATGAGTACACCAAGTTCAGAAGAGGTTGAAGGAAGCCTTGATTTAAGCGACGCCGAGCTTGACGCATTTTATTCGTCGTTAAAGGCAAACAAAAACGGATACAAAACATCCACGTGCAGTGTCGATGAAATTGTTTCATATTTTGAAACCTTTTTACAGCAAGGAAAAGATGTTTTGGCAATAAGCCTTTCAAGCAAACTTAGTGTTACATACAATCTTATGCTGAATGCAAAAAATATTGTATGTGAAAAATACCCCGAGCAAAAAATAATCGTCGTAGATTCTATGAAATATTCTACAGCCCTTGGACTCTTGACTGTCAAGGCGTGTGAGCTTCGTGCGGAAGGCCTTTCAATAGAGCAAAATGCGGAAAAGTTGGAAAAAATAAAAAAAACTATTCACCAGATGGGTTCACTCGATGATTTGTTTTGGTTAGCGTCAAAGGGAAGAATTTCAAATGCAAAAGCGTTTTTCGGAACCTTTGCAGGGATAAAGGCGCTGGGCGATTTTGACTCTGACGGCATGGTTACGCCATTGGCGAAAATCAGCGGCTATAAAAAAGCCCAGAAAGTGATTGTTGAATATATAAAAAGAACAATTATATCTGCAAACGAGCAAATAATTTTT